>JAABUW010002610.1_pt1 | contig 27072 bp, 31 predicted proteins | sample 5560081 | NCBI WGS metagenome assembly JAABUW01 (sample SAMN10711882, study PRJNA513363) | rock metagenome | isolation source: Antarctica rocks | place: Antarctica: Victoria Land, Knobhead sud | reverse complement strand
GGCGGGGGTGGGAGTCTCAGTGGGGGCTGGTGTGGGTGACTGAGTTGGGGCTGGTATGGGGTTCTCAATGGGTGCTGGTGTGGGGGTTGCTGTGGGGACTAGTGTTGGGGCTGCAGTAGCAGCTGCTGTAGCAGCCGCCGTGGCTGCAGCAGTGGCAGCTGGTGTCTCTGTTGCTGCTGGTGAGGCAGTAGCAGCAGGTGTGGTGGTAGCCACAGGGGAAGGTGACTCAACAGGGCTCAGCTCAGGGCTCGAGCTGGGAGAGCTCAAAACTGAGCCAAACTCAGCTTGCCCAGTGCAGGAAGCTGTCATGAAGTCGCATGTGTTCAGAGCTTCACAGCATGGTCCACAGCTGTCACATGTCGCATCAGAGGACCCAAAAAGGCCGCAGCAGGAGCAGTTGTAGGTGTACCCGTAGGGCTGGCTAGGGTCTGGTGAATCACTGTCCACTGTCCACACTGTCGAAATGGGGATGATGAACAGCTGGAGTATGGTTGACTGCTGAGTAGGGTCTGAGGCGTACTCAACAGTCAGAGGCAACAAGCCCTGCTGCAGGTCATTGTCATCTTGACACACCAATGTGGCATCGTAGTTGCCGCCGGCTGATGACGTAACGATGTTTTGCCCATCAAGCGTGACGTTGACATGCCCGTTGTAACGCACACACACCCGGTACTTGTTATAGAAGCTGGAGACAACTGTTCCATTGAGGAAGTTGATGCCTGTGTTCTGGACAACATTGACGTAGCCATCCAAGACCATGCCATAGCAGTTGGTGTAGCTGCTAGAGCTGAGGGCTGGTGTGGTTGGAATGGTTTGGTTGTACACCTGCAACACAGCATTTGCCCATGACTGTGGCCCGAGTACCAAACAAGTCGAGCATTGACAAGCTCTTGTCAAGTATCAAGGCCTTCAGGGTGTTGCATGGGATACAACTGTGGGGCAGTAACGCTTGGCACACCAAGCTGAGCAAAGAAGCTACATGACAACATGGCCTCTCAGAGTCAGCTAGAGTGGCAATCTGACTATGCAGCTTGCAGTGCAGTCTGCAAGCAGATTGTCACAGATGGTCATGCTTTCAGCAGCTGGAGCAAGCCGCCAACGCAAGATCAGTCAGGGGGTGGGTGTTTACCTGGTAATCAAGGGCATCTACACAGCGGGCTGGTGTGCTGGCGTCAGGAGTCAGACTGCTGAAGTCTGGCAAGGCATACTGGGTGTTGGAGCTGGGACTGGCACAGTTTGGGTACACACTGGAGTAGAATGTAGCCTGCAGACCAGATTGAGGAGGAGTCACTATCCGCAATTGATCCATACAATCCAGAAAACGTGAAGATTGCAGCTGGCTGGAGAGAGGAGGGGAAATGGTCGAGCCAAGGCAGAACAGCCAATCATGTACAAGGCTTCACAGTGAGGGTTCATGCATTGTGACTTCTGACTGCATGCATGCAAAGGCAGAAGTTGGGAGGTCAGAATGTAACAACTTGATTTGAGCTTCGACACAATGCTCACATGCACACCTTTGATGCGCATCTTGAAAGTCTCTGGGCACATGCGCAACTTACCATACCTGTCACAGCTTGCAGGCTTACCTTCAGACCAGACGAGAGTGATGTGCCGTCCACGCTTGCTGCGCCACTTCCAGCAGAGCATGCCGAAGTGCCTCCCACAATGCTCATGGTCTCCACTTCAGCTCCAGTCAGGGCAGCAGAGTCGGGAGTGCATGCTGTCTGAGGCTCAATAAGGCATTTGTTGGTCGAGGAGGTGCACAGGAATCTGGTCAGGGCTGCTGGGTCTTTGGGGAAGCTGATGATCCAGCTGTCCTTGCTGCCGCCAGACATCTCTGCTTGGAGGTTGACATAGTTGGAGTCATTCAGCCATGTCACCTGCAGGCAATTGAGATGGTGACCGCATCTGCTTGCGCCAGGTCGACATGTGTGAGTCAGCTGCTCAGTACCCAGCAGTCAGTGGCGGTTTGACAGCAGATCGTGTATGGAATAGCAGGCTGGTCAAATATTAGCAAGACTGGATCAAGAGACTGGTTCCAGGGACTGGTGCAAAAGACTGGTTCAAGGGACTGGTTCAAGAATTGGTTGAAAAGAGGTCAAGCAAGATGTTGTAGCGAGACTTTGCCATGGTCTCAGAGACATACCGACCAGTCAGAGCTTCATGCCCAAAGAGTGCGCTACATACCTGACACTTGGCAGAAGCACTGTTGTTGTAGACCTGGGCGCTTCTGTTGCCTGGTAATGTAATGCTTTGGCAATTGCTCACAGCAAAGTCGGATGCCAAGGCTGACTGGGCACCAAACCATCTTGCACCAACTGCACAGCAAGCCATGCAGGTTAGTTCTGTAGCTCACAGTATCGCAGGTCCAGACATTCCGTCTAAGTGCAACATCCTTGTTATGCTTACTGCGCTACTGAAGATGGCACACACCTGTTGTCTGTTGGAGCTCTGTTTGATCGAGCGAGCTGCCTGTGACGACAAAGGACTTTTCTAGAGAGCAGCTAGTGTACTCAACGCTCGTGGTTCCGCCTGTAACGTTTGCAGAGGTGAATAGCAAGGACGAGCTTGTTGTCTGAGCCTCAGCGACCTGCAAAAGAGCAAACGCTTTGAACTAGGCCCAAAAGATGGCCGTCACGTATAACGCCGACAGCTGGATCGCGCGGTCAAACACTGCAGCCTGTGATCGTCTCACTTGGCCGGCGAGATACACAGTCACTATGACTGTGAGCCACGCCAAATTGGCTCTGCTGCAGCTCATGCTGACAGCGCAGGTGCGCGGCTCTTGAAATTGCGCTCGACGGAAGGAGCTCGCGCATGCACAGCAAGATCTGTCAGGACTGTCGTTCAAGGGTGTACAGCCCACAAGCAGCAAACGAGTGAGGCCAATTCAACTTGTGCTATGGCCAAAGCGCAGCAGAAACCGTGCAGATGTGACGAGAAGTACCATCAAGCGGGAATTGCGGGAAGTCAAGCTTGAAACCAAACCTAAAACCTATATTGTAGGAAAGGGTTGTTCGGAGCTGGCGTTTGCCGCTGCGTGGAGCAAGCAGGTGGTGACAATCGAATAAGCACCTTCCCGTTGCCGGTGCACCATCGATTCGAACACCAAGACCGGCCGTGCACCCTTTTCCAACTTGCGATCACATATCGAGATACTGCAGGTGCCTGATCATTCGCGCTCTGACTCAACGCTGTTATCTCTGAAACCCCGTGTGATTGACAAATTGTTTGTGCTGTCCTGCCTCGTATTGCCGCTTCATCCATACTTGCCAAACTGTTTTGGCTACGAACAAAACTTGCACAGGTCGATAGCTGCCACTGCTTAAGGGGGTTGATAGTGCTGTGACCTGCATGCTTTGTCCAGATGTTGGACAAAACGTGCACATACCAATCAGCTGGTATTCACAGCGTTTTTCCCATGCATACACTTGCTGTACAAACTTGCTGGGAGATCATACATCATCATCACTCTGTTCCAGCAAATGTGATAGCCGCAGTGGTGGCCTGGGAGCTAACATTCCTGAACGTGTCCTGCAAGAGCATGGCCTGTATTTCCGGAAACTCACCCCAAGGGATGCAAGCCTGCACATCACACAAATATGCCTTGATGTTATACAGTTGAGCATTCTGCAAGCGCTAGTCAGATTGCCTCATCATTAGACGTGATACTGGTAAACGCAATGTCCAATGCTGTAGTTGATGAGGCTTGCAACACTGCAAGCATGCATAGACACAAGATTGAAAAGGGGGCGGGTCAACAGAAATCAAGGTGCTTTGTCAAATGGGTGTTGCAGTGACCTTGAATTTCAAAATGATTTCAAAATGCAAGTATATGGCAACAACTTTGCTGACCTTTCTGTGGCTGGAGAGTCATATTGCTCCTCCCGTGACAAGCCGCGTGAAGTGTGCTGAGTCACTCGCTTTCTCCCATCCGGTAAAGTTAAACGGGCAGGCTTCCACCATTCCTGAGGTCGATCTGCACCAACAGACAATGTCAGCATTGCCATTCATACAAAAGCAAGGCGCAGGCGTTTGAGGTATGGCCTGCAGGTGAATAACCCTCCAAACTTGAACACATGCACACGCACATGCACATGCACACTGTGATACAATACTCATGCCATATCCCATTACACATCTGCAGAGTGCTGAAAAGATGATTGGTAGCCCAGGCCTGCCTGCTTTTTCAAAGATGTGCTGATGATGGGCAACATGCACAGAACAGCATAAGCTCAAGCACCAGAGGTGTAACATGTCATTGAGGCAGGTTGCAAATAGACCCTGTTGTAGGGCCTGAGACAAACTGCACTATGCGGTCATACATGGGGTACAATCTCACTACCATCAAGGCCACCATATGTGCTTTTCACCAATCAATGTCTCACCAGAATCTAGAAGCAAAGAAGGTCAGCAGTGAACTTTGTACCTGCACTCTCCCAAACGCTACAACAGAAGACATGTCATTTGACCCAAACAGCTTCAGACTTGCTTAGCCAAAGCAACAATTCCTCCAATGCTGCAGTTGGCAGGGACATTCTTGCACACTCCACTTCACATGCCATGTTGAAGGCGGTGTACCTGCTGCTTTACTCATGTACTTTTGCACTGCCAGAGGAACCTTTCTCTCCTGTGTAGGGCTTGATACCAGGTAGTTTAAGCGCCTGCGCATTGGTTGAACAGCGGCCCAAGACTCTGGCACTCCTGCACTGCCGGCTTCTGCACTGCTATACTGGACTTCATCATCATTGTCATAGCATGCACAAGCAGCATGTGCCAGTCTGTGATCTGGAGATGAGTAAGCAGCCCTGCAGGCAAATATACATACTTTGACATCATGCTTTGCAGCTACTGAGAGCCTTGATGTACACACACCCACAGGTATTCATGTATGTCAACATGAATTGCTCAAAGCCCAGCCTTTCTTATGCAGATGGCCAAAGCAACAGGACGCTCCAAACCATACCTTTGCAAGTTTCACAGTGTCTGCAATATGCATGATGTCAAAGACTGAGGACTGGGGACAGCTGCAAGGAAACTGCACTTGTACAGCAAGACGGATGATAGCTGCCTGTGGGAAATTTTAGGGCCCGTTTATACCTTTGGCTGGCAGGAAGGGTGCGAAGATGGTAATCTGGAGAAGAAGGGGCAGGAACTGAATCCACCTGCTCCAATATTCTCAATAGAGATTCTGCTTTGGCTCTGATTGCCTGCAGCAAGCAGGACAGACTTGGTTTGCAACAAGCCATGGCATATCACATCACTAAAAACCTTACACTGAGATAGTGATAAAGCAGTTGATCGCTACACTTGAGCATGCTCCGCAAGAACTTTACGACTTTGCATTATAAGATTTGGGCTGAGCAAAACATTGCAGCCTTTGCCTGGCTCATATCAGTCAATGGCTTGCTCAGGTAGGCATACACAAGAGCCAACATTGGGTAAGCTTCAAGACTACATGTGGAGGATCTACAATGCATCTGGGCACAAGGCTGACTGCCCACAAGATAGTTTGTTCTGTCTGCCTTGTTGCCATACAGCCAGATGCGCAATCATCACAACAGTGTAGGTCCTCAAAGTCAGCAACCTCGATGTGATGGGGAACTTCATGAACGAAGGAACACACACAGACATGTGCCTCTAGAAGGCAGGCAGGCAGCTTTGATATGAATGTGTCACTTACCATCTCACAGTCTGCTTTTTGATCTGCGATGCGCGCCAGCATCTGCTGGTTGCATTCATTCACCTGGAAACATCAAGGCAGGCCTCAAGCACTTGCTATTGGTCCACAAGCTGCATATGACCCTATTCCTGTGCATGTAGCAAGCTCTCAAAAGCAGCGCTTTTCAGAGCAAGCTACAGTTACACAAGTTCATCACGGCAAAAGACGTGCTTTGCCGAGCACCAGATCGCAAATGTGACACATGGCACAGAAATGTCCAAAGTTGACATGCTGTTCACCTTCAGATGAAAGCTTCGCTCCAACTCAGCAACTTGATCCTCAAGCTCTTGATGGCACAGGTCCACGCGCCTCTTGAGCAGGTCATTTTCTTGCTGCCTAACAGCTGTCAGATCTTGCAGAGCATCCTGGAGATGCTCTGTGAGCCTCTGTGCACCTGCAACCGAGAATGCTCTTGCTTCTTGCAGCAAATGCCAGATGTCACGTCAAGCAGCTGATTGCAAGCTTTTTGCAAACTGAGAACATAGGGTACAATGGCTACTGCACATCTCTAAGCAGAATAACAACTGTATAGTGTAATTGATGCAGACCCTGACATTGGTATGTCAGAGTACACAGCTGTCAACATATGCTGAAAGCACTCATTTGAAAATTGCAAAGTCTCTCCAGCTTACCTTGTTCCCATTGCCCAGCCAAGCGATACACTTGTTCTTTTAGTGCTTTCTCCAGTGCAGAACATTCCAAATCATCCACCGATACACGACCTGTTTGCCGGGCCTGGGCCTTAAGTTGCACAAAACACTAAATCAGTCGCTACAGTATAGCTGAAGTTAAAGCTTGTTGCTGAAAGCCGTCACGACGCAGTGTCCTACACATGCCAAACACAGTGACACGCCTGTGGTTGACGCTCATCCTGCTCTAAAGTGCTTGGTTGAGCCGCTGCGATTACGGTTGGTGGTCCTTCGGCACCGCTATTGGGCCCCCGGGACGAGCGACGGCCACTTTGAAGCTCGTCCGATAGGCGAGCAGGCCTCTGAAGAATTTGCTCCAGCCGGTACACTTCGGCGTCGGCAGAAGTTTGCCGGCCGACCTCTGAGGTGGTGTCCGACATGCTTGCAACACAGAGCTCAAGACACGCTACTCTACAGTCTGCAGAAGCAAGCTAAATAGGTCAGAGACTCGAGTCGAGTCACTCGACTACTTGCGATTAGGGCTTCGGATAGGGTTTTGCCAAACCAAAGTTTCAGTATTCAAAGTTGCGCTGTCAATGGCGTTGACTCAATGCACACCTATAACATCGTTCACACCGCTTCCACAAGCGGCAGTCAGCAGTAGGGTGATCGCAATAGTGATGAGTCGCATCGCTGCCGTGCGGCCTAGACTTACAAGGCTTTAACAATATGCCTACAAACAGACCGCGTCCTCGCATCCCAGACTGGCTGGACCCTATCGATAGGCAGCAGCCTGCGGAGCACTCGCATGGCAAACATTTCGATGGCATATGGGGTTCAAACATTTCCCCAACCAGCAGAGTTCGCGGTGAGTACGTGTGACACATCGTTCAGTATTGACTTTATAGTTATCTTGTAGCTTAAAAACTCAGTGCTGGACAGCAACAGATCGTCAAGGCTCGCACAGCCCCGTGCTGGCGACCAGAAGGCTGCAGCCAGACTTGGCCAGCACCACTGCCAGGTTAAATACCTGTGTGCAGTGTGCACAAAGTCCAGCCACGAGTGTCTGATGAATGTCTATGAACGCAACGCAGCACAGCACAGCATAAAGGAGACAAGTCACTGCAAAACACATGAGGCATGTGTCTACAGGGTGCTAGATTTTCAAAACCACCACAAACAGCGCCCCTCACAAGAGGTTGCCCCAAGCCTTCACTCCAGACTACTTAGCCAGAAAGAAGTGGTTCATCATGACAAATTGAGGACAGACAGTAGCTTGCATCTGCCGATGGCCAGCTGGTCACCAACCAGCACCCTGAGAGCTCAGCCAGCGAGCAGGCTCCAGGTTGCAGGTAACATATCTGTCATGCAAGATGCTTTGTTGCTGCCGTGTGCAGCATGTGACCATGCACAGAGCTTCTGCTCCTTTGGTGTTGCCCAACCTGTGCATATTAACAGTTCAAATTGCTACAAAGTGCTCACAAGTCAAACAGATTGCCTCCTTGTTGCTTGCAGATACACCAAGCCCTGCTGTTGGCACCTCTACGGTGTTTGATCATCAGTCTACTGGACCCACTCCTGATCACCAGCAGATTGCTGTCTACAGACCAAGTACAGATGTTGCCCCTTTTGCCAGCAATGCAGCCATGTTGTCCTCAGCCACCACCTCTCCCATCAGCAGTGACGCATGCAGCGACAGCACTGCTGGCAGCAGGATGTTTGAGTGGCAGGTTAGGCTCTGACTTTTGCTACTCACTGTTCGCTGTGCACACTAGTGATAGTGTAGCGTATAGAGTGACGTCCATGCACTGACATGCCTGCTTCATGAGGGTTTTGTCACCATTTCAGGCATGCATATCTGACGATCTGTAGCTTCTCAGCTCAACAATTCCGCTGGTATGCTCTTGTTGTCTTGCATGCTGAGCAAATGCCCCACAACTGATCTCAGTTGTCTTGCATTTGTGATTAGCTACAGTACTGTGTTACACTGTTGCTTCACCTGTGTGCGATTGCTTGCCATATTGTAGATCAGATAGAGTGCACATGACTTGACCATTACGTTTGTAGGGTATGACATGTAGGCTTGATAGCTAGCCTGCCCTGTGCTGGCTCAGTATTTGAGCTGATCTGCAGCAAGTCACAACATGGTCGAGAGTCACAATCTGGTGCACATGCAATATAAGTGCAACATTGAATGCAGGTGCTGCTGCAAGGTGTCCAAGATGCTGGGAATGTCATCCAGTCTGGGCAGCTTGCTTTCAAGGTAAGCACTCCTGGTGTTGCAATAGATGGCTGTTGCGATTGACCATTGGAACTGCATTGCATGTGTGGCAAATGCACAATGGACAAGGCTGCAAATTTGATAAGCTGCTGCAGTCACACATGCAATGCAATGCAATGCATTGCAGTGATTTGCATCGCATGGAAATGCATGCCTCTACCAGACACCACAAGAAACACAGAGCAGTCACCTTCATGTCATCAGCTCTGTGCTCAAGCAACCATGAGATGCTTAGCATGGTCAATGACCTAAGCAGCTGATGAACATGCTTCTTACGTAGCCTTCTGGCTCATGTGCTTCTTATATGCTGCTTGAATGCTTCAGCAACTTCATCTTTACAGCGCATGGTAGGCTGAAAGCGGATCGGTACCATACTGGCCAGCCCTCTTGACAGAGCAAAGGATTTTGACCTTAGGCAGGATCTTGATATCACAAACTTCAAACGTGCCTTATTGCAGGCAGGAAGCCATCCACCAGTCTCTCCTATGACTCAACCACCGACAGCCATGTTAGTGCTGGCGCCTCAGGGCACATTGGCCTGTACAACATCTGCTGTTCAGCTGCAGCGTCTGCCACCAAGCAGCCTACATAACAGCCAGAGCAAAGCAGCATCAGGTGACAGCAGCCTTCAGGTGCAATTGTTGCCCTCAGCAAACACTCCTCTTGATATCAGACATGCCTCATCACCAGGCGGTGCTGAGCTGCAGAATGATCCTGGAGTCCTTGCTGCTGTTGCAACTGGAGCCTTTGCAGCTGAGGCAGACCTGGCCACAACTGTTGTGCAAGAAAACCCTGCAGCTCAGGCAGACCCAGCTACAACTGTTGTACAAGCAAATCCTGCAGCTCAGGCAGACCCAGACACAACTGTTGTGGAAGAAAACCCTGCAGCTCAGGCAGGCCTAGGCACAGCTGCTCCCACCTGGCCTCAACAGAGAATGGCATCACTCAATGAATGCAGCTCCTGTGAGTGTGCCACATATGAAGAGAAGTCATCTGCCGGGTCCAAAGGTGATGAGCTGCAAGTGGATGAGGCGTCCAGCCAGCAGAGGCATGCAGCTGCCAAGGATGGACATTTGCAACAGCGCATTGGAACAGCAGACAATGCAGCGTTGGATGCAGCTGGTCTACAGCCCTTGATGCAGGAGGAACAGGAGGACATAAACCATGTTGCAGGCATGCCTGTAGCTGCTGGTTTGCTGAGGCAACACAGCTACATTCAGCAAGCTGCAAACATGGCACCAGTAGCCATGGCGACCATCTCACCTACTGCCGAAGAAAGGTGTGATGCAGTTGTGGGCAGTCAAGTGTGTGCTGACAGCGTACACGAAGAGCACAATGCTGAGGCGCCTTTGCATGGCCACCTAGAGCTGCAGCCATCGCATGCCTTCAGCACAGCTGTTTCAGAGAGGGTGGACAAAGCTGACGGGCAAATCAGCCAGCTGCCTGAAGCAGCTTCTCAGCCAAGTACGCCTGCCAATCAGCCCAGTGTGCATGCCTGTCAAGTCAGCATGTCAGCTTGTGAGGCTGCACATGCTAGTGAACAGACTGTGCCTGCCCATCAACTCAGCTCTTCAGCTTGCCAGCTGAGCATGCCTACCCATGAGCAGGACGCAGCAGCCCACGTGCAATTATCAGCTGATCAAGCTCAAGCGTTTGACATTGCTGCTGAGAATCAGCAAGGTCAGCAGCAGCAGAGGCAAAACATGGGTCTTCTGAAGGTGTCCAATGCAAGTGTTGACCATGCAAAAGGTCAGTCATGTCTTGCGCTGTGTGGTGGTGAACAGCAAACACGCCCTTGAGTTGTGTGCATAGCGGCAAACCAGAGCACACAGTCTGAGCAAAGCAAGAGCCAATGCCCCCTCGTGGGGTAGGGCCTTAGCCTTGGCAGGAATGCATAATCATGCTGGGATATGCCTTGTACACTAGGCCAATCTCGAACAATGTATGCAGTCTGGGCAATGCAGTGTCATTCTGCTGTGATTTGCAGGCATCGTTATCAATGGTCTTGTGTTGTTTGTGTGGTTTCATCAGACGGTGCATTGTCATTTGGAGCATGAGGAGACTGAACAAGACCTTGCGTTTGAAACAAGCACCGATGAACATTGGATCTGCATAAAGTTTGCCAACGGCATGCATTTATTCTGTGCCCGTCTACACAGAAATAAGGCAGCAGCAGAACCATCAAAATCTTGGTGCATGACGCAGGGGCACTTCAGCTTTCTTCCAGTGAGGTGCTTGTGCAGCCTCGGTCCATGCAGAAGAAAGCTGCCAAAGCAGCTCTGATGGACACCTTAGTGGTTGACACAGCCGGGCAGGAGCAGCACAATTTTGTGCAGCTGTTGGACAGCCAGCATGGCATTGCAAGCTGTGTCATCCAGCCAGGCACACCCATTCAACAAGCACAGCCAGAGTGTGTACTGTCTCCTGTGCATAGCTTGACCCCTCAGCAGCAGCCTGGCCAAAATCAGCACAGCAGAACAAGCGATGAGGATTGTGCAGAGGTACAGGCAGTCCCAGATGCCACAGCAGCATCAGAAGCAGACAGAAGCACCCAAATGCTCAGTTGCTGCCAGCTGATATCAAGCCAATGCTCGGCTGCTTGTGAAGTCAGTGTGTCGCTCCAAGTTGATGGACCAGAGGACATCTGCCAGCTTGCTCAGAGCCTGTCGTCTCAGGTTGTAGACGACCCATCTTTGCCAGATGGCCACACTGTTGCACGGTCATCAGCTGGAGAAAGCATGCTGGTGCTGAAAGGATTGAGCATAGGCCTGAACCCAGGTGAACCTGCAGTCACTGTTTCCTGAGGCATCTGCAGTACAGAGTAACCACATCTGCAGTACAGAGTAACCACATCTGCAGTACAGAGTAACCACATCTGCAGTACAGAGTAACCACATCTGTCCGCCTGTCCCAGCTACCACTGCTGCAGTATGTATTGCCACCTGGCGATGGCCTTCCTTGCACGTTTTGATTTAGTCGTGATTGGCCTGTTGTGAATTGCATACCCCGATAATGGCCGGCATGAGTTTACATTCCTGCCAACGCTAAGGTCCCACGTGTGAGGCGGCAGCTCTTGACCTTCCTTGCGTGTGCTATGTCTGGGAGGCTTTGCTTGCAACCCTGAGGTTGAAACAACTGCTCTGCAACAGGAATCATGGAGGAGTCAGCAGATGCAAGCCTGCTCTCAGCTCAGCAGTCCTTACAACAAGATCAGCTGACCAATCTGGATCACCCCACGTTTGAGCCGTTACACCCCAGTCCTGCGTTTCAAGAGGCGCAGCAGCAGGCAGCAGCTGGGACTGCTGCAAAAGAACAGCCCCTGGCAAGCAACCTTTTGCAGCAGAGTCTTGCTTGTATTGAGGCCAGTCAGACAGCACAGGCACAAGAGTGTCAGGCAGCAGCATGTGCACAGGATGGCAACGCAGCACCTGCAGAAGACATCGCACCAGCGCTTGAAGCAGGACATGTTCAAGAGGCACAAGCAAATCAGCCAGCTTCGCAAAGCAGCTTCAGTCTTGGTCAATTGCAGACGCACTGCACAGAAGAACACAGGAAACCTGAACCTGCCCATGTTGGTTTGAGCTCAAGTCAGCAGTCTTCTCCTGTTGCAACAGCAGCAGGTGCACTCTTGCCAGTCCAACAATCGCTGGAAGCCAGGGTGACTATGGATGAAGCAGATGCAGAAGCTCTGGACATTGGCTCAGTGGCCTGTGCAGAGGCACATCATGCTGAACTAGGAGAGCCTTTCATGGCTTTTGCCAGCCTCAACTCAGACGAGGCTTCTGAGCTGAAAGCCAGTCCTGGTCAGCAAGTGTTCAGCCATGTGCAACCAGGTCCTGGTACTAGGCAGCTAGGTTCTGACAAGGGGGAGCCAGGTTTTGCTGGTGGGCAGCTGGGCCCTAACAAGGGGCAGCCAGAGGTTGGTAAAGGGCAGCCAGAGGTTGGTGATGGGCAGCCAGGTCCTACCAAGGGGCAGCCAGAGGTTGGTGATGGGCAGCTGGACATCAGCAACAAGTCAGGGCTGCCTATACTGCAGCTAGATGTCAGCGATGGGCCGCCAGTTCTCCACAGTGAGCAGTTGCCTCTCAGCATTGAGCAGCTGGATCCCAGCATTCAGCAGCTGGATCCCAGCATTCAGCAGCTGGCTCCCAAAGTTGAGCAGCTGCAAGATCATGTTGAGCAGCTGCAAAGCAGGCCAGGACAGCCATCGTTTTGCATTGTACAAGCAGTTGCTGTAGGCAGGCAGCCAGATGCTGGTAGTGTTCAGTCAACTCAACCTGAGCCCCAGCCAGAATCATTGCAGTTGCAGATTCCAGCCAACTTGCAGATGCTAGAATGTGTCCAAGACCATCAGCATCAGCTGATGCAAAGCCAACAGCCCCTTCCTGCCGCCTCTTCTTTCAGCAGCAGTCTGGAGTCACATGCTGACGCCCAGCAAGCTTGCGAGTCTCCCTTTCAGCTCCCTGACAGACATTCAACACATGAACCAGCAGCTTTGCAGTCACAACAGAGTGAAGTCAGCAATTTGGAGTTACACGTCAGTGCCCAACAAGCCTATGTCTCTCCCTTTCATCCCACTCAAGCATTTGCAAAACATGGATCAGCTGCTTTGCAGTCACAGTTGAGCGAAGTCCTGGCCAGCAGCACCTCAGAGCTGCCACTGCTGTACCCTGAAGTTGAGCAGCGTGATGGAGGGGGCCTCTCACCTCACAGGCTGTCCTCTCTGCTTGTCGCACACCTGAGTGTGCAGCCCCAAGGTCTGCAACAACCAGACAGCCTCCAGCTTCAGTCTGCTGAAGCAATTCTAAGGTCTGCGTCAGCTCTGCTGCAGCTGTACCCTAGACTGGAGCAGCTTAGCTCAGATGTCACCCATGATCCCAGACAACCGTGCCAGTCTCTTTCATGCTCAAGTCGACAGCAGCCAGGCTTGGAGCAGCCAGACAGCTTTCAGTGTCAGTCAGTTGCAAGCCTTTCAAGGTCTGTGTCCTCTCTGCTGCAGCTCCACCCTGGTCTTGAGCAGCAAGACAGCTTCCAGTGTCAGTCACTTGCAAGGTCTGTATCCTCACTGCTTCAGCTCTACCCTGGTCTTGAGCAGCCAGACAGCTTTCAGCATCAGTCAGCTGCAAGCCTTTCAAGGTCTATATCCCCCATGCTTCAGCTCTACCCTGGTCTTGAGCAGCCTCACTGTTGTCAGACCTTTTCGCATGCAGATGCGCTGATCAAAACCCCCTCAACATGGCTGCAAATGTATCCTGGCCTGGAGAAACCAGGCGCACTTCAGAGGCAGCACCAAAGTGAGTCAGCTTCCAGGTGCCAGTCAGGGGTGCTGCAAGTGTACCCGGGTCTTGAGCAGCTTGGTGAACAGTGGATGCGACAGTCAGCTTGCACCTCGCCAGCCGCTACACTTGAACCTCCTGTGCAGCAATGTTTGAGGCTTGAGTCAGCAGTTGTCAACACTGCCCAGCAGGCATTGGGCAAAGAAGCTGGTCATTCGCTGCAGCCTCCAGAGTCAGTTTGCGTTGCCTTGTCTAGCCAACCCAGTAACACGTATCCTGGCCTTGAGCCAGCAGCGTCCATCTGGGCTCAGTACAAACATCAGGAGGGTGCTCAGCGTGCACAGCAGGAGGGAGCTCAGCATGCACAGCAGGGCGGCTTCCCCTCAATGCAGGACCTGGAGGCTGCTGTGGCTTTGCCAAGCCAGCAGTCAGCTTGCGAGCAACACCTGCTTAATGCAAAACACACAGCAATGTTGCAGGGCAAGGATGAACAAGTGCTTGTTATACCTCCAGCAACTGTCCTGCCAAGTACAGCTGGGCAGTCTTGCTGGGGTTGCACAGATGCAGCAACACAGCTCAGCCTTTTGAAGGTACGCCTGCATGCATCATGTGAAAGTCATTGCTACAGCATGCCAGATCTGAGTGTATATAGTTGAGGCCTCATGTGAGCCATGAGTGAAACCAGTAGCAACATTTTATGCCAACCAATAGCAAACATCAGCCCCAGAATGACAGCGTGCAACTTCAAGAGGCTGTGCACAATGTGTTGATAGAAAGCAGGCCACGGCACCAGAGTTGGTCTGCCTCAAGCAAGGCAGTTGCAAAGCAAAGGCACATCATTGAACTCCATCTAATCTCATAGCGGCTGCTGATGCAGGGGCTTGCCGTGTCAGGTGGCAGAGCAAGCATGATGGGAGATGCAGCTGCAGCAGCTGCTTGTGAGGCAGTGGCAGTTACAGCCTCTGGGAGCGTGGAATACACCATGCCACTAGGGCAAGCAGCCAATGAAAAAGCTGATGAGCCAGCTGCAGAAGCTGGTGAAGAAGCTGCCAAGTTGTCAGCATCTGTAGGAGCTGCACAAGAAACTGTTGCGTCAGCAGCAGGTGCAAAAGCTGTCCAAGAAGCTGTTGAGTCACCTGCAGGGTCGGCTCATGCAGCAAGTGGGGCTGGACCTTTCAGACAGGCTGCTGACAGTGTGATCGAGGCAAGCATGTCATCTGCCGCTAAAGGGGTAGCAAGTGGTGGCAATTCTTTGCATCCTCCTCAGCAGCAAGCGCTGGTTCAGGCCTTCACACAGGCACTTGTACAGCGTGCAATGGTAGCTGACACGTTGCTGACAAGCACTGCGCCTGAACATGTCACAGCAGCTGTATTGTCAGCCTTGAACAAAGTACTGAATACAGATGACTTGCAAAGGGGCAGCGCAGCTTCAGAGCATCATTTGGCAGCAGTTGAGGCTTCTGTAGCGTCTGCAAAGAGCGCAGCATGCCCAGCAGCAGACTTGAGAGGCACAGCAGGCTCAGCATCAGACTTGAGAGGCACAGCAGGCTCAGCAGCAGACTTGAGAGGCACAGCAGGCTCAGCAGCTGCAAGCGCCACAGCAGCGCAATCACCAAACTCTGATGGAACAGCAGCCATAGCAGCACCCGCATCTGCAACACTACGCTCAGCACCGGAGTCAGGCTCCACTGCAGCTCATCTCACAAGTGCAGATGAGACAGCTGATGCGTCAACAGTGGATGCAGCACTGGATGTGTCAAAGCCAAGTTCAGATGAGACAGCTATGGTGTCCACAGTGGATGCAGCAATGAATGTGTCAAAGCCAACTTCAGATGAGACAGCTATTGTGTCAACAGTGGATGCAGCAATGAATGTGTCAAAGCCAACTTCAGATGAGACAGCTGTTGTGCCAACAGTACATGCAGCAGTGGATGTGCCAAATCCAAGCGCTCCTGATGCTGCAATGCTTGATGCTCTGCATCATGCTGGAGCTGGTCCAGCAAAGCTGCAGCTGATGGGTCAAGATGACCTCCCTCGTCTAGTTGGATCAGGTGCATTTTCCGCCTGGCATGGGTATGTGTTTATTGACTTCTGCACTTTGTGCATGATTTTGAACAGATGTACCGCGAGCTCTGTTTGTGCGCATTGCCATGGCACCTTCTCGTATCAAAACGTAGGTTCTGTATGACATCACTGCGCTTGTTTCTTGTACACCTTTTCTCCATGGTCAAAATGAAGGGGGTCTAACAGCATGTCCTCATGTCAGCCATGCAGTAGTCTGTGTGTGCTGCTACAAAGATGAGCTTCCTGCTTTATATGCCACTGGATGACTCCTGTGATGACTTATGCTGATGACTCATGCCGATGACTCATGCCACTGCAGGCACCAGCCTCCAAGGCGGCAAAGCAACTCTGGTTTACTACTATGCTGCAGCGCTTCAGACTATGCTTGCACAGTCACTTCCCCCACCCCCAACCCCCACCCGGCCACAGTCAGGTCTTTCTTCCCGGGACCCGTATCACACTTCTTCTTCTAGTTTTTCCCCTCCTGATGTATTTGATTTGGGCAGCAATCCCCACCTGACTCCTAGGTACAGTCAGGGGGCCGTCGCCCTTAGTCACCAGCTCGCCTCAGCATCCAGTCACCCCTGTGATGCCATCCAGTCAGCAACATTCCTTCCTAGCTTCCGGACCAACACCCATTCTTTTGGTCAGTTGCCATCAGCTTCATCTAGCCACATTCAGAGGCAGATCTGTCCCAGTTCAAGTGCTGTAGCGCTGCGTGACAGAGCCAAGCCCGCGTCAAAGGCAATACCCAATGAGAGGGTGCCACAGTGGGCGCATGCTGCTCACACCAGCATCCCATCTTGGGCCAAAAGGTTGTCCACAAGACAGCGCTCTGCAGTTCCAACAAGGCAGCGTGAACAGTGCAGGGCTGCAGACTTGGCCAGTCACAGCGGCACAGCATCACATGGGCTGCAAAGTGCTGCTGCAGGTAAATGCCATCTTGGCTTTGTGCTTTGTACTGTAGTTTGGACTTTACACTCAGCATGATTGCAGGCTTCACATGCAGTTTGTGGGTTCTGTTACATCATTTCAAATGCTTCTTTTCGTGGATTTCCCACTGTCTCATTTGTGCTGGTATGCTAGTGCTGAGGCCAAAGCTCATTGGTACATCCTGCAAGACCTGCTTGTGTTGCTTTGAGCATACACTGCATGCAGCTTTGAAGTTGGTTTCCTTGGACCTCTAACAAAACATTTTGTTTACTTGTATGAAAGATGCACTGGTTCAATTGTGCAGAGATGAGGGGGCTGCATGGTGTCAGCAGGGGGACATCACCAGCTGTCCCTCCAGTTGCCAACAGCAATCCTGATAACTTGCCAGAGGGTAACACAGTCTTGCCTTGCAGCAGCTTTCATGCTCTACCTGGTGCTGCTCGCATGCAAGGTGGGACAGCACGAGCACTTGAGCGCATGGGTATTCATCTCAGGTGAAGCTCATGCATGCTACTCTGTGTTTTCATCCATTTCTATGTAGCCCATATTCCGTCACATTGGCATATGGTTAGCGTAACATTGTTGCTACAGTGCTACAGCAGTTGTCTTTGTACGCTGGAGTACGCATGAAGATCTCTTACAGCACTGAAGTGCTGTCTGACTTCTTACGCCAGTATGTGCATGGTGAAAGCTGCTGTCTGTCTGAGATGCATTGAGACTTGTGAGTCTTGCTCAAACTGTCTAGGCTGTAATCCGGACAGGATTGTTGCAGCTCATAGAACAGAGCTTTTCAGTGTTGCAGAGGCCACATGCAGAAGTAGCTTTGGTGGCTACTCAACGCATGTCACCTCTCTCAAAGCCGCGTTGAATGTCATGCAGGCATCAAGAACCACAGCAAATGCATTTGGCTCTGCACCTTGCTGCTGGCAGAAGTTGAGTAGTAAGGCTCAAATTAGGAACATTGCATGCAGGACTTGGTATCCCTGGTCATGTTGCTGCCAAGCAAAGTGGTTGCTTGGCACTGTATACGTATGTGTAGACACATTTCAAAGTATGGATCAGTTTTCTAGCTGCCTTAGCCCTGGTAACTTGTGCAGTCAAAGCTGGACATTGTACAAAGTACAGTGCACGTGCGCACTTGATCTGCTTCATTTGACAGTTGAGCTGAGTAGACATCCCACTGATCATGATGCTCAAGCTTGGGGGCCCGGGCCTTGAGAGCCCTGACGAACCCCTGTTACAATTGTTGCAACCCCGGCTTTCCAGAGAGACTTATTGTCTGTAGGACTAAGCATTGGCTCACTGCAGGGCTTGAAGCACACACAGAACGGAAACACATTTGTTGTTATCAAAGCCTTTGCCCCCCTGTAGGACTACATATCAGCTCACTGCAAGGCTTGAATTACACACGGAACTGAAGTACTTGTGCGTACACCTTGTACACCTGTACTTGACAGACACCTGAGCTTAATGCAATCCCGAGCAGTCTGCGCTGATTCGTGCTTGAGAACAACAGCCCACACTACAAATTGCAGGTATTGATGACTGGACTAAACCTATTAGGGTCAAAATAAGATCCCGTGCAATCGTATGTGCGAAGCACCGCACACACTGCTATACAGCGACGTTAGATTACATTGTGATGTCGCTTGCCGCTTCCTTGGCTGCAGTTGCACAATTAGAATAGGATAGACACGTTCAATGACCTAACATTCGTCTGCAAACTCGATGTTGCCGTCGCAGACTCTTGTTTCGAGCAACAGCGTATCACTATGCAGACAACACAGCGCAAAGACGCTGCAACGAGCACAAAGTGGCTCTCTGAACATTTTGCCTGCAACGTCAGTACTAAGGCGCTCCGATTCGGGTCCAGTACAAGCTGCCAATTTTGTAGGCCCTGTCCTCTTACAGTCGAGAAATGATCAAGCAGCAGAGCGCCGTCTAGATGAGGCTGCTGAGCTGCCCTTGCAACAAATACCTGTGTCTCAGCTGGCCACCACCATGTCTCCCACCAAGCAAAGAAACAATCAAGAGTTTCAAGCTAACTTTGGCACAGCTGTTAGGTATCTTACCCTTTACTTTCAGATCTTTTTCCTTGCTGCACAGCTGTGCAGACAGCAGCAGAAGGACTACTCCCAATTGAGTTTTTGAGCTGCTTGACAGTCAAGTTTTGATGGCAGTGTACTGGTTGCTGCAGGTCTCTGCGTGAAGATATTCCTTGCACACTTCAACGCAGCCCAAACATGGACATCTTTGCAGCCAACATTTCTTTCACTGACAACATCAGCCCAAGGATGGGTCACCAAACCAATGTGGTCCAGGGTCATGAGGCCTACAGCAGGCAGCTTTGGTCACTCAGATTTCATGCTGCCTTGCTGTTTAGCAAGTCACATGTGAGGCTCTCTACCTCTCCTCTGCCCAGCAGCATCATGCCATGCGTGTTCCTGTTGCCAAGGGTCTCTTTGTATCTACATAGTGCCTCATCTTAGATGACAGTCAATTGTATGTAGCGTTGCACTAGTGAGTTGCAGTGCATGCAAAACACCTTTATGGTGTCCCTTCGAGCAAGTTCTGTCTGGTGCTTTTGACTGACAGGCGGCAATGTGGCTGCAGGTGGAAATGCAGAGAATGTGGCAAAGGGATGACAAGACTATAGCAGTTCGCTGGAGTGTGCAATGCAGTCCAAGGCTGATTAGCGGCGTCACTGGAAGCAAAGTTAGGCTAGATGGCATTTCTGAGTACAAATTTAATGATGATGGCAAAGTCTGCAAGCACACTGTTGATGTGATCAACTGGAACGGCCTTCACAATGCTCTAGGCTTGAAGCCATCGCTTTTGGCAGCAAAGTTTCTACCTACACCGTCCTGCTGCAATAGCAATCTTGCTGGTGCTGAGAGCATGTGAGCTGGTTGGTGCTGTCTGATTCTGCTTTCTTTTGTGTGTGTGTATGTGCAAATACTTATTGCACATCAACGATGTTTGTCAGACGTCACATATGCAGTTTTGTACCATTGTTCTTGTGCAGGCAAGTTTTCACATAAACAATTTTCGTATGCGTTCAATCTGAGTGTATCTCTGAGATCAGTCAAGAAGACAATGGTTTGTCAGCATCCTTTTGAGAGTGGATGTCTAGTTTGCTCAACGATTTTGGCCTGATTTTGACGTTGATAGATTTTGCGCCACAATGTGTGATTGTGCTGGCAGCACATTTAGTGCTGCAGGACTCCTGAAAGCAATTGATTGCAATCTGAGCATGTGAAGTTGTGTCTCATGCCTATTGCCATTCGTCAGCAATTTTGTGGTTTTTTGTGTTGTGAGTTCATGCAATGTATGTCAAAGGTTCCCTGGTCTCAGAACCTTCCCTTGTAAATCAACAGCAACTCGCCCGTCATTCAAAGCAATTTGCCTGAACAGGATCTGCGGCTGCCCATTGGAGCGTGGCTGCTGAATGCACTAGCAGCTTTTGCCTTCAGCACAGGCTACCCCGCTTGTTGAACACAGTCTAAAGCTTTAGTTGTCATACTTGGCCATACAACCTGATGGGCCATGCTGACCGTCAGTTGAGAATGGAGATGCGCATGTGTGTGGACCTGAATTACGGACCACGCAGGCACATCGCGTGCACCCACCAATGGTGTTTTTTTCCTCGCGAAGCGCTCAAAATAATCAGTTTTTCGCGGTGAGTTTCTGTGACTACGGTACATGAAAAATGGGCTGCCCATGCGCAACTGCATGATGCAGGACTCACGGCCCTAAGGACACCCTGCAGAATCTGAGAACCTCTGTCAATCTTTGCTTGTACACGCAGGAATCAGAAAGCTGGTACTGAAACAGCAGAGTCTGACAGCATACAAAGGCACTTGACCCTACTTAATGCTGCATAAAGTACGATTTTGAGGGCAACAAATGCTCCCAGAAATGCATTGCTGTGATCATGACAGAAGAATTGTACACAGTCTTGTTTCAACATTGATGTGAAAATTCACATGGCATGATCATCATGTATTTCAATATTGTTGACAGTAAAAGGTCCCTACGCATGTACATGCAACAAGTACAAGAAGCCTTTATCTGGCGAGCATAAATTGGAGCAAACAAGTAGCCTCTCTGTAGCAACGCACTCAAGCACAACTCATGTAAACAGCAGAATGTTGTACCCAGGAGCCTTACAGACTTTGAGCTCAAAACATTAGCATTTTCGTTGCTACTGCTTGCTCTGCTTCTCCTTGACAGGCTTGCTGAGATGCTGCTGATCCAGCTTGTTCACAGGAGTGGTCTTCAGCAGAAACAGCCGGGCAGCACGTTCTGACAGGCTGCCGCCACACTTGAGGCCATGCCGCTGCAACTCACTCTTTAACCTGACCAAGCCTATGCTCTCCACATCACTAGCACTACTGAACTGCATCAAGTCGATTGGCAGATGATCAGCTTCACTTGCAGCTTCTGACGCTGCAACTTGAGCAGAAGGTGCTGCAGCAGAGGCGACTGGAGGTGTACTGTCTTCTGCTGCTGCAGCAGAGTTTGTCTGTGTGGAAGCAGCAGCAGCATGTGGTTCGGTGGATGCGGCGCTTTGGACCGGCAATGGTGCAAATTGTCTGGTATCTATAGCACTCAGTGGTGAAAATGGTTTTTGCTTGCGGTCATCAGCTGACACCATGCTGGATGACTGTGGCACGTGTGATCCAAGCTGGTCTGTGGGTGTTTGAGCTGTGTCCAAGGCAGATACAGCAGGTACAACTGACGCGCTGGGTGCATCAGGACCTGCTGAGGCAACTGCCAGGGCGACTTCTTGTGCAGATGCCTCACAGTCATCCCCAGATGAGACCGTTGCTGCCACCTGTCCAGCCTTGGCTAGCCGAGCAGCTGCCTCATACTCAGAGTCAGCATCTGAGTCAGACTCACTCAGGTCCTCAAAGCCATAGATGCGAGCACGTTTGGTGGGTTTGTCTCCAGCCTGCAATCCAGCCTTGCGTTTGCCTGTTTCCAGAGTCCCACCAGCCAATATTTCCTGTGCTGCTATGACAGCTGCAGAGACTCTGTCCAGAGCCTCTTGCTGCTCACGTCTGACAGCTTCTGAATCCACCTGTGTCAACACAGCCGATCAGTGCTGACATAGCAACTTGTAACAAACTACCTTTCAAGGGCTGCAGTTTGTACACAAGTTGTGACTGAGCCATGGCAAACACCCTTGTGAAGAAGTATAGCTTGTGAACATGTACAGCTGTACAGAGCACAACCATGACCTAACCATGTCAAGTCAAGACAAAACCAATGCAGTAAATGCAGTAAAAGCAGCTCTGCATTTGAGCTTTACTTGACTGTCCGCAGCTCGAAATTGCATACGGGTAATGACTGCAGGCCTACTGTGGTATGACTGAATGTTCTGTGCGCCTGCCATACAACAGCATACCTGAGCTCGTGCTTCTTTCTGTGTAGCTTTCTGCTGCTCCTTGACATGTTTCAGAGCAACTTTCTCTAGCTCCCTTTCACGAGCTTCCGCAGCCCACTCTGCTAAGCGTTTCTCAGCATTTGCCTGACGTAAGCGCCTTCCGCTAAGGTCCCGGCAGGCATCTACATTGTCTGTCAGAATAGCCCTTCCAGCTCCACGCAGCAGCGATCCGAAGCCACCCTTGCCACCAAGCAGCTGCCCAACCAGGTGTAGCGTGGAGTCAGTTTCAATTCCATAGTCTCGCAAGGGTTTGTCGTCAGTAAGTAGTCTGCCACCATACACCACACGCCAGTACTTGCTTGAAATAGGCTCTCTGTCCTGCAGCAGTACAATAATTCTTTTACGCACCCATCCTCAGACTGCATAACAATGTTCAACAATCAGCTGATCTGGCTCTTAGGCTTCGCACCTGAATTCGTCTGCGCAGACCTGCCAAGCTATCACTGAGATCAACTTCCAAAGCGATGGTGTTGCAAGTCAGACTTCTCACGAAGATCATCATGATGAACTGCAGGCCAGAATCAGAAGGCGTGCAATTTGACTGCCTCTGCGCACTCTGTCACACGATTTGCAGGCTTCTGCACAAGCAATCCAGGGACGGTTGAGGCCCCGGAAGCCGAACTTCTGAAATTCCACACACCGCAAGTTAGAATAGCGATCAATCAGCTGCGATACAACATTCCAGAAGATACTGTAGGACCACATCTTGCAGGGCCAGGATTGTGACTCCGTCCTGTGAGGTCCCATGGCCGCTATGTATCAGACAGCTGTATCACAACAGATTGTGCAGTGCCGTTGCCGAGCTATACACACCCGTGCACAGCGTTTGTCGCCAGCGCTGCGATTTCAGAATAGCAAACTAGCTGCCCGTGTGCAGCGTAACACAGCCAGCAGGCTTCGCCCCTTGCGTGCAAGCAAAGACGGCAAGCAAAGCCACAACAAGCCAAACCCACAGGTGAGCACTTCTAAGGTCAACTGGCAGTCACACACGCAAGACTCTCAAGACACCCTTTAAACTTTCAAGCTTTTATGCAGCAACCAGAGGTGGACCCAGAGTCAATTCCCACAGCTGAAGCAACCGAAGCAGATGAGGCTGTGCCCGCAACTGCGCCTGCCGCTGATGCTAGGTCAGTATCGATGCCTGCATGCGCAGAATTTTGGTCACTCATTGCCATCATTTTGCTCAGCCTTCAAGGCTGGCTATGCGTACTGCAGTGCTTCCCAAGAAGGCAGCAAGGCTCAGCCCAAGGCAAAGGCACAGAAAGGCAGCCAGGCCTCACAAGCAAAGGGTAAGCCTGATTATGAAAAGGCAGGTCCCTTGGCAGACTGGCTAAAAGATGCCGCAGCAGAGATGAAGAAGCAGGGCGTCAATCAGAAATTTACTGTAAGCTTTGCATTTGTGCAACATAGCACTTGATTCATGACAGCAGTCATGCTTAGCATTCATGCTGTAGTTCCATCTGGCAATGCAACAACCACACATGACAATGATGATGCAAATAATAACTGTTCAGTTGAATTCATACTGTACTCACATGACAGGCAGCATTAGTCTTCTGCTCTCTAAATACTGAATATTATGTGTGAGTGACCTGAAAATCTGCAAATCTGCTTGAGCCTGTGCTGCAGGACAGTTTTCTGGGAGACCTTGTGAACGAGATCTCCATGCAAACAGCAGCCACAGAAGCAACGTATGCTGCGGCGCAAGCAACAGCAGCACAATTGCTGCAAGTCAGCAAGGACCAGTATATCCGGCTCAACGCAGACTTTGACAACTTCAGGCGAAGAACGGTATGCTATCAAGCTGCCTTGTTCAAGCAAGACATCCAGTCATTGCCAATGCCAGTGCAGCAAGCTGACAGTGCTGAACATGCTGTGCACAGCCAAGCCTTGCCATGTTTAACAACATGCTGGCATGCATACATACTCGGACGCATGTGTTCAGTACCCTGGTATGAGGTATAAACACATCCTTTGTTTGTCAGCCACCCACAACAGGCACCCTTTGTGTTGGATCAGAAGGCAAAGGTCACAATGGCAGTAAGAAGTACCTCTGTGCAGCAGAGCCAAGTGTGACTGATGCAGGCCAAGAGCTTTTCTGAGAGTGCAAATACAACATTGGCAGCAACACAAGCAATAGTACAGCTTGCAAGCCAGACATACTCAAAGTACAGGATCCTAGGCTGCATAGATGTTCTCATCTGTTACTAGGCAAGCTTTGTGGCCCATTTAGAGTGCCTTTGATAATGACAATGAGGACAATAAGGAGGATGTTGGCAGCAGACTGATGTTGTACAAGCTCTGTGATATATGTTAGTTATCATCATCATTCTGATCAATCTTGCTGCATGCAGGCAGGAGAGAAGCTGGCTCTCAAGGATACTACCAAAGGTGATGTCATCGTGAAACTGGTGCCCTTGATAGACAACTTTGAGGCAGCCAAGAACTCCATCAAGGTCCAGTCAGATGCAGAGCAGAAGATTGTTGACTCCTATCAGGTTGGTGCCACAGAGCATGAGCTGGGCAGCATGTGGACTGGTGCATGTGGGCAGCATGTGGACTGGTGCATGTGGGCAGCATGTGAACGGTGCATGTGGGCAGCATGTGGACTGGTGCATGTGCCTTCCTCATTTGCACTATCAAAGTGCTATGGCACCATTGGTGCTTTTGCATGCAGCTCTTGTACATGCTGTGCAGCAGGATGTGGTGTGCATCATGCAGAACCAGCAAATCGCATGGCCACAAAGCAAAATGGCATGACCATCGCTTTGCTGCAAGACTGAAAGCTGACCATGAACGCTGATTTCATGTGATGCATGTCTATGTGCCTCACCCGAAAATTGTAGAAAAGGAGAGAAACAGTTTACACCCTTGGTGTTCACAACAAAGCCTCCTGAGGCAGCAGCCTGAAGCGTGCACAAGGTGCAATGCTTAGCACGCTTCATTCTGTTGATGCTCACTGTCAGCTCTCGGCGTTTGTTAACATGTACCCAGTGTACCCAGTGTAGTATGTTCAACAGGCGACAGCTACAATTGCAATCACATCACGGCATCCGTCTGCATGTATCTTGTCTTGCACGTTCAAGCTTGGACAGCAACAGTTGCAACCACATCATCACTTACAGCAGAAGAAGGTAGGTCATCAAACCAGATGCTGCATGTGTCTAAACAGTGGGAGACTGTATGCTGCAGGGATTGTACAAACAGATGGTAGAAACCTTTAGGAATCTGGGGGTGGAGGCTGTCCCCGGGGTGGGTCACCCTTTTGACCCCAACTTCCATGAAGCCATTGTGTCAGAGCCCAATGATGACGTACCAGATGGCACAGTCTTGCAAGAATTTAGGAAGGGCTTCCAATGCGGGGACCGCCTCATACGACCAGCAATGGTCAAGGTACACACCCTTCAACTCAACACTTCCTTTTTACACACCTCAAAACATCTCCACAATGTAATAACCCTGTTTTTACTGTCCCCTGACGTTTCCGAGTTTAGATTTTCAGTGTAGGGATGACCATTATGAATTGAAATAGATGTTTTGGGATTGAAAAGAGCCGTCATTCAATAGCAGAAGGGCCGAGGGAAGCTTGGGAGCTCCTCGAGCTTCTCCATATTGACTTGCCTATATGCATGGTCTTTTCACTTCTGTTGTGAGGCTGAATGTCTGCATGCATCGTTTGTGCATTTTGCACGATTGATGCTGTGTTTTGACGTCAGCAGTTCTTGTATCGTTCCACCCTGTACTCATAGGTCAGGCTGTGCTTATAATGTCCTGCAATTGGCAACCTTTTCCTGCTATGCAAGCGACCATCACATGGCTCATTCGCTCCCTATTGTGCGGCCCATTTGCAAACAGCAGTCTACAGCAATGCAGTCCTTGTTGCATGTCATGAGGTGGGAAGTTGGTTTTTCAGGTGTCTTCAAGTGACATACAGCCCCCAGCAAAGCAACCTGGCAAGGAGGGTGCAACCAATGGCGGTCAGGATGGTGACATAGATGTACAAGTGGAGGACACAGTTGACGCTGGAGCAAAGTTTGACTAGAGTCATTGTTGCTTGTTTCGTCCCTTTGAATGTGGTGCGCATGTCGTACCCCCGTAGTACTACTCGCCACAATCAGGTCAATCTGCAGTGACGGTAATGGACAACACGTCTGCTGAAGGCTGGGCAGTGTTCCAGACCTGCTTTGGACAATTGGATGCCCTGGCTGTCGTTGCTTAACCATACACAGCTACTTGAATGAAACAGCAACTAGGTACTACCATTCTGTGCTGAATGTACTACTTAGTGGCATGCTTGCAACCCAAACTGCACATCATATGATGTCATACCTTATGCACAATGTATGATGTGGTATGTATTCAAAGAGTTCTGACGTTGTCACGCGTATGCATGCACTTTTGGTATACACAACACTTGGCTTGGAGCCAGCTGTACAAAGAAAGAAATATTTTACATGTTTCGGCCAGACAACACGTCCGATCACATGCAGCAGGGCCTAGTGACCCTGCATCACATCATCAGATTGCAACAATAATGTTTGTCTGTGGACACCCCAGGCACAACGCCCAAAGCATCATAGGACACATCAATCTCAGTATCATAATGTTCATAAAATTCACGACTTCAAAACGACTGCCCAGCAGCCTAATCGGCGACATCATCGTCAGAGGCATGCACCATACTATCAAAATCAGCAGAAATAGCCTGGGCTGCCTCA
>JAABUW010002608.1_pt1 | contig 27080 bp, 27 predicted proteins | sample 5560081 | NCBI WGS metagenome assembly JAABUW01 (sample SAMN10711882, study PRJNA513363) | rock metagenome | isolation source: Antarctica rocks | place: Antarctica: Victoria Land, Knobhead sud | reverse complement strand
TCCTTGATACTTCACATTTGCGTTACTTGCCCCGCCGCCTGCTTATCATTTCCTGCGAGTCACATCTCCAAACGTCGCCATGCCCGAATGCGCTTCTCGTGCAGCAGCTCGGAATGAGCCTGCGCATTTAGCGCGGGGAGTTCAACCCATAGGTCTAATAATAGTAGTTAGTGGTGTGGAAACGTTCACTAAGCCCTCTCTTGCGACTACTTACAAGGGCTCACAGGACCTGGTGCTTCGTGCCACTGCGAGCGATCGCTGCATGACAACCAAACCAGCTCCAGGCGCAATTACCAGGTACGCCATCTTGTTGTTGGGTAGTTGGCTTCTCTACATTCTGCATCGCCAGGCGTCTGGATTTGATGCTTCATGGCGCCGAGTCGGTGAGTAGAAGTCGGGGAGGTGACGCTGCATCCGTTGTAGGCAGAAGTTCAAAAGGAACTTGATGCCCGCGGCTGTCACCCTCTGGCAAACTGAGCGTCTCCAGTGCAACTTTTAAACCAACCAAGCTCCTCTTCTTAGTGCCGGCAACCACGTCACACTGGTTATCCATCTTCAACGGATTCTACCTACTTTCCATCTTTCTTCAGTTCGTCATCTGAGGCTACCGATGGCTCCCCCTCCCGCGGCGCTCGCGCAGAGTGAATCGAAGGCACGCTTCTTCGAGAGGCTAGGACTGGACGAGAAGAATGAGCAGCATCGTCGGCTCTACGCAAGGATGAAGGTGAAATGCCGCATTAATGCGCCCCGGCTCTCCGCTCTATATACTCACACCAAGTTAGGAAGAAGCAGTCGAAGGTCGTAAAAGGATGACGGCCACGGCCGAGTCGCTAGCACCCCGATTCCGAAACGATCCGACTGTGGAGCCTCCGTACAGCAGCTTTCAAGTCAGCGAAACTGCTATCCACCGGGAAATCTTGCGGATTTATGCTATGGCTCGACGAGAAACGAAGCCAGTCTATGATCTCGGACGCGACACAGCCGGCATAGAGGAAGAGAACTGGGTCATCAGATGGATGCTCTGGCATGTGTTTCGTTACCGAGATAACCGCAACAAGAATCGCCGGACCGCTTCGCCAGGGAATGAGGCAGATTCTGGAGGTGGCATAAGTCCTAATGGTGGTTCCAATGCATCGCCGAATGGTCAAGGTTCGTGTTAGGTGAAGGCACGACCGGTGACAAAGCTGATCATCTTCCACGGCAGCAACGGCTTGGACACAAGCACCATCGCGGTACTGGGATCCTGTCCGCAACGGGTAGATCGGAGCATCCATGTCGCTCCTAGTTGATCTCCGCCGCCGTTCTATGGATATCCGACGACTGAGTCGAAAACTGGGCGAGTGGACAATCACTTGAGCCTTGCTTCGACATCTATGCTATTTCACGGTAGATGGGGTTTTCCATGGCTTGCTTCCGGCTCGCGCCTCAGCCCGTGTGGCCAGCGAGCATAGCTCCGGAATCCCTCGGAAAACAACGAACCCGCATACCTACGAACATTCACGCTTGATTCATAGTTGGCCAAAAACCAGGCCAAAGGGACCAACGTTTGTCATCCGTCAATCAACTCGCCGAAGCCAGGGGAATGCAGTCGTCTATCCGGCTGACTTGGGAGGCTAGTGGGAGGTGTGTTTAGCTGCTTGCTGGAAACCACGGTGTCGGCAAGAGACACTTGTAACAATAAACTGCTTAGATGCAGCCACATCATTTGGGCCAATGGGACCTGAATCTCAGATGACCATCAGCGGATGCGTTGACAGCCACTTACGGGCCACCTAAAAGCTCACCTAAGCTTGTATAATCACCACCAATGCACCGATGGCACTCGCTCGAATGGTACCTTGCCGCTGCGACTGAGATCCTTGTCGTACACCCTCTGGTATCCATATGCATCTCCACATTCTATCTTTGGTGTATCCGAAGCATAGGCGGCAACTTGGGCGGAGCAGGACACTCAAATGTAGTCCTGTTATGTAAACGACGTACATCAACAAGGCTGACTCCTCAGAACCGTGGTAGTGGCGCCAGCCACGCTTCCCGATCCCTCCGACGCGGAAGCGATAGAGGTGAGGCCTGACCACTAGACAGGGACTTATTCATCCAGAAGGGATCGCTGCTGTTCTGGCCGCTTACGTGCACATAAGTTTGAAGATCCTCAAACATTATAGGCTAAATGCTGCTGCTGTGCCTCACATGCTGATCGTACCGGGGCGCGGAACCTTTCTCGCTTATATGGGTACGTACCCAAGTCCTATGTCACTGGGACCCTGTCACCGGAGCCATGGTGGGAGTTCTACATAACCATGTACTCATCAAGCATGTACGCACCTGGTGAATGGAAAGACGTATGAGTGAATCATACCCTTTTCAGTCTTGCTGTCAATTTGTGACCTCTACCAATATATACCTGCGTGTCGTTCTGACACTGGAACGACCGGGTAAGCTAATGCATTCGATCAAGGTCAACGCCCAAAATCCGACCCAACGTGATCCAGGGCTCAAGGACGTCACTTCCTGTAGATCTCCAGACTATTTGATAGACACAATTTCAAGACTCGCCATACTTAGCCACTTGCACTGGGGTGTACAAGTGATAAGATCACAAGCATCCTCTCTTCCCCCGGACAGAAGCACCTAGTTGGCAATGCCTTGATCCGTGGTAGTGCGGAAGAACAAGATGTTGGACGGTATCATACACGCCTTCCCATCCTGTATAGCTAGTAGCTTTCGGTCAGCAGACAAGGACACGAGAAATTTCCGCAACCTAGGATTGTACCCAAACGACTTCACTCCATCGTTGATGACCAGCGTGCTGTAAGTCCGGCCTTCGCCGCATTCGAGGAGGACGTTGCCTTCTTTCGAGCACCTCACGAACATTTTGCGCCACCTGAATCTGTGCACAGCCAGCACAGAATACTTTGTGTGGTCGGGCTGGACATCGCCATCAGCTTCCAATGAGCAAATGGAAAGGCAAGACAGCGGAGAAAAAGGCTACGCTCTCTGTCTGGCGCCCGAGCTTCGAGACGACCCGTGATGGCGAGACTGTTCGTGTCTGCAGGACGGACCTCGATAACGATCTGGCATGGCGAAGGCCAAGCATGCAAAGGAACTCTCACACTTATCGTCAAAGACCTAGAGTTGAATTGAGTGAGAGGAGACATTATATTGACTGAGAGAAGAGCTACCTACGAGCAAACAAGAAAAGGAGCTAAAGCTCTAACGCTGATGTAAGCAGGCTGGATCACATGCTTCAACCCCTAGTCCCCGCATCAAAGATTTGTCTGCCTGCCTGCTTCCGTGGCTGAGCTGTCGCTTCAAGTTGAGCAGGAAGCTGTCGCGGAGTCGTTGGACGCCCAACCATTTCCTCGTGGGCAGCATACAGGAAGCGGGTGCGTAAATCGACGAAGAAAGGTCAGGAGGCGGAGTAGGGATGTTAAGAGAGAGCGGCCGAGAAGGTTTGGAACGTTGACGGGGAATGGAGAACACAGGTAGGAAGCGGACGCGTGAGACCGTAAACCATAGCCTGTTAGATGCTGAGGAAAAAGCAGCTCGCGGACGAAACATTCCACGACCCTATTTTATACGCTCTATCTTGGTTCAGTACACGCTTCATCCTCCGTCGCCCTGCAGAGTAATAATCGCATCGAGAAGTCCACCACAGTTCACCGTGGAAGCCACTAGATCACAACAGCTGCACAAATCGCACCCGATGCCATCCAGGTGAACACCAGGAACTTGTGGCCAACAGCCGCGCTGATGCCAATGTCGCTTCCATACGCATTGATCAGGTCTGCAGACTTCACGGCCATCAGTGTGACCATGGCAGCGCCGATGCAAAGGGTGACCGCAGCGACGAGTTCGGCGATGGTGATGACGACGGAGCCAAGTCCGCAGGGACAGCAACAAAGGACGGTCGAAGTGCAGACGAGCGCAATGAACATGAAGCTCGCGGCGACAAGATACAGAATTACCATGGCACGTTGCAAGTTTTCGAGGCCGCTCAGGCCGGTGGTGATCTGATTTGGCCAATGTAGATCTGCGATGCTCACGCTGCCGCTGCTCAGTTGCTGTTGCAGTATGGCCTGTGGATCGAAAAGATGAGTGATTGTCACGTTTGAGCACGCCGTAACGTTCTTGATAATGCTGTTCTGTGAAATCGAAGCATTAGGGACCGATCCGGGCATGAAGTAGCCTTCGCAGTAGTTCATCAGGTGTGCCGAATAGAAGTCTTGCAGGCCCAGTGCTTTGGCGAGGTCTCCGGCAGCGTCCTCGAGTCCGCTTTCGACGGAGTCACCGATGCTCTGGGCCTGACTCGCGACCGCTACGGTCTTCGTGGGGAGTGCACCTGCGACAACATGCGTCAGTTGCGCAGCCTTCGGAGGGGTGGAGACTTTCGGTAGGCCGTTCGCATTCGTCATTTGAGTCAGCGGATTCTCGCGGCGAAAGACCTTCCCACTAGGGATTTTGTCGACGACGTCCTCGCCAATGCAAGAAGTGTTGAGCTGGGGAACGTCAACAACCACATATAGAGGCACAGGAAACCACAAGCTCACAGTTACGATCGCCCAGTCTTCCAAAACGCCTTCCCGACTGCCTGCGATAAGGGAGAGCACGGTGAGGAGGAATGCGAAAGCGCAAAGAGCCCCAGAAATGGGTGTGGCGAATTTAACAAACATCCTGCTTGGTTAGTCGTATGTGGGGTTCACGATCGTATTGCAAGCGAGTGACTCGTCGCACAAGAGTTTGCTCTAAGCGTCTGCCGCGCTGTTGTAGGTAGAGAGATGTAGACAACCGGCCTGTGGAGCGCTCAGGAAGCGTAAGCACAGAAGGAAGAGAAGACGGGAGAGACAGTGGGGGAGAAGGGGTGTTTTGTGTTGAACTCACCGCACCCCCCCTGGGGGGGCGAGAAGCGGACCATCGGAACTGGGGTGATGGAGGATCTGCCTGTATTGAGTGAAGCCGTTCGGGACAACAAAACTACACAGACGACTTCTTCCTGGCCTCCGAGTTTCCGTTAGCTCCGTGTGGCCCAGCAACCGAATATGATGTGCCAGCGGAGTTGTGGACATACGAAGAATAGAACATAAAACGTCTACAACACCACCTCCCTATAGTGCACCAACACATACACGCAGTCATCCGTTCGACAATTACTCGAAATAGAGCGGTACCTTTGTTTTAACTTGGTCAAATATGGCGTACGAGACAGCAATCGAGGGAAAAGATACATGCATGCACCTTGCATCGGGACGCCCAGATCTGGTACAGAACTCTCCCGAGGCAATGTTCAAATGTTGACGGCTATGCTCTCGTGGAATATTGGTTGACCCGTTAGCAGCACCAATGACGGTCATTGCTAAGCTGGATGACACCCTGCTCCCGGTGGAACAGGATGCTTCCCAACCTGCTTGCTACTCAACTCTGCGTTCGATCAGCTCTTTTCGAAACCATTATTGACGATCATGAGAAACCAGTCGTGGGATCAAGCATGCAGCGGCAGAAATGCGCATTCGAAATCGACATCGATGGGTTTTGGCTATTCCAAGCACGACCCCCATCTATCCCTCCTATGGTCGCACCCCCCTCTGAATCGAATGTCATGCGGATCTGGTGTGGTATTGTGAGAGCTTTGACACGAGTTACTGGGGGCGACGGACGGTTTGGCATTGCTCTTCGGAGCTGGCCACGAGCTATAAGAGTGGACTTCTTGCGGTTTCGAGCTCTGGCGAATGCGACGTGTATGTTCAGAAAAGGTGAAGAAGTTCCAACCGACGTCGACGGTATCTGCCTACAGAGTCGAACCGTATACGCTACTCTATCGATATGTGGTTCACTCCAAAGAGATAACACGATAGTTGCCTACCTTACTATACCCGAGCATGCATCGGCTTTTTCCCTTTTTCCCTTCAGTTCTCCGAGCTGATAGTGTCGTTCCAGAATGCATCATGCCGGTACGTCCACCTTGTTTGGTACTGTGTCACTACGTAGGAGCCCATCGCTGCTCCGTAGCAGACAAACTTCGCCTGGACGGTTTAGAGAGGCTAGTTGTATTATCCTTTATTGACTCACCAGAGAGATATATGCTTGACTGTGCTTGCCGAGACTTAGATTGATATGTAGTATAGCCCAAAGTGCTATCAGGTAGCAGCCACTGAATGTGAACACCGCAGAACTATTCGGTTGTAGCGGCCTCCAACGTGAGCCAGTGATGTCGTTGACGAGCACTGCTATCCTGTAAATCCCGATCATAGGGGCGACGATTGTAACAATGACCGCCAGTCCGTCTAGAGGCGCTATTGTCCGAGAGCGTAATTCCGTGACAATCACCAAGGAAGAGGTAGAGCGAGAGAAACATGGAGAAGAACTCGATGACGAGAAAGCCGAAGGTCGTAGCGGTGCCCCGGGGGTCGCTCATTTCCGCAGTTTCGATGCGGCAATTGTTCAATGACATAGATGTCGTGGGCCGTGATGTTTCATGCTCAAAATGATGGTCACAATCGAGGATAGGTGGGAGTATAGTATGAGCTGGTGATTTCAGGTGATCAACTGAGCTCACAGAGAGCAGTCTGGCGCAACTATTGCGGGGCGTTATTGTCTTAGACGCTGCATGTCGCCCGAAAGATGGAGCTTGTGTCTTTCCAGAAGTCCTGTCGCCTTACGAGACGTACGTGATGAAGAATATCCGAGGCGAGAGGCGCCAACGGAATGCTCTCTGTATCTCAACGGGGGTGGCGGCTTGCTCCTGTGCATTCGTGCAGATCGTGCGCTCTTCGAAAGGTATTGTGTAATCGAGTACAGCGATTTGTCAAGCCCGACACAGGGTTGCCGATGATTGTCGATCGCATGTGAAGATCTGTGGGCATCGTGGACCCATCACCCACCAACACCTGGTGACAATGTGACGGCCTCCAAAGCCAGATACGCGGTGGGAAACGCGGATGTTGAGTCACGTGATGTTCACCACACCATCGCCTAGTTTGGTCACGTGCGTTCATGTGCCAAGGACCAGCCTTACAAGGTCGCTCGGTTCTTCGGATCCGCACTATCGGTACTGTCTGGAGTATGCTAACATACTGGGGAATACCCGCTTTTTACGGGCACGGACAAAGTCAGATGGACTAGGAAAGGTTTTGTGGCAGTGTGAAGTGCTTCTCTACACCGGGTTCAAGTCCAATCAGTTTTGCAACTCATTCTCAGTCCGGATCCCCCTGACGTCGTACTGCCCTTGGCCCAATCTTCGATGTTGTTGTTGTCTCTCATCATGAGATTCTCTGCAAGAAATGAAGCGCTCAGGGTTATGTCACAGTTGAGGTCAGGTCCGAGGTCGTTACCGTAGCATCCCTGGATCGTCGCTAGAGCTCCCTCTACTCGTCGTGTGCTTGGTGTTGTCTCCGTGTTGCGAGTCGAGATTCGTTCATGCTGCTTCCAACGCTTGCTTCCTCCTCCGCCAAACGATCCAGATAACACAAATAATGACCCCCAAAACTATCCCGGCGACTGTAACACCAATAATTCGGTTGATCGGAGATTGAGGGTGTTGTTGTCCAACGCACCCGACCTTTCCCTGGAGGTGACATGAATCCGGGGGTAGGGTTGGAAGGAAGACAGGCATGGCCGGGTGTTGTTGATGTGTCTTCGAGAAGAGTTATATAAAGGAAAGACTGCGATACGAGACAACGCAGAACCCAACACCCACATTATCGATATCTGAAGAGGATTCTGGCAGATCCATAATTGAGTGGGTCCTTCTACGGACATGGTAGCGTCAGCGCGCCATGACACCAGCACAGCAGACCGTGGCGCCTCATTGCCGAAGCCCAGTTCTCTGATTGCTGTCCGCAGACATGGCATTGTTATGTCGCACCTCTCCCATACTCCATACAAAACGTTCAATCAAATCTGTTGCTTCGCAACTCGGTTTGTCCCACAAAGTCTAGGGCAGAGTAGAATTGTACTATATTACTGTGGATGTACCAACTCGTTAGGTCACATCCTAGAGGTCCGACGGGCACGTAGTTGGTGAGTTATCCTCGCTCCTACTTCGAAAGTTCCAATCATGGGACATCGTCGTTCGCGACACCATCAAGTCACAACTGTCGTAGACTCTCGAGCGATGTATCAATCACGATCCTTCTCGAAGAACCAAACGTGATAGAAATCACCCTGGTGGTTTCCCGTTTCACCCAATCAGCTAGCTGCTTCAGGTGAGTTAGGTGTTACGTCTCTCCACACCATGCGATTCGTCGCACGGTATGCATCAGGGGACTAATTATAAGAAGGTATTGGTAAACAGGCTGGAAATACTTTCTCTTCACCTTCACGGCGGCCTTTCGCATATGTTCACGCTCTTACATTCACTCTTTCTCGCAGCTGGACTGCTCGACCATTCGTTCCTTTTGATCACTGGTTTGATCGCTGTTTACGTCGTTCCTTTCTTGCTCACCAGATTTTGACTGTTCGAAGAAATCGTGTATTGCTTTCTCTTATCGACAAACGCTCGGACTGCGCTACTTTTTACGATGACTGGAGCAAGCGTAGGTGTATCTCTCGCGACAGCGCTCTTATCGGGCTATGCGATCGCACAGCAGGTGGTGATGTACTCGCCTGGTGGAGACGATACCTCCGTCCAGCGCATCGACCCGATCATTGCTCCTGGTGGCATCTCCGGCCATGTCCATCAGGTCTTCGGTGCTCAGAAGCTTTCACCAACACTCGACTACGACGATCTGCAGTCTTCAAGCTGTACTACTGTCGGCTCTGCAGACTTTCAAGGCAATGGCGCGGACCACAGCATATACTGGCATCCAGCGTTGTATATGGAGTCGAATGACGACTCGGGCTACGTTCGTGTGCCTACGAATGGACATAAGCTGTACTATCTGGACATCGGCACTGGGGAAAAGGCAGAACCGTTCGAGTTCCCGCACGGCTTCAGGATGGTCGCAGGTGACCCATTCGCACGCTCATCCACTGGCACCAACGCCGTACTGTGGAAGTGCTCGACTGGCGGCAGCTACAATGTTGGCGCGAATGGTGCATTTCCGACTGGTGTCAGCACGTGCTCTGACTATCCGTACTTCTACGGCTCTGTCGAGTTCCCGCACTGCTGGAACGGAGACGACTTCAGACCATCCGATCCGAGCGCACACATGGCATACCCTCTGGGGGATCCGCGAGGTGGTTCATGCCCAAGTTCTCATCCTCAGCGCCTACCGCATCTCTTCATCGAGAACTTCTTCAACATCGACGAAGTGGCTGGTAGCGTCAACGCGAACTCGTTCGTCCTCGCACAGGGCGACAACACCGGCTACGGGATGCATTCCGACTTTTTCAATGGCTGGGAAGACGGTGCGCTGCCGGATCTTCTTTCCACGTGCCCTCAGCCGGAGTATGGAAACGAGAACGTAGGTACCTGCTCGAACTTCAAGTCCAGCGGCTCGGCCAGCAGCTGTAGCTTGCCTGTACAATATAAGGAAGATGTCAACAACCCCGGTAAGTTCCTGCCTGGCTGCAATCCTATCTCCGACACCAACCCGGCGCCGCAGATGGCTATTGCACCTTTGGGCGACTCTACGGACCAATGCAAGGGCAGCAGTGGCGGCGGCATTCCTTCCAGCGGCTCCCCACCGGCGAGCAGCTACGCGCCTTCACCAACCAACTCCGTGCCTGCTGGAGGGAACTCCGCACCTGCGAGTACATTCTCTGGCCCCTCGACATCGTCTTCAGGCGCCACGGCCTCGTATGGCTCTCGACCTGCAGCTGGATCTTTCGGCGCAGCAAGCTCATCTGTAAGCGCAGCCGCTCCAACCGGGTCTTATGCTGCTGGGTCGACGGCAGCCTATACAACGTTTGCGACTTCCACAAAAGCGTACTCGCCTTCTGCGGCAACTTCGTATGGCATCACAGTAGCGGACACGCTCGGCCAACGTGGACATGGAGTGGCAGCTGGTAAACGGTAGCCAAAATGGGTTGCGGAAAGTTTGGGATGGATAATGGATGTTAGACTACTTTGGACGTTGGGATGCCGTGACGCTATAGGAAGGAATAGTTCAGTATCAGTTCTTGGAGATAAACACTTTGGGAGGGTAGACACATGGCGGTGCGAGGATTTGCTTGAATGTCACCGAGCTTGGATACCTGGGTGTTGTCGATTGGGCGAGCATTATCGTGTATAAACCGCGAGCATGTACCTACCCGCAACAAATGGACAACTTGAAACATCGTTGTTCACTTTCAAACTCAAAAACATGTTCTTGTTGTCGGATCGTGATGTCGGGGAATCCACGTTTGCAGACCTCCACCATGTCACCGCAACAACTACATCAGTCCCAATGTCACTCTCTACAGGATGACCTGGACTAGATTTGCTAGAGAGCCGGCTCATGAGCACTATCTAGATCGATTGGTGCTATGCTTCTAGAGAAGTCGCCAGGTCCGGGGTTTACGGATGAGCTTGATCCACCCATGTGCTTGATGACGCCCCAAATAGCATTTACCGCGGGGTGTAGGGCCCCTTCGGCCCATCCGGCGTTCCAGGATACGTTATCACCGGCCCAAAAACCCTTGATGCTGCGGAGGCAACTCTTCCTGTTGGAGTGTGCATGAATAGAATGCGTTGATATCGATAATGACTCGGACGGTTGATCTTGAACGCACCAAGAAAACCTGGCTCGTTTTCCCATGATATCGCTACGGCAGGCCCTGTGACATGTCGACGGATGGTCTGCAGCGACCGCATCGCTAGATCCGCACGTTCACGCGCGCTGAGTGTAGCCCACTTGGCCGAGTCGTCCGCCCATGTGTACGAAAGACATATCACTGCTGGCCGGTTCGGGTCTGAGCCGAGAGGATAGACACCACGCAGCAGGCGGTCTGTCAGCGTCATACTCATGACATGCCGTCCGGTGTTAGGATCCAAATCAAGCCAGAATGGACGATCCACTGGTATGAATACCTTGGAAGATCCCATGAAATGCATGCGCTCGATCGCACGCCATACGTCGTTCGGCAGTAGGGTCGAATCGCAGTCTATATTGGACAGTAGTGCCCGTGTTTGAGCTGTGAATACGGCGGCGGCAAAGGAGTGCTTACAGCCAGCAGCATCGGTTACAACGATCACGCCTTGTTCATCGCGCCTCAACTGCGTGACCTTCTGTAGTGGTTTCTTGCCAGGGTGCAGGGTTGCAAGGCTGGTTCCCGCCGGCCAGTGGGCGACATGAGCCGCGCCATGGTGCCACAGTCCTTCAGGTAGCTGTGCACTTCCCCCAATGATGCTATAATGATCCTCGTCGGCGCCTGTGCAGACGAGGCGCAGGATCTCCAATATCGAGCTTGGGAAGTCCGAGTCCCATCCACCAGTGCCGAATCCCACTTGCCCCAGCACCTCCCGAAAACGGAACGAGTGAAACGCTGGAGACTGTTGTAGGAAACCGTAAAAGGACTGGCCCTCACGCTCCCGCACCACCTGATTCCATATCCGTTTGATTGTGGGCGTGTCGCGCTCACGGATCGCCGTTCTCATCTTGCTGAATGACGCTTGCTCTTCCAGTGTACGTTCCCACGCCAGGGCAACATCCTGGAATATTTGTGGGAAGTCATCCACCTTTCTGCCATAGTAGGTTTTGCCCTCGAGACCGATTACAGTGCTCGGCGAAGTCTCTGAAAGCGGGATGGGTAACGGCGTGGTCTTCAGGCCAACTTCCTTGATGTAATGAGACAGTGACGTGGCCGCCGCAGGGAAGCGCATTGCTCCCAACATTGCGTTCACATCACGTGGAAAGCCCGGGAAATAATGTGTGCGAAGACGGCCACCAAGCTGTCCAGCCTCAAATACCACCGGACGAAGCCCTAGTCGCATCAGCTCAAAAGCCGTAACGATGCCAGATAAACCACCACCGATAATGGCCACCGGTTTGCCATATTGCCTAGATGGAATGTGACCCAAGCCAGCCGGGTGTGCAAGATATTCGTCGTACGCAAACGGAAAGTCCGGTCCGAGCATTGACAGTGGCTTTGTCGTGAGTGTTCTGTAGGCAGTGCATGGCGTAGGATGAATATGGGAAGTGCCCGCTGCACTCCTTGCTGTCGACCGTCGACTGTACGCGAGCGATCGACGCAAAAATCGCGCTGGTTCCCAAATCTGGTAGAGACGCATGCTGCTGACACTTGTATCTGAAAAATGTTGCATGTAGTAAGCTTGAATAAAACACCTGGACAAGAAGTAACACTTATCCGCACAATCCAGAGATCGGGATTAGAACTCAAGCGTGACTACTAGCGTAAGTACTCCTCGCAACTGACTGGAGGATGTACCCAGGCTCTAAATGGCTCTCCATCTTGCTAATCGCACGTCCCAAATGTCTCCTGAGGTGTGTTCCGTGATATATGCCGTAATTTCTCGATGCTGTAAAGGACTGAGCGCGAGATCCTTGTCAATGCAAACCCATTGCAGTCATCTATTTCGAAAAATTTCGCTATACACTCTTAGAATCTATCACTCATGCTTGCCGATCGACCGTCGGAAGCGCTTGTGCAACGTCCGACGTCAATGACGAGAGGGTTTGCCCTAGCGTGATAGTCTAGTAAGCTGTGGGGCTCACCGGCCCAGCCGTCGTTTAGCGGACAAGGTAGTCGCGTAAAGAATCAAACTGTGGTCCATTGCATCACCCGCTTGTCAGTGAACACCACTGGATTGTGTTGTCGAAACCGATAACATGCCTCACAGATTGAATGTTGCGCCTGCACCACCGAGCGAAAGCTATCTCTTGCGAGATGATGTCGAGCGCGTGTCTGCTGGCGACCGGAAGGACGACGCCGCCGTGCATGTAGCGTTCCGGTTCTGGATGGGTTGCAATATCAGCACTTGCAACCTGATCATTGGCGCCATGGGACCGCTGGTCTTCGACTTGGGGCTGGCGGACAGTCTGATCCTGGCTATAATCGCCAGTCTTACAGGATGCACGGTTCCTGCTATGGTTTCTTCTCTTGGGCCGCTCAGTGGTCTTCGCACAATGGTCATCAGCCGATTCTTCATGGGATGGTACCCTGCGAAGGTCATCGGAATCTTGAATATATTAATGCTTATTGGATTCGCCATTCTGGACGTCATCGCTGGTGGAAACATCCTGGCCGTCCTTCTACCACAGACAACAGTTTGGTCCGTTGCCGCCATCGTTTTCGTTGCTGCTCTGGCGGTTACGCTCGCTACCTTTGGGAACAAAGTCCTGCTCGCCTTCGAAGAGTGGTCCTGGTACCCACAAATCGTTGTTATTATATTCCTAGCAGGCTTTATTTGTCGCTATCTGGGTGAGGCCGTCCAAGCGGCCGAGGTACCATCCAAGACGGACACGCATTGCAACCGACTGGCCTATTTTAACCTGGTCCTGGCGGCGTTCATCTGCTTCAGTACCATAGCCGCCGACTTCTTCGTATACCTTCCTGAGAGAACATCAACGTGGCGGGTAGTATTCGGCTCGGCTGCAGGCCTGTGGGTGTCGAGCACACTCTTAACTTCCGTGGGAGCTCTTCTCGGTGTCGTCACGTTGACTTCGCCTGCGCTATTGCGGGCGTACGGAGAGAGTCCGGGCGCTCTCATTGCCGCTGCGCTCGCACCAGCTGGCGTCTGGGGAAAGATGTGCTGCGCTGTTCTGTTCCTCGGCAACGTGGGAACTGCAGCGGCGGGCATGTACAGCCTAGGGCTGACCGGCAAAGCTACCGTGCTGTTCCGTGGTCCCCGATATCTATGGACGATTCTATGCGGTACTGTTGTGCTCGTCTGCGCCGCGGCTGGACGAGACTCAATAGTCGTATCGATGCAAAATTTTATTAGCATTGTCGGGTACTGGGTTATTTCCTGGCTGGGTATCTTTGCAACCGATTATCTGGTGTTCCGGCGTGGTTGCTATACCTGGGACCATTGGGATAGCAAGGATGACCTGCCATATGGCTATGCGGCTTCAGCTGCCTTTTGCTTGGGGTTCGTCGCCGCCATATTGTCAATGGCTCAAGACAGTTTTGTGGGCCCAATTGCCAAGCTTGCACGACCAGCGGGTGTTGAGGTACAAACCCTACTTTCTTGTTTTCCTAAATCTGCTAACCGAACACTAGCTAGGGAATTTCGCGGCCCTGCTCGTCGCCGTTACAACATATCTCACATTGCGCTTTGTGGAGCCACGTTTCCTTTCGATGGTTTCGGGGTGCGTTCCGCAAGCACCTTAAACAACGAGCAGGATGTTATATATCCTAGCTCAAACGACGAGCTATGTTGAACGTTGCCGAGAGGGATGGATAACGATGCACGGCGATAGATTCGGGGTCATAGTGTTCGTAGGTGTGGACAAGAGTACAGAAGCGAGGTGTCAACGTACAAAGCAAGTCCAAACAGAAAGGAGCCCGAGTGTGGGAGGACGAGCAGACATATAGCATTTCTTTCAGGGCAGTGTTTCGAGGCATTAGTTAGGATTGGCAGGTGGAAAATTTCCAAGCTCGACAGTCACCAGTCAAAGTCCGTTCGGAGCATGTTTTGAACTGCTTCGAAACATCCGGCCCACTAACAGATGCCTGTGCTTTCGCTCGAAACATCCCACAGTTTAGACGCGAGGAGCCGAACCGCTAATTTTCAAGTCCACCCCAGGCAACGGTATTGTAGACTGTTCAACGAAACTCGCTCACGGGTGATGGCAGCCTCAACTGGGCAGACACAAGTTGGAACGTGCGGAAAGCGTGACGCAAATGCTATGGCGTTAGTACACTAGCGGGACCAGATCTATCCACAGTATATAGCACCACTTGACTGTCCATAACTCCCACGGGCACTCATCAGCAATCACAACAGTCCAGCTATCTTTGCCAGACTTAGACCACCTTACGTCTTCACGACACATGCCATGGCTCGGACCAAACAAACGGCACGTAAGTCACTCATCCCATGATAGCCATAGGTGGCTACGTCCTGTTGGCATTCGCTACCGTCAGTGGTGTTGTCGTGCACTCAGAAACCCACCAGGTTCGAGGTCGGACTTCATAGATCATGCTAAATGAACGCGATAGGCAAGAATGTAGGTGGGAAGGCCCCACGAAGGTCCCTCGTATCGAAGGCCACTCGTAAGGCGCCGCCAACGTGGGTTAACAAAGACTGTCCCCATGTTACATTCCCAGTCTGATAGCACGTCACACAGGACCGGTGGCGTTAAGAAGCCGCACAGATACAAGCCGGGGACTGTCGCTCTCCGGGAGATACGTCGCTACCAAAGGTCGACCTCCCTCCTCATCCGCAAGCTCCCGTTCCAGCGTCTCGTCCGAGAAATCGCCCAGGATTTCAAGAGTGACCTTCGCTTCCAGAGTTCCGCCATCGCAGCCCTGCAAGAAGCCACTGAGAGCTACGTTGTCTCCCTTTTCGAAGACACCATCCTCTGCGCGATGCATGCTAAGCGCGTAACAATCCAGCAAAAGGACATACAGCTGGCCAGGCGACTCCGGGGCGACACCCGTATGGACTGAGTTCCCTGCTCAAGAGCCCATAGTCCACGGCATAAGCCACGCAGAGAGTCATGTTTGGGGAAAAGGGCGCGATCGATGGATAGCTATGCACGCCAGCTAGCTGGAAAGAGTATCGGATGCATTTGGTCGCCATCCTATCTGTAGGCTTAGGTAACTTGCAGGCGTATCCGACTGTGGGCGCCTAATGTACTGGAGTGCGAAAAAAGTGCTGATATACGGGAAGCATCTCATAGCACTCTATATCTGCTCTGCAAGCAGTAGCGCAAGAGCACAGCCATACTCGTTAGCGAGAACAACCCTGGCTATCCATAACTCCTCCTTCACGCCGTCTAAGATGTCGTGCTCTCCGACCCGCTGTGCAACCCTTTGCACAGCTGCCGGAATAGTCTCGTATCCGGAATACGCCTGCAGTAATGAGTCGAGGTTTAACTCGCTGCCCTCTGCAACAAACACGATCGGTCCATATCTAATTTTGAGGGCTTTCACAAGGTACAAGTTAGCAAGATCCACTGCCTGGGCGTCCTTCGGCCACCATTGCGAGAGCGCCTGGGTCCACCTATCGATGTCCGATGATGGCAGCCATTCACCTGTGAAAGTGACTAGCACTGATCCCTTGTAAAGCGTGCTAACGGCTTCACGTGCATGATGGCCATCGCAGGCGAAAAGTAGAATCGATATTGTCCTGTCTCGGTCGGTGATGTGGTTCCGCAGTTTTCTCAGCAATGTCAGGGTCAGAACCCATTTCTTGCCGAAATCAATCCGGTGTCTTCCAGTTCGTTGTTTATCGTGCCCGCTGATAATGATGCAAGCAGTTTCTTGGCCGTTGAGTCGCTTTTCGAATGTCCTCCAAGATTGGCCAACGTCCGTCATCGACAGGTAGGATTGTCCGTCTCCAATATGCCGAAACACGCCGTTCAACTGCGCTCCTCTCGTTGACGCATTCAGGAGACCGGAGACTGCTTTGCAGAGAATGCTCCTCCAGCCCGACACTGTATGAAGAAGTATGCCTTGCATATTCCCGACACAAATGCAGTGTTTTTGTAAGCAAAAGGCGTGGTGGGAACAAGATGTGCTGCGCCGGGAAGGACGTGATTTGGCGGATACGGCAGCCAAGCACGCGTCAACTGCTCGCGAGTACGCAAGGGAGGGCATCAGCCTTTGTTCGGGAGCGAGGCGGAAGAAGCACGAGCGGCGGCGACGAATGCCGGGCTTCCGCTGGCGAACTTCCGCAATACACGATGACACGATAAATTGTCCTTTAGTCGAGTAGTTAGAGTGGCTACCCGTCTTGACCTTTGCGTCAAGTCGTATTTAGTAATTTTAACCCACCAGCACATCAAATTTAGGATAAAAATGACACACGAGATCACATGTCTTGTCATTGCTGGGGGTGGAAGGGTGACAACCGAGCACGATCGAGCAGCTCGTGCGACACGAGTGGCCAGACTCAATGCGCGACAATATCAGCCTCCGCCAAGCACAGCCAACCACTCCCGTCCGAAACGTGAAGAGCAGTTTGAACTGTACAAAGGTGTACGTGTTCCTTGTTCCTACGAACTAGTCACCACCACGCGCCCGGGTCATCGGTCATCTGACATGGCTGCCACCTCAACCGACGCTCTGAAAACCTCCCTTCCGCGCAACACCGCCAGCGGTCTAAAGAATAGCACTCACAGCTCTCTCACCTCTAGCAGCGCGGAGAAGTACAGCTTGAACGACGAGGACGACGCGCTCATCCTCCTGTACAAATATCGGGGTGGATTACAGACAAGCAGCCAGCGCGACCTCTGCGCTTCCTTAGATAAAGGTGAGTCTTGCCTGCCCGCACATGCTTTCGTTCATGTCAGTACAAGTCGAATTAACGTGAAGTACTAGATGAATCTCTCCACGTCACCCGCAAGCCAATACCCCGAGCAATCTCTTACATCGATGTCAAACGCCACGACCTCTACCTCGCGTCCGAAAGGTCTACGTACGCCGACCTTCCCAACTTCGACTCCAACCTCGCGTCGGTGAAAGTTCCGTCAACAGCTTACTGGAGCCGGTTGATATTGGGCAATTACAAGGAACTGTTCATCGTGAGTCCGGCGAGTGGTCAGAGCGTAGTGTAGCAAACGAATACAACAGAAGGAACCAAGCAGACTTGTACATGGGCCAGGGAGAGCACGGACAAGAGTTGGTGAGGTGCCATGTCTGCTGCTATGTTGGAGTTGATCGACGGCAGTTCTAGGAGTCCTGGGGCAGGAGGAACTGCAAAAGCTATGCTGGCCTACCGATGAGTGCACGATACAAGTCAGTCAGGCTTCTCTAAACGATACTCCGGTCAAAGTTGCTAAGTCTGGAATACACAGATGATACAGTTCCAACGCTCCTATATGCTTCCCTGTTCCTGATACTGGTAGGCTTGCATCACGCTCCACTGCATTCGATCGTCTGTATTGCTGTTCATCTAGGCTGGGTGTTGAGTTCCGGATTTCCTCCATATGGTGTCTCTCAGCGTGTAGCTTATCGTACAATTCTCCTTCAGCAGCCCTTCGGCCTATAGATCGGGCAACGGTCACTCATTGGTAACCAAGTTGAAAGCACACAGACTTTCGTTATTAATCCCAGCCGCCATGTATTCGTTGACATATCTCACGATAGCCATCTATACCAGATCCTCTCCAGAAAACTGGGCTTCTTTCACGTTCGGGAATCGCTTTAGCCTGCTCATAGCCTATCCCGCGGCTGCGATGCAGCAAGCTCCTTAGTAGTTCGGACCATGTAGCACAGCATGAGGTCCTCAATTCGTCCCGGACTCATTCTCCTTGGTATTTCGAGGACGACTCTCGACATGCGTCCGATAGCGTCGTAGGGATTCGTCCTCTTGTGCTTAGGGCATAGTAGTTTGGCTTCTCCAGTTTGCTAGCAAGCTTTTCGGGCTCACAATCGAGCTATTCTACAGTGTTGCCGTTTGTATCGCATCGGTCAATGCTCTAGATTGAACACCGCGTGCACAGTACAGACGCGAGGCAGCGATGTATACCTATGTACGGAAGAGCTATTCTGTGCAGCTGTATGAAACGATCGATGCGGTCCTCCAACAGACCAACTAATATGCGCTCGACGGCATGACTGAGCTATATTGGTTCAGCGTAGTCACGGGATTGAAAGACTGTAGTTGCTCTGGGAGAGCGGGTGAAGCAGCCACATACCGCTCGTTATTTATTCCATGACATACAAGTAACTCAAATAAGCGTGACCTATGCAATTTCGCAAGATACTGTACATTGATACCAAAAAACGCCATTTCACGAGCTGAGATTACAGTCGAACTATGAAAGGTGGTAATTCTGCAGCGAACTCCATAGATTTTGGGGCTGCTCTTGCTGTGCCAGCCAAGACCAAAGAAACACGCTCGGAAGACTGTCTCCGCTTGGTCACGCGCTTTGCCCGCAGCGACATTGCTGCAGAGGTAGCTTAGAGTAGAGGAATCCTGTCCGGGTGAACTTCACTCCCCGCGATCCTTCCGAGATGATACCTGCGAATCATATCGCAGTTTTTCGCCCATTCTTCTCTTTCCCCTGCATCGCTCTCCTGCTCACAACGGGCCGTGTTCGTGTTCCTGCGCGATGTAAGTGCTTCAGTCCTGCCCCCACCCTCACGCCACACCAAATGCTGCAATGCGTCGCGACGTTCCCGTTCTACTTCTCTTGGTAGTGGTAACGGGATGTTGAACATCTCTGATCTACTGCCGTCGACAGGTGCATTAGCGAGCGAACGGAAGACTGTACGGTCGGTGTTGCCGGCCTTGCTGTCAAATTGCCAGCCGCGCTCCTTATACTTTTGCATTGCCGCCCGGACGCTATCTGGATGTTGACTGTTGTTCGGCCAGATGTAGGACCCGCGGTCAGTCGCTTTTTGATAGTAGAGGTGAAACGTCCCATACGCCGTAATAGCACATTGCACATGGGAGCCGTAAAAAGCCATGATGTGGTCCAGAGGAGTACGATTCTTCGCAAAGATAAGTTGGACCTTCTTTCTTTCGTGGAAGGTAGTATGACCAGTAACAATCGAGATACTATGCCCGTACTCTCCGTGAGTACGGCGTTCGGGTCCGATGTTCAAAATGCCCTGCTCTCCGATTGACACAGATCTGGACCCGCCCTCTTGGAGGTAATCGCGAAGGGTGGGTAAAAGCGTGACGATGTCTTTTGCGTGACTTGAATTTGTGGGCATGTAAACCATGCGGTAGAGCTTGTCCCGACTGATGGACATGACCGTCGGACGTTGGGCATCCAGGAGTGTTCGAAGCACGTCGAATGGATCGTCCCAAATGACGCCCTGATCCTGGAGAAGTCGCATACTCCCTCCGATGCATTGCGCGTCATAGTGAGTATAAAAGTCGAAGTCTGACGTCTCCCGGCAGGATCCAGGAACGTGGAACTCCGCGGCGCGTGAGCCGGAGAGCCAGAGGTGATATTGAGCCATACCCCGAAGGAGGGTTTCTGGAATTGGAAACCACACGCGGAGGTAGTTCAAAACAGCTTCGGTGGGTCCCGTTGGGTGGTTCGCCGGATTCATCACAGTACGCGTCAACACGTCTAAGACCTTGAGTGAGTTAGATACCACACGTTAGAGAGCTTTCTAGGGTGACTCACCGTAGCCACATCGTTTGCAACCAGCTTGTTGTCCGTGATTGCCATACTAATCGTTGTTGAGCAACTGCAGATTACTGTCCTTGCAGGCAAATCGAAACAGGAGGCAGGGAAATGGCAAGTCGCAAGGGATTGATTTCTCGTGCACAATGGAAGCCCAGGATCTGCTGCAAGTAGTTGGAGGGGGTAAACGGTACTTATATATGGACCTCTCGGATCTTTGTTTCTAGCAGAATCGCTAAGAGAATTGAACACAGCACTCGAACGGTTGAGAATGCCATGCCGAGAACTAGCAGATTTACGGTTATACCACTGATGACGCGGATCAGTTTTCGTTCCCCGAACATTCGGCCACGGCGAAAGGACGGGCCAAGATGCGCAGCGCCATGCCTGCTTGTAGTACGGTTCGTGCAGATCACTCATTCGTAGATGTAGATCAATACCGTGATTGCATCTGGCAAAATGCACATGTAAGCGAACCGGCGAGTAAGATCGAAGTACGTTGAGGCTAAGATGGGAAGGACGAGCGAGTACTAGGAGTCTGTGGACTTGGGCTAAAAGCGGGCGGACGGCCCGCGCGGACGCCCGTCGACCTTTTCTTGACTGCACGCATGAAATGCGTGACTCATGTCGGATATATGCTGGTGGAGGCGAGATTTGGTCGTAAGCTTAAAATTCACAGTCGTACACTAGAGTTTGCACCTCGTAAGGCTCCCTACAAACATTCATGCCTTCGTCCTGAACTATCCCTCCAAAGAACAGCCCTTGCAAGCATATTCGACATGTACCTTGACGCGTTTCCATGTCGCTTGCTGGTGTATTTCGTGTAGGCCGATGACTGTACGCTACGACAGCCATAACAGCATAGGAACAGTAAACTGAGCACGTCTTGCAATTCTTCCCAGTGGTAACCAGAGAACTGAATGTGTGGCTCGCTCCAGTACTCATTCCTAATCATAATTCGGGCCATACAATACGCACCTGCGCCGATGAGGCTCGGCACGTAGCGAATCAGCCGATGATCCATAGCTGCGAGCTCCAAAATGTAGTTAGCAAGTGTCGCGGTACAGTCGATCAGCATCGTAGTGTCGTCGTTGCACTTGTCCACCCAGCTAATCCGACGGACAAAATTCACGGGGGCAGGCCACCCGAGCCGATAGTCAAGGCTTTGCAGTACATGTCTTTCGGCCCTCGCAATTGTCTCTGCCGCCTTTGCAGAGTATCCACAGTCTGACCTCAAGATCAGCTCTTTGATTGTCAAAGATCGTCTGGCATCGTATTTGGCTGCTGAGAGCAAAGCCACTGCCCCTAGGAGCTTCGATGTTGGTATGGGCGTTTCGCAGCAAGCGAGGTATCGGTCGATTATGTGTGTCGCAAGGAAAAATACTTCCAATGGGAGCGAGAGGCGACGGTGAGCCCGATGGACCCAGTCTACGAGATGCCTTCGCGTCGACCAGTCTGGGTTGTTGGTACGGGACGTGTATCCTGCGTCGGGTAATAAGTCGCGCTCCAGGCTGCGCCAATGATCAAAGTTCTCTTCGCTATATTCTCCAAATATGCTGTCCTCTGGACTATGTAGTAGGAGCTCCTCTTCGTGATTACGAACTCCTTTGATCGCAGATGCTGACGGTCCAGTCGCCACTGGACGGGCAATTCGGGCTCTTCTATCGTGTCGTTTCTGAATGCGGCCATGTGAATGCATCCTACTGTAGTGGGGCGTGCGTTCGATCCCTTCGTGCTTGTTTAGGGGGCGTCCGATCGTCCTTCTCCATCGAACCAAATGCTGCGGACCTGTGTACGTTATATAAACAGGAGCATCGTTGGGACAAAGCGAGGCACGTCGAAGTGAAGATACCTGGACGATTCGCGAATTGTGGTGCCTGCCTAGCGAACGGGGCAAAGCTTCGGAAGGGGCACTTTTGTGATGCTACTACTGCTGGAGAATATCGCTACGCCATCAATTCGCTTCGCAGTACATGCGCATCCTTCGCTAACACTCTGAATACATATTACCACAGGCATGGCCGGAGAGTATTCAGTCCTTTCACGTCGGACTGGACTATTCTGGTCGAACGAGTCAAACCCGATGACGGATCGCAATGTATTGTCAACCTTTCCTAGCCGTGATCCCCGTGTAGAAAGAGAGCGGCCCAATCTTGCTGTGTCGCGGAGAGAAGTTGGAGACTGCTAACCGATTGAATGCATTAACAGTCTTGGGGACTACGACGGCATACCCGCAATCCAGGATTGTCTCGATTTGGATGCGCTTCACAAAGCGAACAGTTCGACTTTGAAATTACCCTCAGAGGTTAAAAAAATAGTGTTGAATTTCTTCCATTCGCTCTTTCATCAGCTCTGCTGACCTATCTGTGACTTCTGCTGGCTAAGCTACATCATTTTGGCACATACATTAGAGATCGTCCTTGTAGAACAATACAGAACGAGTTTCGACCTGATTGATATTTATCAAGTCTGCTGTTATGATGTTGAACGGTTGCTTCTTAGATCATTACACAAAGCTTGATTTCGCTCTTCCAAGATATCGAACGGTATAGTAGGGGCGATTTGGAACCCCCCTGTGATGCGATGCGAGATGTCGTATCCCTTGGGTTTCGAATGTGAGAGTGCAGACAGGATCGCTACACCTGCCGTTGGAAGCCGTCTGCTCCGGAGCAGCTCAACGCGAGAAGCGTCCGGTCCTCTACCCGGACGAAGGACTACAGCCACGCCATCGGAGAATCTAGTCTTTAGTGCCTTTCACGTTCAACTAAGCCTCAGGATAGCCCAACGTAGCATGACGCATAACCTTTTCAATCACACAGCCTAAGGTAGGCAACGTACTCCGGCCCTGGAGCCTAGACTATCGTACTGCGTTTTGAGTATATATAGTTGCCCATCGTCTCTTCACCAGATCAGCGCATATATCTCATAACCCAACATCCATCATCGTCTTCTACAAAACATCTACAACACCAGTTTTTTGCCACTTCGAGGATGGGTAATTGTCATTCGAAAACCGGAGAGGAAGATTTCGAAGGAAGCTGGCGCGTATTAGACATCCACAAGTGTTCCAAAGCCGCCTCTTCGGCCCCTCGGGGTTCGCCCCCTGCCTATTCAGTTCAAACACAACGATTCATGTTCTATATTAAGGCCGTGGGAACAGGAAGGCGACAAATCACGTGGCTACCAATACGTGGTCTATGTCATCAACAACAACCTCCTGAATTATGATCGGAAAGTGGGTCAGGACCTGATTCTGAACATCATTCAACAATATGCAGCAGTCCGCGAATTGACCGTGTGGGTCAAGTGCCTAGATTATCTCTCGGTGCAAGATTCTGACGCTGGCGCTGAGAGTGCAAAGCACCTATTCAAGGACATGCTAGCTGCGGGGTCAAGAGCGGGATTGGTTCAGAAGTGGGACGAACGCCCGGTAGGCATTCATCCGCTGCAAAACCCAATGTTTCAAGACTCGTCGCCGCTTCTTGCACAAAAAAAAACTCAAATGCGGTGAGGCGGAGATCCACGGAGTGATCGAGCGACTTCGGAAGAATCAAGGGCTGGACGATGCCGACGCAAAAAGCCAAATCCAGCCCGTGCTCGTGGCTGCCCTGTCCAAGTTTATTCGAGTCTGGACGCTCGACGAATTTTTACGAGAGAAAGACAAGATCTTCGAGGCGCCACCCGATGTATGGATCCATGCCGACTGTTGCTATCCACATCCTTCCAGACAGTGTCCCAAGCAGTATTTTCGCGAACATCCAAAGGTCTATGGCGGCTGTACGCGTCCCATTATCGACGTTGGTAGACGCGGGAAGATCAGCGGGAAAACCAGTCCGACAGGATCGTTACACAATACAACTCGTTTCGCTCGGAACCAGCCGTAGACACTGTGGGGCTCAATGGCAAATTGTGGACGATGCGGACAGTGGAAGAATGGACATATCCGACCACACGCACATCAACATCGATCAATTGCGGGCTCAAGGTCCTGGACGATTTTTCGGCCCTAAGGTCATGCTTGGATCATCGGACCCTGACATTGATCGACAAGCGAAGCGTGGTACAGCTGAAATATATGGCAGAGGGCCTTCTCTACCCACGAAGAAAGAAATGGATCATTGCGATTGTACCAAGTCAATAAGGCTCACGGCAGATTAGAAGGAGGTAATGTTTATAGTTTCTTATACAAAGTCTGCAATGTCTTACGTCGTTGTTCGTTGGACAAGTCTTCCTGTCCGAAACAGCTTTGCGTCGAATGGCTCATCCTCTTCGCAGTAGGTGCGATCTAGGTTCATTGTCGCTTAGCCAGGGCCGACCCGAGACTACGCTACGCATGCGCTCGGCATGGCTGCTCATCGTTCATTTCTAGCGGTCGACCGTCCGCTCTCTCGTTCATTCCAACCCAACTATGTTATGGAGGCAGACTTTGCTATAGAGTAAAATTCCTCGTGAACTCCGATGAATCCTCACGAACAACAAGGACGTACAAATGATTGTGGTTCGCATTTGATTACTATCAGATAGTTCTAACAAAACTGTGTTCCCCGTTCAATTATATTGTTCCGTGCTGCTGATGGCTTGGTACAAATGTCAACTTATGACTCACGCTCAGGTCCCCTTCGTTGGAAGACAATAGCTCTCACATGACTTAGTGCAGTCATCTTCCCCAGCTACGGCCATACCGTACGGTCCCTACAAGTCTGAATCCTCTCCGTCCAGCAGGGGTATAGCCGCGCCATCCTCCATGTCCTTCTGATAGTTCGCCATGATTGCTTGATCGACCCGGGTATCGGGTGGAGCGAGGGCGGGCGCAGCGACGAACTCCTTTTATAGTGTTAGGTCTGAATCTGATGACTCAACAAAACTCTCCACTCACTAGAGATTGACTCCCGATTAGCTTCCTTGCGAGCCACAGGAACGGCTTTTCGGCGTTGTAGTTGGACTTTGCGGAGATGTCGTAGTACGGTAGATTCTTCTTACGGTGGAAGGTGACCATCTTGGCCTCTGCCTTGTGTTTCTTGATATCAATCTTGTTGCCGCATAGCACGATGGGGATGTCTTTGCAGGCGCGCACGAGATCGCGATGCCAGTTGGGCACGTTCTCGTAGGTGACGCGCGACGTCACGTCGAACATGATGATTCCGCACTGGCCATTGATGTAGTAGACGTCGCGTAGCCCACCAAACTTCACTTGCCCTGCCGTGTCCCACACGTCGAATTGGACAGGGCCGAGGTTCTGCGGATGGTGTTAGCATTTGCTCCTTCCTGCAGAAGCGAGGAGCGATCATACCGTTGTGAAGCCGAGAGGGTGAACCTCGACGCCGAGGGTAGCGTTGTACTTCTTCTCGAACTCGCCGGTCAGATGGCGCTTGATGAAGGTTGTCTATCAATAATGAGGCGGTCTTAGCTTCCAGATGTTGCGGCCCTCCAGTTGCTCGAAGCATCGAAATGAATTCGGCTACGACGCACCTTTCCAGTGCCACCATCACCGACGAGTAACAACTTGAATGTGGGAGTGATTGGACCCTGTGCCATCTGGAAATGATTGTGGTATCGTTTCGCGCAATCACGTGCGAACGATATGTTAATGCCTAGTTGGAGAAGCCGGTACAAGGGGTTGAGTGGGCATTTGGAGTTCTTTATATTCCATGCGAAGGTTTAGATGGCACGTGCAGACGTTCTCTCACGGCAAACGAACTTCATGGGCTGCCTTTCGTAAGCCATGTGCCTACGTTGTCGTGTTTCCACTCGTGAACTGCCAGGGATGCAGTGAGAGTGACCCTGCGGTCGATATCCAAGACAAGCTAGTCGAAGCGACGATAAAGTGACATCAAACCGAGCGACGTAGATATGAACGTGTCTTCGTACTTGAATACTATTATCCATTATATCCTTTGCTATAGCAACATCGGATTTTGTGTTCTAAACCCATATTCTCCGTTGGCGTCCATATCATCCGATGCCGCTACTTTCGCTAGTAGGCACTACTTTTCTCATAGGTCAGTTCACGATCCTATGACCTCCGCTGGATTTCATTTACATACCTGTTTATCGTATGAAACCGCTATGCCTTTGGAACGCAGCAGTTCATCCAGGCACCCGTCGAAAGCCGTGCTGTAAAATTGAGAGGTCGTTCTTGATACATCTTCGGATCGTGGCATCTGTTCCAAGTAGTCGTGGAACGTTAAGATGTCTCCGGACTTTGTGGGTGGTAGGCTCGTGGTAATCTTTTCTAATGCTGCTGTCGTTGTGGCTCTGGGTTCGTCCATGATCGGCGGTGAGGAATGGTCCATCGGGGTTTCGAACGAAAAGTATCTGTCTGTGTTGGACTGAGACCAGGAAGGACTAATACGACCTTTATATCGACCAGTGACACCGTTCCCATCGTGATCGGAGACGTTAACATCGCCATTGCCGCTAGACTGCAGCTACCAGCCGTAGCATCGGTCACTCGAGCAGGATCGGCAGTGTAAGGGCCTTCATAAAGTCCGATAACCGTTGGGTTTTCGTGCGCATAACCACGATTGGTAGCCTTAATTACAGCCGTCAGTGTTTGAGGAGGAATAGCAACGCCATCGTACCAACCATGACGCTCCTATTGTCGGCCTGGTGTCTCAAAGAGGCGTCATTCCACCCGTTGAAGAGGGGGATAGCACTCAGCCATGGGAGCGATGATAGTCATGATTATGGCAGGTAAAGCTCGGGGTGATGTCGCCAGCGCTGGGAAGGAGCATGAGAGATGCCGAATCCAGGGAACAAGACGCAGTATGAGGTACAATCATGCAAAGTTGGCGTTATTGGGCCACTTAAGACGGCTAATGGCGAACTAGGTGGAGCGTATGATCAGCCGAGGTGCAATACTATCGGCAAGCCAGATTTATGCGACTGTATGAGAACGCTCGCGAGATTGCATTCACGAAGGTGAACATTCGCACAAGCTAGTCT
>JAABUW010002605.1_pt1 | contig 27119 bp, 5 predicted proteins | sample 5560081 | NCBI WGS metagenome assembly JAABUW01 (sample SAMN10711882, study PRJNA513363) | rock metagenome | isolation source: Antarctica rocks | place: Antarctica: Victoria Land, Knobhead sud | reverse complement strand
CGCTCCTATGGCCGAGGACGCGCTGTAGGCGTTGATGTCATGTACGGAGTATTGAGGAGCGGAAGAGGATGAAGATCCGATGTCGTAAGATGAGGAAGCGTGCATGCATCGAGAAGCACGTTTTTCGGTGATTGGCGGTGACGCCCTATTGACGTGTAATCTGGTCGCTGTGTAGAGTAAAGGTATCCCTACAGCCAAGCTCAGACTGCAGGAGGATACTTTAGCGAAAGGCTTGGACGACATATCATCTATTCTGCTGATGATGTCATCCTTGTCTTGCCAGCACAGCAAGACAAGATGAACCACGTCGACAGCCAGAGCGGCCGCCCTGGTACTTGCTGTCTACATGTTGTTGGACAGAAGACTTCGCCAAGAGACGAGATTAAAACAGAAATCTGCGCGAAGATCACCCTGCATCGAGATTCGGGTGCAGGCCGCCTTACAATCGCGTGATCTAGGTGATCGTCGCGCGACATGGGTGTGTCATGGGTGTGACATAATTGCTGCCTAGAGTCGGCTCAATTTCCCATCGAAAGCTGCGTTTATTGACTCGAATTTCTAGGCGTTCTACTCTTCAATCAAGTAGTGTTCGTTTAATCGAACGAGAGCCAACGTATAGATATTCAATAAGATGAATTTTCGACTAAATTTTGATTGGGTACTCGTCGCTTACTATATACTAACTTTTTTTGAATTAGACGAGAGAATACACAATTTATTTTCTTCTTTCAAGATCGATGATTGCAACAAATCGCTTTTAATAGTTGCAATTGTATTTCGACACTTATATATTCTCGAAATTTGTCGTATATAAGCGCAAATTACAAAGTTATGTCTTTGGCGATCAAACTAATAAACAATTATAGAATACGAATATAAATAATTCACGCACTCTGGCGTTACTTGATAGAGATAACGATATTAATATTACAAATTCGCGAAGCAACATTTTATTTTTTACAATTTTTTCGAGTTGGGCTTATCTACGCAAGCGACGAGCAAATAAAATATTAGCTTAAGAAGATCTCAATGCAATCAAAAGTATGGCGAAGAAACTAACAAAATTTTATCGATTAACAAAATTTTAAGACATAGCAATTCGAAAGTGCTTTTAGTTGTTTAAGAAGAATTTTTGTACAAACATAATAACAAGAGTGCGAAGAGAGAAGAGTAAACGATTATTGCAAACATTTGATTTGCTTAGAAATGTTCGACATCTAATAAGACTCGAAGAATTTCTACTTTGTGTTTTAGTATTAAAATTGATACAATTGTACACTATAATAGAGAAAGATGTTATCAATTTTCTATATAGACTAAAGCGATAATAGAACGAAGAAGCATCGTCTTCTTAAAGATCGAAAGATATCGCTATGAAAGCTAGATTTCTAAATAATCAAATATTGTGTTATTTATCGATTGACGACACGAGTGAGTGCATCAACTCTAAAGAAATTTAATTTCTAGATCTATAAGACTAAAATCGCGCAAACTCGTTGCGTTAGACGTATTTAGCTGCGAAATTCGAAGATCAAAAATTGAAGATAGACGATTAATTGCAAAATACAACTAATAAGCTTATATCTTTATACTAATTCTTTGCTAACACGAAGACGTCAAAATCTATCAAATTATAATATCAATTCAACTATGCTATTATTGTTGATCGAAGATGCAAAGACTCTTCTCGCAAATGTACAAAGTGGGCAAGAGATACTAGTAACTTTTTTACATTGCTCTTATTTTCTATTTATCTCTTCTTTAATATAGACATGCGTAAAGATTATACAAACATATATAGATATATTGAAGCAATAGAGTCTTATAGTAGTAGCGCAACAAAAATAATTGACTTGATCTATTCTCGCTTAAGCTTTCTTTAACTTATGCGTTATATATTTGATAGAAGTATTGTGTATAAATTAGAAGCTATAATCTAGTTTCAAGAATACTATTACAATCTTCTTTTTGATTGTAGAATAAGTTTGGCGAGCATTTAGATCTATATTTGCTTTAAAGAATCTTATAGTATTGTTGCCGCTATTTAGTTTAATAACAACGACGATGCTTGTTTGATTAGATTTTCGTAGCAAAATATTACTCGAAATTATCTATCTCTCGATCTAACTATCTATGCAAGACGTCTAAAACTTCGTTAGCTTCGTTTTGATAAAAGCTAGAATTATTATTTATTTTCTTTTCAAATATCTACTTAAGCGCTTCGTTGTTTTTCGTTCAATTTGTTACATCAATTTTCTTGAGCTCTCTCAACTACTTTAGCTATGTGCTCTCTTTAGAATGGCCGATTATATAGTGCTAAAAGCAAAGTCAAGATTTCGTAAATAATTAGATCAAGTATGCTTTGATTTGTGCTTAATAGATTTGCGTTAAAATTTGAGATTCTATATAATATTGTTTGAAACAACGTTAATTAGCGAAAATTTTAGTCTTTGTAAGCACATAAAAAACTCAACAATTGTTAGCAATTAGATAAGAGGAATTTCTCGAATAATTAAATACGATTGATTGATAGATAATTGAAGAAATTGATATTATTTATATTGATCTTTCTTTGTTCCGACGTAGCTTAACACTAAAGTCGAAAAGAGCTAGCTTCAATGCTCTCGAGTACAATGTTGCTTTTTACAATTAAAAATTATTGATTGAACTTCTTAATACGACAACGATGTTAATATACGCTATTTTAGACTTGTATTAATAGTCTATATATATTGATCTATAGTCTTCGAACAACATGTATGTACGTTGCATAGTAATTCTATGTTAGAAGTTCGACTAACTTGTTATATAAAAAAATACAATTACTTGATTATCAATTGCGAGCAATTTAGTGTTTCTAAGCACTATTTGAAAATTCTAGCTTAGCTTTTTGTTCAATATGGCGTTTAAAATATGTTCGATCTACACTTGATTTATATATACTTTCGAATCTTATCTAATACAATTATGCTAAACTTAATGTTTAGACGTAAGCTATTAAATTATTGAATTAGACTTATATCTTTCGATATAAATCTCTCGAATCTTTTTTATAAATATATCTTTATATTGTTGATAAAAAACTAGTTTTTGCTCTACAAATATCGACAAGATAAACTATGCAAAAGAGTTTTGAAAATCGACAACGTCTTTTTCCAAACGCTCTCCAACTATCTTAGAGCGTATAAGTTAACAAGAATACTAGTTTTTAAGATCTTGGAATATATAGCGAATGCGTTATTATATATATGGGAATTTGTACTTGAGAAACAAAGAATTGTTCAAGTTTATAAAGATAATAGAGTAGCACAAACAAGTATTTATAGAGTTATCGACTAGTTTTTTGCATAGAATAAAAATAACACAATCTTTGTAAAGAGATATGAAATTTACGCAAGTATTAGTAATTGTGGATATCGAATTTTTATAAATAAAAAGACGATAAGAAAAATTAATAACGTTTTGGATTTACTTTTGCACGAAGAAAGATTCAACAACAACAATAAAAATAGACAATCGAATAAAAGCTTTGTCTTGAACAATGTTGTTTGATCTTTTGTTTAGTTTACGAGACTTGTTGATTATTGAACTTAGTTGTCAAGAGATATATGTCGATTCAAACTGTATCAAGTTATATTAGAGTCAATCAAATATTTACTTTTCTTAATATCTACTTTATATCGCCATGCGAATATACAAGATAATTGAAATTATTTTTGCATTACTTGCACTAGTTTGAGACGAGAACAATCTTAGAAGTGACTCTTGTAAGATAGTATTAACTTGTACAACTAGCAACTCTACTTCGAACAAAAAGTTTAGTTTAACTCGATAAGTATATATAAAGACATTAGATAAAAATATTGTGTTCGCAATTATTGTCGACTCAAATTAGAATATCTATGTAAGACGTATTATATTAATTGAAATAAAGCAACGAAAGAATAGCTTGACATTCTATATATTATAGTTTTAAAAAACTTTATCCCAAATTCTTTGTCTAGCTCTATACATAAGCTAGACAAGCAACTTTTAATAAGCAAAAAGTTCTAATAATGTAATGTGGTTTATATTGAAGAGAGAAATATCTATTAGTGGCGATTTCGCGCATAAAATATATGTCGTTTTGAAAACGTAAGAATATTTGTTTCGAAGCTAGTTGCTTATTGATCTTCGAGCGCTAGTAGATAGTTTAATAGAAGTTGTTTAATTAATATGCAGAGAGGTTTTGGCTCGAATCTTTGGTCAAATTACGATAACGAAGCACATAATTATAATTGGACTAGGATTTCTTGAATCGATTGAATTTTTGGACGAAATATGTCTTTTATAGTGCTATTATTAAGAGTTATACGTAGATCTATTTGTGGATATTATTTATTCTTTTAGATATGTTGTCGATTGTAAATAACACGTGGATTGTGTGCAAAGTAGAGCTAGAGTAGATTGGCGAACGATTGTTGCGCAAATTCTCAAAGCGATCTATAATCTATTACAAAGCTTCAAATTGAATAATTAATAGTAGTATAGCATGCGCTCAATATAGAATTGAGTTTAAAATAACTATTTAATTATTATAATTATAGGTTCAAACACAAAGCAATTGCAAAGAGATAGAAAACTTTGATGAAAAGATTACGAAAGAAGTAGTTTGGCGACAACTAAGAGTCAATTGCTAAATCAATTGCGTAATTGATTCTCTATTAGTATTTATATTAATCGTAGAATATCTTACTGTCTTGCGCCATCGACACTCTATAAGAGTGTCGAAAATAAAGCAAGCTATTGTCGAGTCACTTCTAAATCTTATTGTTTTTCTATTTTAGTTATTTTATCGTAAAGTAATATTTGTTGCTTGTTGTTATTGCAATGTTTGTTTATCTTGTGCTTAGTTTAATTTGCGTCGTTGCAATTGTTATGTCCAATAATTACTGCTTGCCAGAGAGCAACGTAGTGTGTTTAGTCGATTATTTTAAAATTTGTGTTAGCAATGTTTGATCAATCAAGATATCTCTAGCTCAAGATACGATTTGTGAAATTTTTAACAAAAATGTTTTGTTTGCAAGTCTTGACTTTTCAACTTCTATTAAGAGCGATTATCTTTTCGAAAACGCAAAAGTTATTAATTAATTTGGCGATAACATTTTTGTGTTTTTTGGCGTTCTCGATAGTCAAATTACTATCTCTTTTATCTCTTTTTCGATTCAGGTTTCGAGCGATGCTAGATTCAAGATTTCGACTCGCTACTTTAACTTAGCTTCGGATTTTTCTTCTTTATTATTGTGGATTTCTTTCCAATTCTTATAGAGTCTTAACAAAAGCGTATGTGAACTAAATTTCGAGAGAATGTCTCAACTTATCAACGACGCTATCTGCTAGATTGTCTCTAACTTTAGTGTGAACGCATGAGTAATCTTTGCGATAATTCTTCAAGAGTCGACTTGTCTCTTATTTGTCGTTACGCTCGCTAACTATGTAGATAATTCGAGGCTTATGTAGTCTTACAATGGTGTTAGCTATATTAACAAGGTCTCGATAATGCAAATGATCAAAAATAAGATCAAGAGAACACACTATTAAGACGTCAATAATGAAGACGAATTGCAATAGCTTATCTCGAAATACGACGTTTATAAGGATCTCCGAGCTTACAATTTAGGCAAGCATGGAATCGACATTAACAACTTGAGCTTAGCAACTATTGGGACTTCCAACTACGTTAGTAACGTAGCAAACAAACTTATTGGAGTTATTGTTGCACACTAAATAAATAGTATTATCGATTTGTGCTTTTATTAAGCTAGAACGCTATTTCGTTTAGTCAACTTTCTACAATTTTCTTCGCTACAGCTGTCTGCAAGAAAGAACCTATTGTTTGTTTTATTTGTTATTTGGCAATTAATAATAATCAAGACGTTAATATTTGTTGTTTTCTGTGGGTTTTCGATCTCTTTGTATTATCTAACCTTCTATGTCTTCTTTATTGCTATTAGATTGCCTTCTTTTCGACATAGACGAATTGTAATTCTTCTATATTTGTGTCTCGATAACTAGCTTTATTTTGTGCGACGTCAAGACGTTTCGATTTATGATTACTAGAGAAGAGTTTGCTTTTGTGACTTTATGTCGCGTACGTATCGAACTACAATTTACCAACAACGTTATCGCATATTGTACAACACTTTCTTTGCTATTATTGAGCATCTTTATATTGATTATTTGTGTTCGTTCGCTTCGCTCTAAGTCGAAGATAAATATTTAGATAGAGCTCGCGTCTGCGAATTTATACCGTATTGCTATTGAACTACTCTTTGTCGAAGACGTTTTTATATATTGCTTCAAAATAACTTTGCTATTGTTTAATGTTCAAGTGTTAACTATCTCTATCGATTCGTATCGCCTTAAACCAACTAGAGCAAAGCTCGCTTCTACAAATAGATATTGTGTTGCTATTGAACTACTCTTAGTCGGAGATATTGTCGAAAACTTTTCTAGAATAGTTTTGCTATTATTGAGTGTCTAAGTTTTGGCTACTTTCGTTAATCTATATCGTTTTAGAGCGTTTAAATTCGTAATCTCTATAGAAGAGTTTGTCGAAGACAATACGATACGTGGCTCGAAGACTACTTTGTATATATCGAGTATTATCGATTTTGCGATCGTATTTTCGAATAATTGTTTCTGTTAAAAGTGTCAAAGTTTTTCTATATTTTGTTTCGATTGTTTTTGACTAATTTTGATTTGCTTTTTTAGAATTTTCGTTTAAGCTTTTTCGAGATAAATCTAAAGTTCTTGTAGATTTTGAAAGAATTTGTCTATTTTCTTTTTCTTTGAATGCAAATATTGTTATTATTCTTGTTGTATTTGTCGAACATTAATTACTTTTTGCTTTTGAATAGCGATGCTATCTCTCTTTTGTAAAATTGTTTGATACTTATATGTATACTTACGTTTTAGATTGCTTAGAAATAAATTTGCTAAAACAAGCTCTTTTTTTTGTTGTTCTTGTTTCTATTGCATTTTTTGTAATTGATTTTTTTCTTCTATAAGATCTCGATGTATATCGAGTTGCTTTTGTTTTTGAGCGAGCAATTTGTTTCGCTCTAAGTACAATTTTTGATATTTGCGTTCGTAATCTTTTTGATTCTCTTAAAGAGTTGCTCTCTTTTTCGAGATTTGCTAACGCATTTGTTGATTCTTTTGTTTAAAAACTAAAAGTTGATTTTTCTTCAAGTATAATCTTTGGCGATTTTGTTTTTTCGCGTTATATTTATTTGTTAAATTTATCTCTTCGAAATATGTTTGTACTTCGTCGTTATCTTGAATTCTTAATATATGTTCTTGTATCAATGTTGAGTTTTTATGCTTAAAATTATTGTTATTCGAAATTAAGTGCGATAATTTCTTTGAAAGAAGTAAAGATAATAACAAGATTGTAGAATTGTTAGCATCGATTGTTAAATATATTTGAAGATTATAAGTGTCGAAGAACTTAAGATAAACTAATCTTATTCTAAAAAAATTAGTAATATTATTTGATTGCTCGTTTCTAACTTTGTGCAAATAATATATAAAGAACAAGCAACAATTCTACTTATAGTAATAAGTACGAAACATTCCACATCTATCTTTTCTTGATTTATTAGAATTATTTGTTACAAGTCGAGATTTCTCGCTAACATCTTTGTCTATTATAGATGCAATCTTAGATTGATTTCTAAGAGCGATAATCTATATAAATTGAAAGTCTAGTTTATTTGCAAGATTAGCCAAATCTTGCAATCTTGACTTATCGATTAGCGATATTGAATTTGTCAAAAGATTTTTTTTTCTTGATTTTGCTAGAATTTCGCGATAATTTCGTATCGCGAAAGTGTACAACTATCGAATATCTAAGTCTTTTTAAATCGATAGACTTGCAAGAACATTTTGAAATTTATTTTTGCTAATCTAAATTGAGATTGTCTCAAGAGACGATTTGCTATTTGAAAAGATATGTGCAAGAGTAATCGACATAGTATCTCTAGAACTCAAATAGCACAATTATCTCAAACTATCAATTTAGACGTCTAAATATTTGATGTTCTTAAAAAACTTATAAAGAGAGAGAATTAGCTCTTTGAAAAATCTTAATTTGTTCAAAATAAACTTACGTTTTTTTTGATCAAAACTATCAAATATAGTTTTTCGCGATACTTTTTGATATAGAAGCTTAAAATTGAACTTCGATATTTACAACGCACTAAGCTGCAACTCTTCTATCGTACGTTAATTAAGTCTAATTATAATACTTTTGTTATTCAAACATAGCGCAAATTAGAAAATCTTAATATAGCTAAAATAATATAGAACTTTCTATTTAATGTAAGTTCTATCTACGAAACGTCGATAATTCTATCTTATCGCATCTTAGAGCAAACATCTTGTGTATAGTGCTAAGTCTAAGATTATTTAGTATAGCGAGTACTTCTAGAAAGAAATCAAACGCTATAATAAATTTTTTGTGTTAAAGAAGCTGTTTTAGATTGTTGGCTCTATAATTAAATAAACGTATTTACTATTGCATTTTTAGATTACTTCGTTTGTCGAAGTGATATTTGCAAATCTTTCGATAAATCTAACCATTATATGGCTTGTCTTCGTTGAAATACTTCTTAGCAATACATCTTCTAAAATCGATGCTCAGATCTATAAAAAAAATTATAAAGAAGAAAAAAGAATTTGTCCCAATTATATTTGCATAATAGAGATCTACGATCTATTACCTATTTGATAGAAGAAGAATCAATTTCGCAGCTTCAAGTTGGTAGCGATCGTGTAAGCATTCAAGCTTGAATTCTGACCAAAAAGTTAGATTCGAGTAATTTTTGTTCGAGTTTTTCTGCAATAAATTATCTAATAAACTGGAGATGCGTAGTGCGAAGTTATAATTCACTCGATTAATAATTGCGAGAATGTGATTGCGTAAATTTAGTTAACAACAATTCTTTGCAAAACGTGATTTGAGAATCTAGATATGTTTCTAACTAACTTCTGTTACATTAATGTGCAACTATTTTAGCTCGATACGAGTCGTACTCAAATAACGTGACGCTCTTTTACTCTTAAGACTTGATTTTTGACAAGCTTCTTTTATATTAACTTGAGAATAATTGACAAAAGATCTGCGAACGTCAATAGATTCTTGTTCTCTTCAAGTGATTTGGAAGTATAATCTTAAGAGTGGTTTCCAACAATTAAATTCGACTTTTAGATATTCCGTTTCTGGCCCAACTACTTATCTTGGGAATTTTTATTAGCAATTACATTTTGTTGAATGCCATTTCTGGCTACGAGTTTTCTAGAAGATATTTTCTAGATATTTGGCAATTATTTCTTTGTTTGCGAAAGACTTAATTCTAAAATGCTAATCTTTATTTCTAGCTAACTTAGAAGCTTTTTGAGAAAAAGTTGTATTCAATTTCGAATGCGATATTCTAGCGACTTTAGAGCGACTAAGGGCGTGATTCTTATGCGATAGCTACTAACGTATCGCATGGTTTTATATAAAAGTGAGATAAGTTATGCGATACTTATGTAGCAAAACTTACGTCTCACTTAATCAAAAAGAAATTCGAGACGAAGATCTCTTTTACGATCTATAGCTAGCAAATTCTAGCTAATCTAAAATGGTAATTGCTAAATATCAATATAACTATACATCAACTTCTTTCGTTCTCTTATTATCTTGTTGTTGCGCTTATTACATCTTTCATTAATAAGCCAAGATCTATAACTAGATTGGCGATTCTAGTTTGTTTAGAGTTGTACTTGTTGAGAGCTAGAATCTTGCGCGTCGATAGATCTTTTTGCGCGATGGCGCTTTATCTTTGCGCTTAGACGCTATTTGTTTAAGAATATAATTCTCTTTTTTCTTTGTGCATAGATTGTAGAACTTGTGGATCAAGTCTTCGTGATAGATTGTTCCAAAAAAAGTATCTAGACTTTGTCAATCAATAAATTATTGCATAGATTGTGAAAACGCGCTAATCTTTTTCCAAGACTTCTTTGGACTCTGCACTAATATTGCTTGTATTTAATTAAGATTACGAACGATAAATTTTACATACTTTCGAAATTGTCAATACAATAAGCATAGATTGCGTTTGTCTTCAAGATAATCGAGAGTTTTCACGTTCGTAATAAAAGTTAATAAAGAAAAATAGATTTTGTGAAGAAGCTTAACAATAGTGTTTTTGAAAAGTCGACATCGTATTGTCTCTAAATATTGCAATCGATCTTTAGAAATCTTTTTTAAAATACTTCTTAACTCAAAGTAGAATATCGTTACTAGTAGAGCATATATTGTTTTGTGGCAACGTTTGCTAAGCTTAGAATTCTTATTTACGCTTTTTCTTAATTTCGTTATTTGGCTAGTGTTATTAATGCTTGATTTATTGGCAAATAGAAGCACGTTGAGTCTTATGTAGTTGTTACGACTAGATTCTTCCAAGTTATTTATTATATCACGAAAGTTGCTTTTTTCGTCAAAGAAGAACATATAAGCACGCCAAAGTCGCAATATACAACTATCGAACAAGACATGTCGAAAAGAGATAAATTTGGGCGAGATCGAGACCTTTCGTGTTTTAGTGCTTATAGACGTCAAAAAATTAGACTTAGCGAGAGAAGACTCGATTCGAAAAGATTTCTAAAGAGCAAGCTTAATTAGATTATTGTGTTCGCTTATTTTATTGTCTTGAACAAAACTAGTTGCTAACGTATATGCTATTGGAAACAATTTGTTAAAAGACTTCGTCAATAACAAATATCCAAGAAACGATCGTTATCTACATTGGCGCTGTAGACGTTGCTTGATCTCTAGAATTATATTAGCTTTTGCAGCTTCGCAACAAACGAAACGTTTACACTTGTCAAATATACAACTTCTTCGCTTCGTCTTTCGATCAAATAATCTTATACTCTTGAATAGTTAGTTAATCAAATTGAAAGAAGATACAATTTGCATCTACTACACTCTTTATTATTTTTAAGTTGATCGTTGTAATTTGTTATTACTAGAGAGAAGTCTTTATCTATAGTAATTGTTGTAATTCCAATCTTAGTAAAAGTCAAAGTTCGAGTGTAACCAAAAAGATAATTAGATACGCTAAGATGTTCTTTTAAAGAATTCTTCAAAATATAGATCTCGTAACATCCGTTACAATATTAAACTATTAGCAAATTTCGTAAACGCTTGAAATTGCTATTACGCGTAGTTGATTGTAAAAATAGTTGCTTGATTAAAGTTTCGAAGATTGTTGCGCAATTAGATGTCGACATTTGACGTAAAAAAGTAATTAAAACGATTAGATCTTCTAAGTTGATGTTAGCGAGACAAAAACTATTATAGACAATTGATTTATCAACACTAGTTCTATACGCGATGTCAAAGCTATCTTAAATTGTTCAAATATTCTCTAAGATATCTTGTAACAAGTTTAGAATATCAATAGCTATTATCTCTCGAATACCATCGCTATCTACGCTTAGAATGCGCAATCTAGCAATTAACAATTTGAGTTCAACTATCAATTTGTTTTCCCAACAAAGAAGATAGACGTCGATTTGATATTAACTGTCGAGAGTTAATGTTTTCTCTCCAACATTGCGAACACAAATATCACACATAGCGTATTTATAGAAGAGAATGTTCTCGAATACTCTTCGAAAACAAAAGAGATAAATTTTATTAAATTTTAGAAGCAATCAATCGAGCTCAAGAGAAGAGATAGTTTCTTAATATATTTGCAAAGTTGACTTTCCCAATACTATTATGTCTATAGATATTCTAATAATGTGATGTTGTACGCACGAGTTTTGATATCAAACGATGTGTTGATTACTATAGACATCGACAAGAAATTAGATTATCGATTGGCGATACAATGTCTTGTATACAATATTTGGATCGAACACTAAAAAAGACTCTTGAGTACAAACGTGAACTCTAAGATAATATTGACTTATCGTGCATTTTTGGCGAATAAGTATTCAATATTACGATTGAAACAATTATAATAATTAGTGATTCTTGAGTTGCGCCATATTTTAGATCAAGTTGCAAAAATCTCGACAAATATTGATCTAAATTTGCAAGAATCTTGTTATTTTGTCTACTCGCGAACACGAAGTCGAAAGATTGATCGAGCGTAGCAACAATATAAATTACAATTCGACGAAAGAAACAATTAATGTGCACAACAATATATAGACAATCGAGATTTCTTCGAATTATCAATATTTTATCGAGCTCTTTGCGAAGAAGTTCTTTAAGTCTTCGAAAACGAGTTAAAGAACTCTTTTGTTCGATTGTTAGATAAAGTATCTTGATTGTAAAGAAGAAATCTCTAAGCAATTTGTTATAAAGATCTTGCTAGATATCTTTTATCTCAAAAATATTAAGCGTAGAACTAGATTTATTCTTGGCGCACTTTGTGATAATAACAACTCTTAATTTTGTTTTCTCGATATATTTGGAGCTACTTTCGCCAACAACGATCCAAGATTTCAAAAGCTAAATAGTTTGATTAAAGCTAGCAAAGTCGTTTGCAAATACGAACAAAACGTTAACGAACAAACAAAATATTTGGACATAAACGAAGTTATAAAGATTGTTATTGAACGTTGCATCTATTTATTGCAAAAAAAATAACTTGATCTTAGAACATTTGATATTATTTGTGATCCAAGAGAAGTTTTAACTAGAACTACTCTTAGCCAAAAATATAGAATAATCTAGATTGACGCTTTCGTTGTCGATTTGTAGCGTCGCTAAATTGTTATATAAGTTGGGTTCAAAATTAGTGTACAAATAAAGCTCTTTTAGTGCAGAGTCTTTGATGCGCAAATTAACAAAAAATATTAGTAGAGAACGTTGATTGGCGAATGCTTTTAGTCTAAATGTTAGCTAACTTATACGTTCTAAATTTAACAGTCGAATCTTATTTATGTTAGCGATCTTCAACCATAACAAGTCTTTGTTAGACAGCATAATAACGATTTGAAAGTCAAGTCGATTTAATAATAGTAGAATGCTTCTTATCCAAGAGCTAGAGAGTTCTTTAGGCGACGTCCAAACTAGCGATTTATTTATATTGAGATGCTTCTTAAGGCATTCGTTTTCGATAACGAGTTGCTAGCTTGCTATCGACGTTGTTTGCTATGCGAGTTGCGATCGATTACTATTTCTTATAAAAGATAATGGACGATATATCTTTAGATAATCTACTTATTCTAAAAGAAAAGACTCGAATCTATCGCGATTTCTTCAAGATTTCTCTAGAAAAAATCGAGCTTTAGACCACGACGCATAATACTTGGCAACAAGACTCTAAAAACGTTATAAAACTATTAAAGAGTTTTGCTCTTGAAGATTGCAATAGATTGCAATTAGAAAACTATATCTTTGTTTTGATGGATAGAGTAAAACTGTCGTCGCAAACTAAATTTTTTAACAATAATTTCAAGAAGTCTTCGACTCTTACGTTTGAGAGCATCGTAGTTTGTCTTGACGATTATTATCGTATACAAGCGACACAAGAATATTTTGCTGAAGAGAATAGATAGTGGATTGCAGATCTCTACTCAAATAATATTGCGATTCTTCTATTCTTAAACTAACGTTTCAATCTAATATGCGCCAAATATTAATCTATTGACCAAGATTGTTTTACGCGAGCGAGATTCTAGATTAGCAGACTATTTTGATAAGAATGTTTATTGTTATATTTGAATCTTGGTACTAAACGACGACATTCTTCGCAAACGTAAGTGACTTGCTAAGCTTTCTCTTAAAAAGAGACGTTATATGGTTCGCTTCGAGACGTCAAAAATTATGTTTGACGTAATAGTTAAACTAAATATCTTAATTTCTTTCACGAAACTATAACTCAACTTTCAATTAAAAACGTTGTAGAGAATCTTGAAAATTTATTGTTTCGAGACAAATTGCTAATATTTCTCTTTGATCTAAGTACGACTAACTCTTGTAAGAAAATAATTAACGCGTTACGTCAAATATGTTTGACTTGAACTACTATTCTAAATAAAAATCAATTTTATCAAAACGTTCTAGACGCAAATATGATACACATTCTTTAAGAGCGTTGTCTATTTCAATTACTTGGCGATCGCGCATATCTCGATGCGAAAATGCGAAAACACAATCTTTTATTAGGCGTCTTATTCGCGTTTCGAACAAAGATGTATCAACAAATATTGTTGATTCAATATTCGATTCTCACTATTTATATCTTTCTTAAAAACACGAAGATTCTTGAATTATGCGTCAAAATATTACAGAGTTTTCTACTAGCGAGATGCAAAGACTCTTTGACGCAAGATTATTGTGCATTGCACAATAGACAAACGCGATTCAAAGAGCAAGTTAGTGCGTTCTTATATAAGTACAGAGCGATAGATACGAAGACTAAGATAGAATAATTCTCGTATCGTCAATTGTAGCTTCTTCTTCTTCGTTATTTCCCTTTCTCACGCAAAAATACTAGCAAGTGGAAAATCTAAACTAGATATATGGACAAAAGAAAACACGAGCTAAACGAACAAGACAAGTAGAGATCTACTATTACGCAATATACAATTCGAAAATAGTAGATCTAAGAACTTGTTATACTTGTTTCGACCAACAATTATCGATAGATTCGCAAAACTAGTAGCGAGACAAAGTTTGCTAACGTCGTTATAATTAAGAATTTTTTGATCAAAATTAGATTTTCAACATTTTACGAGTTGAGTTCTAAGTTGCTTAATTAAAAAGTAAGCGTTATTTGTCAAATATTGCACGATATCGAAGAGACAAATATACGAAGTACAACTTCGGAAATTACATTAGACTTTGACGATTGCGAATCAAATATCGACGATCGATATAGTAGATCTCAAAAATATTCTATTACGAAAAATAAGTAGAATCTTTTTCTCGCCCAAATTTACGCTACAATTCTTGCGATAATGTCAAAACAATACATAACAAGTTTTGTCTAGAAGCGAGATATGTTTTAGACTTTCTTTAAGCAACTTTATACTAGAATTACACTTATTAAGTCCAATCTATTGATTATATCTTAGTCAATCGACATCGCTTCGACTGTAACAACTCTTTTAAACACAAATATATAAATTCAAATTTTAGACTTTGTCTCAAAGATTGTTCGAGAAAGAGATCTAGACATTTCGATTACTCCAATATTAGAAACTTGATTTTCTAGCGAAAAATCAATTACTCTTTTATTTAATCGAAGTCTTACTATATCGCTCAAAGAGATTGTTAATGTCGAAAAGATTATAAATTTATCTTAAAAGTTGAATTCGATTATATCTATTGCCGAAGTTTGCTAGCTACTTCTGAGAAAAGATATCAACAACAATAAAGAATTATTTGTAGTTTTTTTTTTAGTCGAGAAAGATTGCTTTTATACGTATCGTGTTTATTTACAAAATAAAGTAACTATAGTCGCGACACTTGACTTAGCATTTCTCTTTTATTATTTCTCGACAAAAGAAGACAATAGATTTAAACTAATAGATTCGAAGATAGTTGTCGAGCAAGCTGCAATCTATTAACTAAAGTTTATTCTTATAACTTCTTAACACGACTTCTAGAAGCTTATTAATCGACTTGAATATTAAATAGTATTACACGACTAAATTAATAATATATAGCAAATTACGCAAGCAAAGTCTTTAATCACAAGTAACCGTCAACGTAAACTTATCGCAAGAAATTTCTATTCAACATAACTCAATTGTGTCTTCGCTTTCGCTATTGTCTTTTGCCAAATAACTTAAGTATAGACGCTTTCTCTTTGTCGTTGCTTTCAAGTAGTATAATATTTCTTTTCTTCTTTTCGCTGCTCTCTTCTAGCAAAGTATTTGACTTCTTATCGTTATTGCTCTTCAAAAGCATAGTTTTCGCTTTTATATTCTCGGTTTCATCTATTTTTGTTGGCGACGTAAGAATATTCGGCTCTCGTTTGTATTTGCACGATAGCTTCTTTACAAGAAGTTGCTTGTGCTCAAGCTCTTCTTGAGTTTAATCTAGCGTCTACTTTAGATATTTTGTTTTGGCGATTTAACGTTCGAGATCGATCTTTATATTGTTCTTTTCTAGTTAAAGAGCGCCAACGCTTGTCTCTGTTGTACTTTTCGTCTTTAACAATTCGAGAGAATCGAGAAAGTCGATAAAATCTCTAATCTAGATTTGTTTATGTTCTAGAGATTCGACGATTACTTAATAACATTGGGACTCGTAGATCAAAGATTAAATTGTTTAAATATATTGTTTTTTTTTATATTTTGTTGTTTCTTGCTGCTTTGTAAGCGCTCTTTAATAGAAATTAATAATTTCTCTCAAACGTTCAAGCTCTTCTATATAATTTTTCGCTTCTTGTTAACGAATTTCGTTGATCTAATTGATTTGCTCTGCTTTGTAGAGTCGCATCTACAAGATATTGTTCTTATTCGTAAAAATATTTATTCTCGAGCGATGCTTTTTCTGAGCGCCTAGCTTCGTACTATATGTTTGGCAATTGATCTAAATTGGTTGCTATCGTTATCAACGTTAGTCAAGCAATAATTGTAGAACTTCGTATCACTTTGGAAGACTAGAGTTATGCATTACTATCTTGCTATGTTATTTTCGATTATTCTAGATTGCTTGTGGGAAATTTATTGACTCGTGCGTTGTTTCGCTAATAGCTTAGAAACTAGAGTTGTTTAACTAGAATAAATGTTAAGCTTGAAGTGAAGTAGAGATAGAGATTGGTAAAAGATGTTTATAGTTTTTATATATTACATTGACATTAATCTAGTGCATATGTAGCGTCAAATTAGTTGTCTTCTAGCCAAGTTATTACGCTTTAACTACACGATAGATATTATTTATATAAGATTCGACACAATTTGAACTAGTTCAAATATATTTGTTGGCTTAGCGACTCTAGCGATAAAAACAAATTTTCTTAGCTATTTATTCGAGTTGTATTAATAGAAGTTGTTCTAAGCTTTCTTCCAATATTGATTGTCTTATTTTTGACAACGCTAGTGTAGCGCTTAGCTTAGCGCGACTTAGTGCTAGTATTATAGAGCATACATTTGATAGTCTCTTAGCGCTAATCTCGACCCCAATTAGCGCGAAGTGTCGCTTGACTCTATAATAGAGATTATATATAGCTAATTCGACTCTATCAATGGATGCTTGCTTTTATATATAGAAGTGCTATAATCGAGAGAAAACGTATCTTTATTTTCAAGTAAATCTTACTATAGACAATCTATTTGAAGAGTTGAAGTTCGACTACAATTGAAAAAGCTTTATAAATTATAGCAACAACAACACTAACAACTTTACAACAAATTACAAAGATATCAACTTTTTCTCTCTATTAAATTTTTTCGAATTTATTGCTCTAGATGCCAATACGAAGTAGATCAACTTAAATACGTAGATCAATTTAGCTTCTGCGAACTACTTCAGAGCGACAAATCACATTCAAACAAGTGTTTAAGCTTTATTAGGCAATCAAAGTCTAGAGCATCGAATTCAAGCGCTAATATCAAAAATTTGTAAGATTAAGCAATTGTATGTAACGCAGAAACAATTATTATAATACAACTACTAAGCAATTCTAGAATACAAGAGAATTCGAGATAATATCTATTGGTAAATTTAATAGACTTATAGACTAATTGTTGCTACAAATAGATTGATTAAATATCTTATTATCTAGCGACTTTGTATCTCTTTCTTGATGCAATAAGATCAACTTTGAAAGATTTTACGAAACAAATTATTCCACAACTAGTGCTAAAAACTTCCAAGACACTATTCTCGAATAATAAGAGATATAATTGAGTTGAAATAGTGTCGGATCGAGTTAAGAAAAAATAAAATAAAAGAGTTTATATAATTTGTCTATGTTTGTGTCTCAAGACCAAAATTTGTATTGTAGCAAATTCGAGCTTTTCTAGCATTAGAATAGAGTCTATATAATGCTCGAACAATAGTTGTTTAATCTTGGCAACAACTTGCTCAATATCTTGCAACAATAATTTGACGTTGATTAGCTTATAGCTAGAATAACTCTCTTGATCAAAATATAACAATTCTTGATTAGCTAGTATTACTATTATTGTCTATAATCAAGCTTGAATAGCGCAAGAATATCTATATTGAGCGTATTGTCGATAGAGCTTCCGCAAAAGCTTGAATTGTTCGCTCTCGAGATTTGATAAATTGACGCGCTTTAGAACATTACACTAGCACTAGCGTATACGAAGTCGTCTAATTAACAAGAGTTAACGCTCGGATCTAGTCGTTTTGGCAACTATAGCTAGCGACTTTGTTATCGAATTCGTAATTTAATTTGTAAGAAGTTAAACAATCATCTATAAGATTTGTCTCTTAAATATAGAGTATATACGAAATAAAGAATTTTTTCCCCAAAGTTTTCATTCCATCGCTATGTTTTTGATAACTTCACAAGAATTATAGAGTCGAGAAGTGCAAAAATAATAAATGGTCAAAGCTTATTGCAACGTAGCATAAGTAGTTTCAATAAGCATATTGATTTGCAATTGTCGTTTATACTACTTAGCTATTTGCAAACATAACTAGCTTGAAGATTGTGTGTAGAATAACAAGTTTAACTGTTTACTATATTAGGGCAACAATACGCTTAGTGCACTTAAGAGTCGAATTTAGCTTAGTAATGTTATAGTCGAAAACAAATAATTATATTAGCTCTATAACACTCTTCTTCTATTCTCGACAAATAATTTGCTACATACTTGTCGCATCTCTATTCGTAAGTCTAATTCGAGTCTTGCTTTGATTTGCTTAAATCAAGCTACTTGTTGATCTATAATATGCGTGAGATGCTAAACGACTAGATTATTCTTGTAGTCGTGTTATAGTTTTGACTATAGATTGCGTTCAATATTGAAATATTGTTGTCTTAACAATTAGATTTCGTAAACACAATAATCTCAAGATTAGAGAATAAATATTGAAGAGTTTTAGTGTTAAGATTCTACAACAAGACTATTAGCAAAATTAAAGAACAATACACAAAGATCTATATTAGGATTATCTTTAATAAGTGTTTAATCAAAAGATTAAATTTGAATTACAAGCAAAAATATAACAATAGTCGAGAAGAGACTCGCTCTAATTCCGCGAAGAGTTGACATATTGTATATCAATAGATGTTAATAATTGAAGTTGAAGAACGAATAACGAAAGAGAGAATTAGTATTGTAAAGCAATTCTATAAGAACGAGAATCTTTAATAATATTTAATTATAAAGATTTGAATGCAAGTCAAGAATAGATACATAAGCGATCTCGAAAAGATGTCGTATTGCCAATAATAAAATTGTTACTAAGATTATCTTCTACAATGTCTTCAACATCTAGCATTATTAATACGAAGCCTAGACCGACGTTCTGCGCATTATAGTTGTTGTTGCAACTATAGTATTTATTAATAGCGTAGTTACGCATAATAGCACTATCAATACTAGAAGTTAATTTTTATTTCGAGTCGAAGATTGTTTTATTTGATTTAATTAGTATGTATACTAGCGTTTTAGTAATTACTTTGCAAGAGCAACACGAATACTCTATATATTATAAAATCTAGCAATCTTCTATAGATTACGATCTATCTAAATACATTAAATAATTGATAAGATAAGTCTATACGTGTCTTCGAGTGCAAAAGAGCTTCTACAAAGTAGATCTATCGCAAATATTTGACAATATTCGACGCGTATTGATATCGTAATAAAATTCTTAAGAAGAGAGTTATAAGACTAGTTACATCTGCACAAGTTTTGTACGAAATTAAGTATTCTTAAGATATTGAATAAATATTTTAGGATTGTGCAATAAGCTATGTTATTTGTTGTATCTTTAAAATATCGTTGCTTACTAGAGAACTAGATATCTTGAATTGCTAAATTTATTAGAGTTAGTCAAAGATCTTCTTTTTGTCAAAGCAATCAATAGTAATGTGCAAAAGTACTTGAACGTTTAGAAAGAGTCTATAAGTCTTCGATTACAACTTAAGTAATACGTAGAGACTTTGACAACTCTTGTCTACTATTACGCGCGAGAGGTTTTTTATTGCGATCTTTGATTAGATAACATATTTCTTAACGTTAACTTAAATCTCTTCTTATATAATTTTGATAACTCGAAGAACAACAATTATAATAGAGAAAATCTTTTCAACTTTGGCTTCTTCGATTCTTGTATTGATTTTTTCGATGTTATTGCGAAAATAGAAATTTTTGGGCTAGACTCAAGCATTTACACTATTTTGATAGAATATCTTTCTTACGAATCTTCGATTCTTAAGATAGTTCAAGAAAGATCGAACTATGTCTATATCTTTGAGTGTCTTGCATTCGAGAGCAAATTTTCCAAGATATTTGAATTTATTGGTGGCGACATAATTAAGAATTGCTAAAATTAGAAGATAAGAATTGTCGAGAAAATTCATAGTTGTCTAGTGAAATTATATCGTCGACTTAAGTTTAAGATAGATAATAATCTAGTGGAAACTTTAACTAATTGTAGTTGCTAAAATAAAGATAGTAATATTTATAAACTAGAGACATAGACTACTCTTGTATATTTCTATCTATCAATTAGTTTTGCAAAGTAGGCTCTGCTCTTTACAATAAGATTTTACAAGCAAACTATAAGTTCTTCTAAGTACTTGGAAAACACTAGAATAAAAGCACGAGTATCGAAGACTTTTATCGATATATATTAAGTATTAGTATAAAAGTTTTTGTTTAGTAGCTAATAGCAATTTAGCTAAGCTTAGAGCGTAAGAATATAAAAACTTATATCTTTATATAGACTTTTTGTTGCAAGTTGAACACTTTTGCTTTACTCTATTGGAGTTTATGAAAATAGAATTGCGAGTTTTCTAAGTTTCGCACTTAGTTGAATCGAGCAGCTTATAGCTATTGTTGATAAATTGCGTTTTTCTGCATTTACAGAAATAAATTACGAGACTTTCAATTTGAATATATATCTTGTTGCACGCGTTAGCAAGCAGTAGAGATTGCTGAAAATCGAAGGAAAGTTTATGTTGAGACTAACAGTTATCAATGTAGAGAATTTTGTTCAGTTGTATAAAAGAGATTCTATAAATCTACAAATGTAATAGATGCTATAGTAAAGAAGTAAAAGATGTCTCAATTTATAGATAAGAGAAACGCAATAAGATATATTACAATAACTAAATAGAGTAATTTGCAACTAGTTAGTTAAAGATTGTAATTGAAATGTAATATTTTCTACATTGTAACTTATGCGATTAAACAAAGTATGCAATGTACGTTTATGCAATAGATTCTCTAGTAGATAGACAAACTTATTCTTGCGCGCAGATATTCAACTTGCAATAATCAATGTTGTTCTAAATAGCTTGTTTATTTGTTATTTTTGGTATTTAAAATATATAAGTAACTAATATCTTATCTTAGTATTGATCGATAAATTTCGAAATTATTCGATAATTGCGTTTGAGCGTTGTCGATCTAATGTTCGCGTAAATATACTATTCAACTACTATACAATAAGATAGTAACTAGAATGCAATTGATCGCAATAGATATATTAATAGCACGATACGTTGTTCTTATTGCATAGATAGTTCTATGGAATAAGTTTGCAAAATCGATCGATTCTAAAATTTTACTCGAATATCTTAAGACTTAGCTTAGCAAAAATCGACGCTCGCAATTAAGATAATGTTGATCAAGATACAATTTCTTATTGTGCTTTGATAGATTAACAAGCTTAAAAGTCTTTCAATTTCTTCGATTGTCTCTATCTCTTTTGCATCAAAGTGTGTTATAACAATAGAAGAATTGGCAAAATTTAATATTTGTTAGTTAGATTGTAATCGAAGAAGACATAGTTCTGAAGATACTTCTTTTGTTTTTGCTAGTCTTCTTGTTGTTATTGTTGCGCTCTGCTACAATACGTTTGCGAGATATAAGTTTCGTCCCAAAATAGAATTCGAAGTATGTTTTTTGCGTATGCTCTACTTCTAATCTTTGATATAATGTGCTAGTCTTTATCGATTTGATATTGTTAGTTAGTGTATTCTAAACTTCTATTGTGTTTAATTCTTAAAGTTGAGTCAACAAAGTTGCTAATTTCTTGTAATCGCAAATGTTTAAATCGTCTTCCAATAATATAAAATTTGTAGACTCTAGAGATCGATTCTATGCACGAAATACTTCAAGAAGTATTAGTTTGTGTATAGTTTAGTCTAGAGCGCGAAGAAGTATTATATTTGGACTAACAAGTTTCGTAACAATAATTGTGTAGTGTAAGTAATTAATCTTCACAAATTGTCGCTCAAGTGTAGAGTTATAATATTAAGTTAAATTAGGCATCTTAATTTGCCAAATGTCTTTCTTTCGAAGAATCTTGTATACCATTTTGAAAAATGTATAATCGACATAAATTCTTTTAAGATAAGAAACATCAAGCATTCGCTACAAATATCGTATCTTTGTAAGATCGATTGCGAACTTAAAGATATTAATCTTGGTAACATTACTAATGTTAATTATAAAAGAAAGAGCGTAATAATGAACTCGAGCGCTATAATGCTATTGAAGCTAAAATATTTTTTTTCTTTGTTCTTTGACGATAACGTCTATAAAGAAGCTTCTAAGATCTTCTAGATTTAGCTAATAACAGAATCGAGCAATTAGTTGCAACAATATTTGCTAATTGTTTGTTTCTATTTTTGTTCAAGAAGACAAAGAATCGATACAATCAAAGATAAATTTATCTAAATTGTGTGCGCGCAGAAGTCTTACTAGATCGAGCGCTGCTATTAAGTTTTTATTCTTTTGGCGAGCAACATTGATAACGTAGTCTTTGCAAACAATAAAATACAAGAACGACAACCAATTGACGTTATAATCGCCTATAATATCTATAATTGCATTCTACATTTTTAAAGACGTCGAACAATTCTTTAGATGCTACAACATACCACTATTGACAAGATTGTTAAAATCAATTTTTAAGATAGATCGCATCTACTTTGTTAATACTAGTGTCTCTTGTATCAAGACGCAAAGCGAGTAAATATCGATTGCTACATTATAGACAGAATTGGCTTGCATCTCTAGTGTCTAGTACTTAAGAGAATCAATCGTATTTCGAGATCGAGATCTTTTACACTAGTTCAAGAATCTAGTAAGTTGCGCGTGGATAGATTCTCGCTTATTGACTAAAATTACAATTAGTCTAATATTGCGATACATAATGTTGCGTTCGTTGAGCTATTGAAGCGCATCGCAATCTATTTGTAGATAAATCTTTAATATATTCGATGTATCGAACAAGTATAAATTCTAAATTAAGACTTTTAAGAAACATTCTTGTTTAAAGTTTGTAATAATAATATATTGATTATTGAATGTAATCTCTTCAATAAAGAGTAAAAGATTCGAATGTCTCTTTTTAATCTTAGTTGACTAAATTGTTTTGAACAAATTGACTAATCTTTAAGATTGCGAACAATGCAATAAATGTCTTGCTCGCCATTCTTTGCTTAGCTAGAGAGATATAGAATTTCTTTAAAATATGTTGTTTGTTGTTCTTCTCTACAAGTCTTTTGATTAATTGGACAACTAAGAGTATCGAAATAATCAAAATATAATACTTGTTAGATAGAATAGTCGAAGTATGTAACTTCGAACTTGTTAAAATATTAATAATCTAGATCTAAATCTAAGTTCGCGTTTGAATTTCTAGATCTTCGATATCCAATATTTCGAATATAATATTTACATTATAATCAAGATTAATGTTTAACAAGAAACGAGTATAAAGAAAGAATTCGAGAGAATCCAAAGAAACGAAGTTCGACTTCTTTGAATAAAGCGCAATCTATATATAGTGTATTCTTTTACTATTGACAAACATGTTATTTTTGAACGTATCTTCGAATATTTAAGAGTTGTATTGATTGACAAACATATAAAAATGGCGACGACTTATAAAAGTATAGTGTAAAAACTTCTTTAGAAGTTTGAAGATTACATTCTTATTAAAGTCAAAATATAATTTATTATTGTCTATTTAATGCGCAAGCGAAAAGAAGCGAGATTTATAGATGTGCAAAAAAATGTTTGCCCAAGAAAAGTGATTAGATGTTGTAGCAAGTTTATTGTTAGTATACTATTTTTAGTTGTCAAGTTGTTTCAAAACAATTGTAGTAGATTCTAAGCTTTCAATAATAATAGCGACTTTTCCTTTATGTAAGAGCATATTTTATTATTATAGCATATTCGAAAATTAAGAGTATCGTTGTAATCTCTCGAGTTAGAACTTGTTGATAATATTTATATCAAGCTATATCGAAATGTTTTTAGTAGACTATTTTACTCTAATTAATTTAGTGTCGCGTAGACAAGTTCTTGATACAAAATGTTTGCGTACTTTGTCTACTTTACACTTCGACTAGATATGTTCGCTTTTGAAGAGACATATCTATTGCTACATTCTTTGTCAAGAAGAGAGAAAAGTTGTACTAGTTTTTCTTGACTAGACGTCTCGAGTCTAGCGCAGCAAACTTTATATGCGATTTTGCTATTTATTATTTCTTCTATCTTGCGCCAATATCTTATATCTTGTTCAATCTATTTTTCTTGCATTATAGAGAATAATCAAGACTTTCTATCTTCTAGTCTATCTACTTTGACTTGTAAGTCTATTTGCAGACAACTAGAAAATTTGTAGTAAGACTATATACTCGAAAAAACAAGCTAGACATGTTGTTGATCTCGTGGTAGTCTCGATAATTTTCTAAGAAAAAACATTCTTGTCGAAAATTGTCTTCTCAATAAGCGTTTTGTCGAAAAGAAAATCAATATATAATATAAGCGATATAGAAAATGTTCTAACAACTAGAAATTGTTTTGAACTACTTTGCAATACGTTTGCTCTTATTGTGTAATCTATAGATTTTGGCGAGATTCTTCGACTTTTGTAAGTAATTTACGTTCTTTGAAGATAGTAACTTACGAAACAAGTTGTTTAAAGCGTCGATCTCTAAAGTTACAAATCTTTTATTTACAATCGCTAGAAGTTTATTTGTTCAAGTCAAGTTAACACTATTGATCGCAAATTCTTTGAATCTACGTCAAATTTTGCGATATCAATACATAAAGAAACATAATTTAGAACATCGCAAAGAGTTGAGTTCTACTTGAAAAAGTACGCAAGTAGCTAGAATTCTAGATTTAAGAAAAAGAGATCGCGTCTTTATTACAAACAAGATAGCAAAAGTTTCAAAGTCTTGGAGTAGAAAAATTTGTTAACGCGTAATACGCTCAAGTTAGTTTCGAAATATTGTTCTCTAAAAATATGGTAGATATGCAAAAGTAGTTGGCTAGATTCAAGAACACAACGTTTAAAAATTAAAGATTAGAAGTGATAAGTAGAATTAGTTAATTAGATTACTTATTTATCTAATATATTGTACAAGATATATTGAAATAGATTTGTAATCAAATAACTTGACACAATTATCAATCTTTCTAAATACAATATATTATCAAGTTCATATCGCTTTCTATCGAACACGCTAGATATTTTGTTTGCTAGCTAGTTCTATCGAGTTACTCTAGATTACACGAAGACTTTTCTTTATATTGTTGCTAATTATAAGATTGCGACTCTTGGAAGCAATTGGACGATTAAAAAAGAATATATAAGATAGATATTGCAACTCTCGACTTATAGAGACTCTATTTAGGTACTAAGTATTCTTTTTTGACGAAGAGCGAGTCGAAGACTTTTGATTCGCTTTTAGAGTAGAGATCGACGTTCGATAAAGAAGCTATATAATTATCCAAGAACGTAAGCAAGTTATTAGCATTGATTTCGTCCAGCTCGCTTATATTAATTCTATAAGATTTGGTTGCTTGCTATAGATTTGCTAGCATCAATAGAATGTTGTAGACCAACAAAATGTACACTTCTACTTATAGTTGTGTGCTAATTGAGCAAGCTTGTATTGATCTTCAATATTGCTTTTCGAACGCAAAACGTTGGACAATGCATAGAACGTCGCAATTACCATTTTAGTTTTGATTGATTGTTGAAGATTCAATATCTTTGCGTAGCGCCAAAATTGAAACGAAAGAATCTTGTTTGTAGTTTTCTTGTGCAGTTTGTAAAATGTCTCTTTGTTGTATTTTTTAATAAACTTGATTATTTTCTTAGCCACAACAACGTTGCAATTTGTAAGAAAGCGTAAGTTCGCTATTGCACTCTTTTACTTAATAGTCTGCTATTAGATTCAATGTCAAATAAGAGACTCTTAAGACGTAAGAAACAATCTATAGTGAATTCAATGTCAAATAAGGGTCTTTCAAGACGTGGGGAACAATCTATGGTTTTATCGAGATATTTATTTTTCTACATTCTTTAATGGCTTTCTAGACTTGTCGTAGAGAATGCGATTCTCGCATTCTCTACTTGTTGCTCGTTCATTTCTAACTTCTGTTGCGTCTCTTCAACATCGACTTATTCGAAAAACGAAATGAAAGCGAGAACACGAATTGTAATTGATTAATAGATGGCGACTCTTAAAGCTATGCACTTGTGCAAGCGATTAAAACGAGAGAAACTTGGGAACAACAAATATGATTTGTTACTAAGCGATAACGTAAAAATATTAATTAGAGTACAATTGCTATTGTTGAGCATTCGACTCTTTACTATAGTTATTGGGAAGCAATTCGTGTCCCTGATCGACTATGCATTATGCGCAATAAACTTCTAGGCTAACTGGAGAGGCCGGAGAGACGGGCAGGTGTGCAGGTCGGAGAGCCGGAGAGATGTGCAGGCCGGAGAGGTGTGCAGGCCGGAGAGGTGTGCAAGCCGGAGGAGGTGCCGGAGAGATGTGCAGGCCGGAGAGGTGTGCAGACCGGAGAGATGTGCAAGCCGGAGGAGGTGCCGGAGAGGTGTGCAGGCCGGAGAGGTGTGCAGGCCGGAGAGGTGT
>JAABUW010002604.1_pt1 | contig 27127 bp, 7 predicted proteins | sample 5560081 | NCBI WGS metagenome assembly JAABUW01 (sample SAMN10711882, study PRJNA513363) | rock metagenome | isolation source: Antarctica rocks | place: Antarctica: Victoria Land, Knobhead sud | reverse complement strand
CAGGCGCCTACTCTCAGCAATAGCCTGTAGCGAAAGGGGGTCGTCCTTGCCCCTCAAGGCCTCATTGTGGGACGAATTGGCACCGAATTTGGCAGTATTATCACTTGCAGGACTTGGACGAGATTGATGTAGAGCTGGGAGGGTTGGACTATCTTTCGAACTTTTGTCCTTAGCGTCTTTGTTGCCGTTTTGTAGGGCTGTATCTGCATGGGCTCGCCAATTGCCGGACTCTTCAGAGCGTGGTGCAGGTCGGCATGTGGGCGGGTATGGAACGTATGCTCCGCACATTCAAGGCCAAGACTTGCCTCAGTAGTCAGACCCTATGAGAAAGATTATATTTGAATCCGTCGCTTCGCGATCCTAATCTTCGATTAAAATTAATAAATTCTCAACTCTAAAACAAGCTCTAAATTTTTTTTTTAGAAGCAAACACTTAGTAAAATAGCTTAACGCTAAATACAAAGTCTTGTTTAGTACTTGTCTACTAATTTTAATAAACAAAATATATATTTAAATATAATCTTTCTATAGAGTTTGAGAGCGAAATCTTATTTTTTTGTTAAAATAAGACAAATCTTAATATGTCGAAAGTTCAATAAAAATAATTTTCTACTATTAATATATAAAACTTAATCGCAATTTTCGATATATTATTGTTAAATTACTAGCAACGCAAGCATTTTACAAACAAAATAAAAAATACTATAAAAATAAGTAGTCGATTGCAATTACAAACAAATATATAGATATAAATTATTGTTTGTTTATTAATTAATTGTTTTAAATTGTGTCTTTGTTAAACAATTTATGCAAAATCGACGTTTTTAATATTAAGAACAAACTTTCGCGAAGTTCAAAGAATATTGCGTGTCTTAGTTAATTATTTTGATTAATAATATTTGCTTTTTAAAGATTTAAAAGATTTAGCAAGTCTTTTTTTTTTTTTTTATATTTTAAGCTTTTCTTAATTATTAAGCTTCGAATTAATGTTTTTTAATATTTGATTTTTTTTTTAGCTTAGAGATTTTGTTTGTTAATTTTGTTAATTTTGTTATATTTTTATTTTGTTGCTTTATATTTTCGATAAACTTAACTTGTTGCTTTGTATTTTTTGTGTTTTTTGTAAATTTAAGTTTAATTATTTTATAAAAAGATTTTCTTAAAACGCGTAAACAAAGCAAAGATTTTTTAAAATTTGTAATATTTATTTTACAAAAAAACTTAGCAAGAAATTGTTTTAAAAAATAAATTTTATTAATACTAAGTTTCAAATTGTAATATAACAAATATATAAAAAAAATATTTAAATCAAACTTTTTTATATCGCAAAATAAGAAGATATCTTAATATTAAAAATAGTAGTAATTTTGTTGTTTAAACTTTAAAACGCGATTATTAATATTTTCGATATTAGTATTAAACTATTGCTTAATTACAATTTCAAATAAAACGCAATAAAAGCGCAAATCGTTTTTTTAATTAAATTTAATTAATTATATTTTATGCAATTGCGTTATAGTACAATTAAAATAAGCAATTAAATAGACAAATTTGTTTTTAAGATATACTTTAAACTTAAATATATTTCTTACGTTAAAAATAATTATAATAGAGATTTTCTTATTAATTACAAACAAATAGTTGTTATATTAATCGAAAATCGACAAATTAATAATTAATTTTTTTTTAATTCGATTATTATTTTGTTAGTTGTAGCAAGTATAGTTTGCGATATTATATTTTAGCTCGAAAATATAAAAGAGACAAAAAATTACAATAGTTTTGTTTTTACAAGTTTTAACAAAAATCGAGAAATTATTATTGTTAGAATTTTAACTATTGAAGATAACTTGCTTCTTTAGATAATTTCATTTGCAAAAGTATTAAAACAAGATTAATTTAACGCAAATTGCAAAAAAGAAAACTTATTAATTTTTAAATAAAAGTAGTTTTGTCTCGAATCTTTAATAAAATTTTCTTTTTACTATTAGATATCTTTTTGTTATTTTTTTTGTTATTAATAACTTTCTAAGATATGCTTTTAAATTTTTTTGTATATTTAATAAACAAAAAACTTTTCTCTAGATTTTTAATTAATTTATTAAAGTTTTCTTTTGTTAAAGTAGTTAATATTTAATTAACAAAAAAAATCGATAAATCAAAAAAAAGATTTGTCGAAATAATAGTTATTTTAACAAAAATTTGTTAATTAAAAGTTGTAAAAGAATTTAAAGATATTAAAGTTTTTGCAATATTAGAAGACGCAAAACTCTTGTTAATAATTAAAAATATTAAATTTTCAATAATATATAAAGATATTAATTTTTTAATAGTATTAATTAACTCGATTTCTAAAGAAAAATTGTTTTTGTTTATAATAAAAGAATATATTAGAGAAAGATAAATATAAAATAAAATTTTGATTTTTGTAATTAAAAAAATACAATTAAGCACAAAAAAGTATAAAGAAATATAAAAAAGCTATTCTTTATTTAAAAAAAAATTAATAGACAAAAGAATTTATTTTTTAAAAAAATTTCTTAATAAAAGATATAAATAATCGAGTATTAAATTAAGCAATAGCGACAAATATATAAAATTAGCAAAATTAATAATACTATATAGTAAATAAATAAAAATAATATTTTTTAAATAAATAGATATTGTAAGTATTAAAAATATTATTATTTAATAATAAATATTGTTTTTTAAAAATACAATACAAATATTTTTTTACTTGTTAATTAATTAGCAATCTTAAAACAAATTATAAACAATAATAAATAAATAGCAAAAAAATATTGTATATCTTTGCTTTAATAGTTGTTTTTAAATAAGAGATTATTATATTAAACTTTTAATTATTAATATATTTTGTTAATTGTTTTTTTTATTTTTAAATTTTTATCTTTTTTTTATTTTTTTTGTAGACAAAACTTCTTTTTAATTATAAACAATAAAATAAATATAGAACTTGTTATTATATTTATCGACTTACGTACTAGTTTTTAATATTTGACGAAATTTATAATTAACTATAGTCGATATAATATTGTAAAAAAAAAAAAAAATTAAATTTTATTGTTTAAAATTAAAAAAAAACAATATAAGACAATTGTTAAGTACTTTAATTACGTCAATAAATATATAGAAATTGTCAAAAAAATAATAGAAAAAATTTAGATATTACTAAAATATCGAAAACTATAAAATATAATTTATTAAAATAAATACAAAATATTTGCAAAATTAAAAATACTTGTTTTAAAAAATCTTCGACATAATTAAAAATAACAATACAAAAGATACAAATTTTTTTTTTTTTTATTTGAAGATTTTAAAATAAAACAATAATCGATTAAAATTTTAATAGATTTCTAGAAAATAATATTGTACAAATAATTTAAATTGCTAAAAGAATTCTAAATATAAGTTAAATATACAAACTTTTAAGTTAAATTATTTTTTAGTATTTGCGTTGCAATATTAAAGATTAAAAATTAAAAAAACTAGTTATTTTAAATAATTGAAAAGAAGTTGTCAATATATTGAATTGCAAAATAATATTATTTTTTAAAAATTTTGTATTAATTTTTTTTAACTTGTAGATTTATAAGTTTAATTAAATTAAATTAAATATTTTTGATATATTCGAAAATTGAAGAACTAGAATTATTAAAAACAATATTTTAATATTAATAATAGCAACAACTTTATCGAAGAATTAAACAAAAGTTTGCAAAAAAAAAATTAAAGATCGATATTATTATATTAAGAAATAAATTTAATATTAAAGTAAGCAACAAACAATATATTAAGTAACAAACAAGAGTTTCTATAAATTAAGAAATTTACAAGTTAAATACAAACTTTAAATCTTGTTAAAAAATAGTATTAATATTGCAACGTTAATTAAGTATTAACAAATTATATAAAGAAATTAATAACAAAAAAAACAAATATATATATAGAAAAGCAATACTTTAGAGTTGTTTATTTGTTGTTAAAATTATTGTTAATTAAATATTTTAAATATATATATTTTAATTATTTTTGCAATATTGTCGAATTTATAAGTCTTATAAATAGTAAAGCAAATATAATAATTACAATTATTAAAATTTATTTTATTAAAGTATACAACAAATATTATATATTAAATTTGCTAAAGTATTAAAATTTAAATTAGTAAAAAATAATAAATTAATAAAAAGATAAAACAAATAACTTAGAAATCTTTAAATATATTGTCGAGAAATCTACTTTTTTAATAAAATATAATAAGAATATAATTAAAATAATTATTTTTAAAATTGCAAATACTAAGATATAAAAGAATTAAAATTAAGATAAAAATATAATTGTATTGTAGATATTCGAATAGCTTTAAAATAATATTGTCGACAAAAACAATTAAAAATTTAAAATCGAAGATTTAATTAATATTAAGTACAATATATATTTTTATTATTTTAATATTTGCAATAAAAAGTCGAATTTAAAATAACTTTGTAATATATTTTACTCTTTTATATAGCAAATTATTTGTATTAATCTTTTGTATTAATTTTTCTATATAGTATTGCGTCTAAATTGCAATTGTTGTCTTATATTTTATTTCTATTATATTAAGTACGCTTGCAAGAGTAATAATATTTATTTTCTTTATATTAATATTAATATTTCAAAATACATTAAGTTTAATAAAAAAAAATTATTATTTAAGATTTTGTATCTTTTAATTAAGAATTTAAAAAGAATTATACTTTAATTATTAAGAACTTTTATTAAAAGATTCTATCTTAGTAGTTTAATATAATAGAAAGAGACAATATACTAGTTAATATCGAAAAAGTATATATTTATAATTTTAAAAATATAGCAATATAAAGACAAATTAATTTTGCAAAATATAAAAGTCTAGAATCTATTGTTTGCGATTGCAAAAATATTTGTATAACAAAATTAAAAATTGTATATAATTTTATTGCAAAAGAGAAAAAAATTGTTCGAAAAATAGTTTTATTTTAATATATAGCAATTTAGTTTAATAGCAAGTTGTTTAACAATATAGAGTTAAAAAATATAAATTAATTTACAATTTGCTATATCTAGCAAATTGTCTCTATTCTATTAGTATTTAAAAAGTTTAATTAATACAATTAAATTAAAAATAGATTTCTTGCGTTTATTTAATTTATTTTAAGAAATTTTATTAGCAATATCTTAATTTATAAAACAAATTAAAACAACTTGCAAATTAATATTAAAATTAATATTTTATTAAGCAACAATTGTATTGCAACTTAAAAAATTATCGATTATTAACAAATTAATTCTCTTTAAGTATTTAAAGATATTTAAATGTTTATTATATAAACAAAGAGATAAACTTATTTTTTTAATAGTTTTTTTAAGAAGTAGAATAAGAGTTCGCAAACAAAAATTAATTAAGTTTTGCAAAATTTATTTTTGCGCTAAAATTAAAATAATTATACAATAAAAATAAAAATGCTTTTGCAAAAAAATAAAGAAAAAAAAAGACAAATATCGATTAATAAATTAAAAATTTAATAAAGTTTAATTGTTAATTAAATAATTAAAAATATATAATATATTTTTATTATTTTAAGAGTCTAGCTTTTCTAATAACAAGCTTATTTTTGTTTGCGCAATTAATTAATTTGCACAAAGTCTCTCTTCTAAATATAAATAATAATTTTATTTTACTATTTATTGCAATTAAAGTAATTATTTGTTATAAATAGTTGTTTTATATATATATATATATTTTTTTTTTACTTAATTCGAGTTTGTTTTTGTTTTTGCTCTTTTTCTTAATTATTTATTGTTGCAATTTAAGTTTGTTTTATTAAGTTTTATTAATTTGTTTTTTAATATTTACAATTTAAAAACAATTCTTTTTCTTTATTTGTTATTAAGAATTAAGAGAGAATAATTTAGACAAAATTATACAAATAAATAGTTTGTTTAACAAATAACAATAGACTCTATTTAATTATCTTTAAAGTTTTATTTGTTTTTAAAAAGATAAAATTCTTAAAAAAAAATATTAAAACTTTTTTAATTATATCTATAATAAAATAATTAATTACAAGAACTTTCTATTAATACTAAAAAATTGCAAAAAGTAATTTATGCGTTAATACAATTGAAATTGAGTTATTAATAATTTTTGCAAAAAGTTTCGAATACTAGTTAAAGATTTGTTGTTTAATTTATTTTAAAAATTTATTATTAATTTTAATTAAAATTTATTTATTAAACTTAAAAATACAAAAAAAATAATAAAAATTGCAATTTTTTGTTAACAAGATATTATTGTTGCAATTATTTGCTAGAATTTAAATACAACAAAATTTAAAAATACAACTAATTAACAACTAGTTATATTTTTTATTTTGTTTTATTTGTTGCGTTTAAAGTTGTCTTCTAATTTTTAAATTATTTTCGCACTTTATTTGTAACAAAATAAAGCAAAACAAAAAGTAATAAACTTGCTATATTTGTTTAATTTAATAGTATTCTATAAAACTATACAAAATTAATTAAACAAACTAACTAGTTTCTTAAAAATATATCTAATTGCAATAGAAAAGTTTTCTATAACAATTTTAATTTATAATAATTTTAAGTTTTTAGAAGATTAAAGAAATAAAAGAATTAAAAAAATTTAGAAGTTTCGATTAATTATATTTGTTATAATAATCGAATTCTAAGATTTTAATATTGTATCTCTCTTTTATTATATATAGAATTCGAAAGAGTATTTATTATCGACAATAATTATTGCTCTAATTTTAATTAATAGGAGTTTTAATATTAAGATACAATATATTTTCTTTTATTTTATATATATTATATTTAATTTAATAAGATTTAAATCTTTTATATTAAGAACGCAATTTAAAAACTCTTTCGATTGTTAAAATATATTAATATAAATTTTTTTTAAATTGCATTTATATTTAAGCTTAATATACTTAAGTTGTATAAAACAAAATTGTATTTTATAATATCGATCTAAAGAGATAAAAATACAACAATTAATAATATTTTTATAATTAAAGATTTTTATCTTAAGCAACTAGAAGTTGATTTAAACAATTTTGTTTACAATTAATATATATATTTTATTATAAGTAATTTTAAGATATACAAGCGTATAAAAGAGACAATTTAATTTCGAAACTATATTTCTCGAATTTTGTTTAACAAATTTTATTGAATTATATTATTTATTAAGTTCTAATATTTAGAATTTAATATATTTTAGCTTATATATACAATATATATAAAGAAAATTGTATATATAGATTAGATTTTTTTACAATACGCAATAAATAAATAGCAACAATAACGCGTTGTTTGTTTTAATAATTTTTAAACTATTGAAAAATTAATTCTTTAAAGTTATGCTACTTGCGTTGTTAATATTTAAATAAAATATATATTAGATTTGTTGCAAAGCAAGTTCTTTAACAAAATTAAAAAAAATTGTTGCAAAGCAAGTTCTTTAATAAAATTAAAAAAACAATTTTTTAACTTAAAAAACAATTTTATAGTTAAAACAATTCTTAAATAACTATATTGTATCAAATTAATCGAAATCTTTATACAAATTTTTTTGCAAATTTTGTATTTAATCGATTTTTGATTCTAGATTAGAAATTTTGTAATTATTGAAACTTTTGCTTTTATATAGAGATATATTTTACTCTTAAGTATATTGTAAAAATAATAGATATCGAATTGCTTTGTTATATACTTTGCAAAATTATTGTTATATTTTAGATAAAAATAATTGAAACATTCAATTATGCGAAAACTTTATTGCATATAATATATATAGTAAACTCTTTTGTTGTTATTAAGAAATTGCAAAATGCTATTCTCTTTAACAACTTAATAAATTTATTAGAAAAAAGTAATAATAATTTTAAGATTAATTAATTATTAAAACTATTAAATTTTAATTCAAAGACTTTTTAACAAAAGCAATTTTATTTCTTTTTTAATAATAATTAATTATTCGAAAATTAAGTATTTAATACTTTATATTTAATATGTCTTTAATTAATATTTAAATCTATCTTTAATTTAATTAGTATTAATTATTATTTAAAGAAAGAAAACGCAAAAAATATATAGAGTTTAACTAAAATACTATCGATTAAATTATTAATATTAAATTTAAAAGAAAAATATATAGAGAATACTATTGTTAATTTTTGAAAAAATAAATTAAAGATGTTTAACAATAACAAAATAAAGTACAATTTGTATTATATATTTTTAATTAATTTCGACAATACTATCGAATTTAATATTGTTAAAATCGATATTAATATTAAGATTAATATATTAAATACTACAAAGAGCTTTTAATTTTTATTTATTTTTATAAATTCGATTAAAACACTTTCGATACTATAGATTATAATATTTTTTTAACTTAAAATTTCGATTTATTTGCAAAGTTTGTTAACAAAGATTCGAAATTAAAATATTAAAAATCTTAGAATAAAAACTTGATACAAAATTTTAATATTATATTGTCTTTTTTAATTTTAAAGTATAAATAACAATATAGTTTTTTTCTTTCTTTATTTTTTTTGCTCTTTTTTTTGCTCTTTTTTTTGTTTGTGTATTTAAGTGTTTTTTTGTATATTAAAATTATAGTTAAAGATATATTGCGCAATTTTAATTGTACTTAAATTATAATTATTTAAATAAACTAATTTTTTTTGCTTTTTATTACTTAATAAGAATGCAATATTTTAAGAAAATATTTTTTGCAACGTATTTAATACTATCTCTCTTAACAATTAACAAAATCGACAAGAGATTCGCGATATTTAAAAAAACTCTATATTAAAGATATTTTTGTTTTAAAATTTTTTATTCGATATATTTTTTTTATTTTTTTTATTATTTGTAATAGATTTTTGTTCGATACTTTTTTTTTTTTTTTTTGTAAACAATACTTTAAATATATTGTTTAATAGCTATTTTGCTTTTTGTATTTTATATTTTGTTAAAGTCGAATTAATAAACAAAAGTATTTTAGTATTTTTTGTATTAATTGCATTCTTATTTTTTTTTATTTTTAATATTTATTTTTGTTGTTTTTATTTAATACTTAATTTTGTTTTAGAATATTTAGAATTTTAATACTATATTTTAATAACGCGTTCTAGATATTATTAAGTTCGCATTTTAAATTTTTGTTATTAATAATTAAATATTTTTAAGTGTCGAAAGTCTTTAATATTATATTCGATATTATTAAAGTTAAGATAAATTGTAAAAAAAAACTTTTAAAAATATTTGTTGTTTTGCGCTTTCTTTACTTCTTTAATTAATATCTTAATTAAAGATATTTAAATTTGTTCTTTTCTTATTTTGAGTTCAACTTTTTATATCAATTAATCGAATTTTTTTTTAAGATAACAAGTTAAGCAATACAAATTTAATCGATTTTTTTCGAATATCAATAATATTGTATTGTTTAAATCTTAATTAATAAAAAATCTTAATTTAATTTTACAATAGTAGTTTTTTTCTTTCTTTAATATAGAATTAATTAATTTTTATATATTTTAAAATATATTATATTTTTGATTTATTGCTTTTGTTATTTGCTTTTTAGATTTAAACTTTTTTGTCTTTATTAAATCTTTTTGTTTGTTATTATTTTTGCAATTTACAAAATTTTACTCTTTTGCAATAGACTTTTTTATTAATATTCGACTTAATATATTTTTTTTGCTTCGAACACTTTTATATTATTTCGAAAATAAAAAAATAAAATATGTTAGTTTTTTGTTGTATCGATTTGCTCTATTAAGTTGTTAATATATTTTTGCAATAAATAAGAAAAATATTTAAATATAGATTTTTTAAATATTTGAATTGTTAACACTTAATCTATATATATTTGTGCAAATTAAAATTCTTAAATATAGACAATTTTTAGATTTTTTCTTAAAAGTTTTTTAAATATATTTTTTATTGTTTTCGATTATAGAAACTATTATTAACTAAATTTATTTTGTTGTTTTTAACAAATAGCTTAAGATCTTTATTTATTATTAAATACGTTTGCATATTTTGTTTATATCGATTATTTTATCGATATAAACAATTGTTTTTGAAATATCTTGAAATCTTTTAACTTGTATCGACAATATATGTTGCAAATTCTCTATATATTTTTTAGTATATTTTATAAAACTAAATTGCATATATATTTCTAATTTATTTAAAAATATCTTGAAAATTTATATATTAGAGACAAATTTGTATTGCTTTTTTATATTCTTTAGAGTTTTGTTATTAAGTATAATTAATATATCTATTATTAATATTTTAGAATGCAATTGTGTACAAAAAACTTCAAAACAAATATAATTTGTTTAAAATTTCTTTTATTTGTTTATAAGATATAATTTGTTAATAGCAAATATACAAAGTTGTAAGATTATACAATCGTGTAATAGAAGTGGCGCTATCAAGACGTACGCTGTGCGTGTAAAAAGCGGAATAGAAAAACAGATCTACAGTTATAAAAGAAATAAATTGTAAGAATTCAGAGAGAAATTCTCGAAAAGAAAAAAAATTTATTGTTAAGACGGAGTCTGAGCGCTGTTTTGACACATAATATAATTCAACTACGAGTTACAACAAAGTTTGGAATATTATAGTTATAATATTACAATTGTTTTTCTTTTTAGAATTCTGATTTTCAGAATTAGTGCTGTATTTGCTAATTGCTATATACTGCGAATGCGCAATAATCGCAGTTATATCTTGTATTCGTTATCAATTTGTTTGTTGATAAAAATATATAAATAGATTCTTTTTGTATTGTTTTCTATATTTCTTATATATTACAAACAAAAAATTGTTGCAGTAACGACAAAAGTGCTTCTTTTGTATATTATTGAATAGCGATTCCGTAATCGAGCAAAATTTCTATAAATGCTTTTCGACTATAGATTGAGAATTCGAGAAGAGCTTTTTACTTATTGTACAACAGTAGTTTATTTTTAGAGATTACAATTAGATTATACTATAGTTTTGAATTAGCTAAAATTAAAATATTATATACAATACTTTCTACTAGACGTTTTGTTTTCTGCGCAATGTTAATTTGTAATTCTGCAGTAAAAATAATTTTGTTCTATAAATTATCTCGATTTGTATATTTAAGTTAAATCGAATTAGCGCAATATTAGACGCAATAGTAATATTTATCTATTAAAATATTGCACTCTTTTTATTATTATAATATATTTAAGATAGTTTTGTAACAATCTTTTTGCGATTTCTTTTCGATATATATAATACTAATAGAGTATGTCTGTAGTTGCAACAACAAGAACAGTAAGTTTTTTTAGCGTTTTGTATAAGTTTTAGAGATAACGCGAACTTCTAATAATATTGACTAATATTTGACAAAGCGCAATATTATTGGCGTAAATATATATAGCAAAACTGTTGTAGAATCTTGCTAAGATTGACGTCGATAGCAATTCTCGAATAAAGTTGACAATCTTTTTGTTCGCGTTTTCGATATTGTTTTTTTTGTGTTTTTTTGCTGTTTGCGATACTTGCACTATTTGCAGAATAATAAAAAGACAATAGTAAACAGAGTTTTTTTTGCAATTTTTCTTCTATATTAATATATTGTACAGTATATAAAAAAGAAAAATCTGCGCTATATTTGTTGTATTGTTGTTTGTCGCTCTGTAGATTTAGTTCGCACAATTGTGTTACGCTGCTATCTAGACAACTAGAGTATCAGAATAGATTAATACTGTTGAAGAGATCTGTAGACGTCTTTAGACAATACAAGCAATTATTTGATAACAAGAATTTGCAGCTTGTATCTATAATAGAAGATAACTTAATAAATAAGTTAAATACAATTTATAAGAGAATTGTGTCTAGAAAATCTATATACTAAATAAGATTTTTTTTGCTTATTATATTTGCTGTCAAGTATATCGAGTTCTGCTTATTCTATTTGCTATTAAATATATCGAGCTCTATTTATTCTGTTTGCTATCAAGTATATCGAGTTTGTTTATTAATATATCGAGCAATATTTGTTTGTCAAGTTGTCGAGCATGCAGATAATTGTACTATATACTATAGACTACTCTGTAGAATATATATTAGTTGTAACAAGCTAGAGTTGTAATACTATTTTTCTTTTTTAAATTTTTTTGTTTCGAAAAAGCAAATATTTATATATTATATTTTTTTATCAAAATTGTATTTGTCTTGCTTCTGAAATAGATTGTTACAAAATATTTGTTAATTTTGTTTGTAAATATTGTTACTGTATCAGCAAATTTTGTATTATTATAGAAGATTTGTTATTCTGTCTAAAGTATTCGAAATATATTTGTGTAGACAAATTGTATATAAATATATTGTAGATTTTTTTAAATTGTATTAGAGAAGATCTATTTTCTAAAATAACAGAAAATAAAATTGTATTAACAATTGTAATTATACAATTGTTTTGTAATAAAAAAATGCTGAAAAAAATTAATACAAAAATAAAACAAAAAATACAGTACTTACTGTCTAATATAAAAAAATCAAATATTACAGAGTTATCAAACTGTTCTGTCGCAAATATTCTAATTAAAGTATTTTTTGTTATTTAATTTTCTTTTGCTATACTGAACAATCTCTCGAGCGTTAATAGAATTTCTAAATAAAAATATTGCAGTTGTCGAGATTGCTAGTTAATTTCTATATATTTTCTATTATAGAATACTTTTTCTATTTTATAAAATACTGCTAATTTTGCTGTTCTAGAATTCTCTCAATCTTAAATCGATTTTTTTTCTATAACTTATAATAAAATATTTTCTATATAGATATATTTAAATTGACTAATTTTAACAATAATATATAAAATACTGAAAATATTTTAATGTTTTTAGATAAATCGAGTTTGTAGTTAACTGATTTTTTAGTTTTTTTAACAAAAAACAATTCGATTTTAATATAGTTTAATTTCTTGCTTAACTTTTTTGTTCTAAGATTTTTTGTAAAAAAATATATTTTATTTCTCTTTTTTAACTAAGATATTGTTTTTTGTTTTTTATTTTAATATTTAATCGACTTTTTCTGCATCTTAAAGATATTGTTGTATATTTTTTTTAATATTGCTATTTTTTTGATAGCTGACTGCGCTAACAGATATATATATTTTTTTTCGAAAAAATTTAATTTCTTGTTATAGTTAACAAAAAATAGAGTTATTTTAATAATATTCGAAATCTTAGTATTAAGTGTCAGTTGTATTATAGATAGAAATAATATTTAATTGCTGTAAATATTATTAATATAGTATTTTAGATACTATTTAAGACTTTAATTTGTTTTTTCTGTCTAATTATTTGTAATCAAATAATAGACAATAGATATTCGAAATTTTATATCTAATATTAAAAAAAGTATCTTTTAATAGTTAGATATAAAGAGCTTGTCTCTGTTACTAATTAGTTTTTTAAATATATTGTAATATTGTATAAATCGATTCAATATAATATATTTCAATTGTTCTGCAATAAACTTTTCTTTGTATACAATAATATATAAGTACTTAATAAGTTTATTAACTATTATCAGTATCAAATTATATCTATTTTTAGTTGCTAAATTTGTCGATTTAAACAACTTAATAATAAAGTCTATTGTAATTTTATTTTATAACAATTTAGATAGTTTCTGATATTAAATTTTGCTATAGCTTGCATATATATTATGTTTGTTCTACTAACAACTAAAATATTGTTTAATATATATCTCGACAGCTTGTCTTATCTGTAAAAACTAATAATACTAATATAAAAGCTAAAAAATTTTAGTTATTTTCGAATGCTTTTGTAGTAGTTTGTTATAATACTTTTTTATATATTTGTCGATTTTATCGATAGATATCTGAAGTTTTTCTTTTTTTATTAAAAATTCTTTTGTATTATCTCAGAGTATTTGTAGTATAGTATTCAGTTTGTATTTGTTTGTTAATAGTAATTTGTTTTTGTTAATTTTAAATATACTGTAATTAAACAATTTTTTTATTTTTATATAATTATTTTTTCTGCTAAATATATCTGCTCTGTTATTATTTTTGTCTAAAATATACTATATTCTGAATTTGTATTGTTTAAGTTTCTCTAATTATTGTATTTGTTTTCTGTTAAACTGCTTAGTAGTAGTAAAATATACAAAATTCTTGTAGTCTATAAAAATTGTAAATTCTGATAATTTTTCTGTATATATTTTCTATAATTTTAAAAAAACTACTATAGCAAGTAGTTTTTTATTATAAATATTATAGTTTTGTTCGACTAACAAAAATTTTCTCGAAAAATATATTACTAAATATTATATATTTTTATATTTCTGACTAAAATATATATTGATAATTAGATCTAATATATTAATTTTAATTCTGTTTAACAATTGCAAATTGTATATTTTTAGTATTATTTTTTTTAAATATTCTAGTTTAAAATTCTGAAATAATTTCTTTTCTGCAAGTCTCTATAATTATAATATATTCTTTTTTGTAAAATTTGTTAATAATATTGTATTTGCTGAGTAGTTCTTAATAAACTTCTTGTTGTAGTTTATAAAATCTAGAAAAAATTGTATTTTTTTAATATTTGTTGATAATTTTTATTCTCTAATTGTTTGTAGCTTTTTGAAATTTATATATATTCTATATTGTTTAATAACAAATTTAAAAAAATTAATTTTCTTTTAATAGAATTTGTATTTCTCTGATTTGAGATATAAATTTCTTATATTCAGATATTTCAATACTTTAAAAATATAGCTAATATACTTTTTTAAGATTTTTGAATAAATTATAATATTGTTCAAATATACTATAACAAATTGATTCAAATATTGTTGTAGTATATTATTAATTATTTTCTAATATATTGTCGAGACGTTTGTAAGTCCGAATAATATTATTATATATTTGTATAATTTATATTGTATACAAAAAGCTGTTTTTTATTCTTTTTCTGTCTTTATTCTAATCTGATTATATGTTTTTTGTAAATCTAGTTTAATAAAATATTTTGTTTCGAATAGTCGATTCTGAAGTTTGCTAATATTAAATAGTAAATATTAATTCTTAATTGTAATATTGTTTAGCTTTCGATAATCGATATATAGACAAAAAATTTTATTCTTTTTTAATACAAAGAGAATCGAATATTCTATCTATAATTAAAATTTTCTAATAATTTTTTTTTTTTATTTTCTATCAGATATTTGCGAAGTACTTCGAGTTTTTTATCGAATAGAATATATATAAATTTAAATATAAATTGTTTGTCTAATTTAAGTTTGATTTTGTAATTTTACAATTAATATTTAGAGAGAGTCTCTGTTGTTTTCTCTTCTTAAAACAGATATTTTTAATTGTTGTATATTTGTAATACGTGCTTTAGCAATTTCTTTGCTATATTAGATAGTCTAAAATTTTTAGAAAATTTGTAATTTTCTTTATTTATTCTAACTTTATAATTTGACTAATTTTTGTCAATATTTGTCGAATCGAACTCTGTTAGATTGTTTTTTTGCAAAAATACAAATTTGCTGTTTGCAATCGATTTTCGACTTGTTCTTTTATTTATTATCGAACGCTATTAATATATAGATTAAATATAAATTATATAATTATATTGCGCAAATCTGAATATTTTTGTATTTCAATTAACTTCTAAATTGTACTGCTTCAATTAAAATATTTCTAGAACAATATTGTAAATAACTATTTTTACTATATTAAAGATTAGTTTTTTGTAATATTGCTAAATAGCTATCGATAGTAGTTTTGTTTTTTTATTTATTTATTTATTTTTGTCGAATAATAGATTTCTATTTACAATTACTAGATTGTATATATTAGACTTCTTTTAAATAGAATACTTTTTTTTTAACAAGAGTTCTGACTATAAAATTATCTGTTGTATCAAAATCGACTATTGCAGTAAATCGACAACTATTAATTTTAACTAATATAATAAAATATTGTACATATACTGTTAAGTTTAGTTGCTGCTGTTAAACTAATATATTGTATTTCTCTAATATACTTTTTATTAAGAAATTTGAATTTTTTTCTGTTTTGTTGCTGCAATTTCTGTCTCGAATATCTGTTTGCGTTAAATTTTTTTTCTATATTAAGTTAATAATTTTGATTTTCTAGAAAATCAGTTGACTTCTTTTTTGTCTTCTAGATAAATTTAGTATAAATTGTTATAGTATTCTGTTTAACTGAATATTGTATATTTTTTTGCTTTTTCTATTTTTTTTTAAGATAGATTTATACTGCTCAGTTGTTGTTCGATTTTATCGAAAATTTCTTTTTTAATAGTAATATTGTTTTCTAGCGCTTTCTTGTATTTATTTACAATTTAACTTATCTCTCTGTCTCTTAATAAACTAGTTAAAATATTAAAATAGTTTGTAATATTGTCTAGATATTTGTAAAAGTTCTTTCAGTTGTATTTGTTGTCTGAGTCTGTTACTAAATAAAAATATAATATTTTTAATTGTTTTGCTCTTATAGTCTTATTAAGTATTTAATTAATTTTCTATATAGATACAAATATTTTGTCTAATAATATTTTATCTAGAATTTTCTGTAACTGATTTAAATTTTCTATCAAATAGTAGTTGTTGTTTAATTCAGTTTCGAGAATTTCTGTCTCTATATTGATTTGCTTTCTGAGATTATTCTAACTATTAAATATTTTTCTTAATATAGTATTAATCTGTCGACAATTTATTAAGTTCTGTAATCGACAATCTTTTGCGAAGTAATTCGATTTGCTATATAAATAGTATATTTTCTAAAATTTGTTATTTTGCTTTTCTCTAGAATTCTTTTCTTTATATTGCTAAGTAGAATTCAGTTTTATAGATACAGATTTACAATAATTAAAATTACTGTATTTCTAATTAGAACAAAATTCTTTCTACTAATATTTAATTGCTAATTCAAAAAAGATTTCTGTTTTTTCTCGAAATTAATTATATCTTTTTTCTATAACTCTTTTATACAGTTTGTTATTAAAATCGATAGCTACTTCGATAAGATCGAATATATTGCTAATATATTTTTTATTATATATAATTTTGTCTTTTAGATTGTTTTTGAAATTTTGTCGAAATATTATTATAAATACAATATTGTTCTATTTAGTTAGATTAATATATTTCTGAAATCTAGCTACATAGTTTGCTACAAAAATTTGTTAAATTAGATACTAAACTACTCTTTTTGCAATCTATTTTTTGTTAAATATTTCGAAGATTCTTTGAAGTTTTCTTTTAAAATTGTCGAAGTTCGTAAATATTGTACAGAAATTTTTGTTATTGTTTTTTAAATATTTGCGTAAATTTGATTTAAGTTAATACTAAACTCTTTTTCTGAGAAATATTAATACAAAAATTGTTTTCTTGTCTACTAAAACAAAATAGAAAATAAAATAGATATTTATCTGTATAAATTAGTTTTTCAAATCGATACAATTTTTATAGTAGATATCAAATTTATTAATTCTGATTTTGTTATTTCTATCGATAGAGAATCGATATAATACTAATAAACTAGTATTCGAAATAGAGATATATTAATCTAATACAGATATTTTTAGAATATTTAAAATATTACGCTGCTATCTAGACAACTAGAGTATTAGAGTAAATTAATATTGTTAAAGAAATCTGTAGATATTTTCAGACAATACAAGCAATTATTTAGTAACAAGAGTTTGCAGCTTGTATCTATAATAGAGAGTAATTTAATAGATAAATTGAACACAATCTATAAGAGAATTGTATCTAGAAAATCTATATACTAAATAAGATTTTTTTTGCTTGCTATACTTGCTGTCGAGTATATCGAGTTCTGTTTGTTCTGTTTGTTGTTAAATATATCGAATTCTGTTTATTCTACTTGCTGTTAAGTATATCGAGCTCGCTTATTAGTGTGTCGAGCAATACTTGTCTGTTAAGCTGTCGAGTATGCAGATAATCGTACTATATACTACAGACTACTCTGTAGAATATATATCAGCTGTAACGAGCTAGAGTTGTAACAAATTGTATTAAAGACTGATATATTAATATCTCGAGATTTTTTGTTGCTTTTGCAAGAGAATTGTTAATCTGTTGATATTTGTACAGCGAATTTTAGTTAAAAACAGCAATTTCGAGTTGTTTGATTTTTTCGCTAAAATTAGACTTGTTTTGCGCTTTATTAACAAATAAAAGTATAACAACAAGAAGTTGTTGTTTTCGACAAATCGACTAGATAGTATAGAGACTATTTTAGTATATTTGTATAATATCTAGTAGAGAATACTAAATATAATATATTATTAGATATATTTATCGAAACTTCTTTTAAAAAAGAACAACTCTAATTTTTCGAAAAAAAAGAAGTTTGCGTCAACTAATATTGGCGTCTAGATAGCATATCAAATATAGTTTGAAAAAAAAATTGTTAAAAACAATACTATCTGTTTTGTTTCTAATCAGAAATTATATTAATCAAACTTTTTTAAAAAAAAGCAATATAAATATCTAGACAAAAGTTTTTTTTGTATATTAATATTGTTGTCGACAATATATACAATTTTGTTTTTTCGAGAATTAAGTTAAATACTCTAATTAAACTTTTGAAGATATATTTGTTTGCAAAATAAAGATTGTTGCTAATTGCACAAGTATACTTTTTATTGCAATTACAAAAATTTAAAAGTATATCTGCGATCGCTATATTATCGCGCACAAACAACAACAATAAAAAATAAGTTAAAGATTGATATATATAGCAATCAAAAAAGAAAGTTGGAGAAGAATTTTGTTATTAAATACAATTAGATTAATTTAGATAATAAATGCAATTAAAATTTATTATACGTTTACTAGAAGATTATTTGGGCTAGAAAATCTATCTAGAAAAGATATAGAATTAAATAGCAGAAATATATTATTCTTTATATTATTGTAATTAAATTTAAGAAGTTGCGATTTTTATTTAATTTCTTATATATTTTAACAATAGTAGAGACTTTGTTTTGTTTACGCAATACTGTTGATCAAATTGTATTAGTTCTGCTTTGCTAGATTGTTTCGATTTATTCGAAGATATAATTTTTTTGTTTTGAAAACAAAAACAACAATCTGTTGTTGTTTGTAAAACTACTTTAGTATTGTATTTGTATAAATTAAGAATTGCTTCGATATTTAACTGTTTTTGCAAAAAAAAATTCTTTCTATCGAATAAAATAGTAGAGTTTTTTTTATCTCTTTTTCTTGTTTAGAATTTTTTTTATCTTCTACTTTTTGTTTTTATTTATTAGTATTATTTGTGTCGACTCGACAATATTAAAGTTTTAATAATAAAATTCGAGAAACAAAATATAGAAAATCGAATAGATTTGTCAATTGTTTGAAAATTGCAATCGATATATTTGTGTTTTGACAATATCTACAATAGAGAACGGTTTTATATATTTGTAGAAAAGATTTTTTTTGAATCGAGTATTTTTAAAATTTTTGATAGAAAATATAATCTTGTTTTCTACTTTGTAATATTGAAATTTAATTTTTTTATTGTAATATTTTGTCTATATCTCTTGTGCGTCTCTTAATTGTTTTTTTATATAATTATATTTATTTTACAAAATTTGTATACATTTCTGAGCAGCAAAAATATCAAAATATTTTTTGTTATCTTAACTAAAATCGAAATTCGAATAATATTCGAATACAATCTCGAGAGACAATATATTCGAAAATAAATAAATAATAATATTATATATATACTAAACTATTAGTAAGAGAGATCTTCAATTGTTTTGTCGATAGTTGCAATAGCAGCAAAAATAATATTCTAATATTTGATTTTGTTTTTTTGTTTGTCTATCTATCTGCAAATAAAAAACAATACTTAGTTTTCTTTTTATACAAATACTATAGTATATTGCAAATTAGTAGCTACTAATAAACAATATATTTTTGTCAAATACAATTTTCTTTATACTCTTAAAGAAGAGAAAAACTTTTTCGAATAGAATATTAATTAAATTTTCTACTGTTTAAATTGATTTGACTAAAATATATAGTACTATTTTGAAGAATCGATCTACAATAACAAAAATTGTATTGTAGATATTGTTGTTACTATAACTAGAAAGAAGTTCTATAATAAAATCTATAAAAAAAAAATTAAAATCGAATAAATACAGATAGCGCAAAGAGTTTATTGTATAGACAATATTGAAACGTTTTAAATTGTTAATATATATTGTATTCTCGAATATACAATTCTATTTCAACAAATATATAGAATTAATAGAACTTTTAATCGATTAATATACAAGTTTTTTTGACTTCGAAATAACTTTTGTTCAAAAAATTATTGTAATACAAATGCAGCAATTCCAATTTTAGCAAAACTTTATTCGATATATAAATTGCGCAAAAATAGTAAAATAAATTACTATTGAATTTCTATTTATATTTAGCGTATTTGTTGCGCTAGAAAAAAGCAATCAATTGCTGTTTTATTTTAAATATTAGAATATTTTTTCTCTAAAATATTTCTATCGCTGTTAACAAAATCGAGAAAAGAAATTTTATTGAGTTTTTGTGTTTGTATATCGTGTTAATATTGCTGTATTGCAATTATTAAATTATAATACTTTTCTCTATATTCGAGTCGACGTTATTAGAGATCTCGGAAATATTTTTAACAAATAATTTATTAAATATTTTAGTATCGAAGATATTTTAGACACGCGAAACAGTTTTAATACAAATTGAAATCGATATTGTTTTAGTTGTGTTTCTAGTTAGAACAAAAATTATTTCGATAGTTGCAATTGTAATATTTTTGAGTTTGTTCTAAAAAGTAGACAAACAAATTTTATTGTCTATTTTGTTTTTGTAGTTTAATTGTCTCGATAATCTATTTGCAGAATTGATTTTCTCTGTTTAATATTTAATTTCGAAATTATATTCGACAAGCAAAAAGATCTATCGAGATTGACAACAATTGAGAAACGTTATTGTTATAAAATACTTTAGATTGTTATAGTTTGTTAGAACAATAATTGGCGAATAACTGTTTTTAAAATAGTATTGTTACTACTAAAATCTTGCGACAATAGCTAATAGCTCTTGATTATATATTTTATAGTAAATTTTAACAAAAATTATTTTTCTAAAATAGAATACAACAAAATACTATATTGTCTGATTGTTGTTCTGCGTGCAGAGCACAAGCTAAAAAAAAATAGCTATAATAGCAAATTCCGATATATCGATTTTAACTATAATTCGATTCTTAAAATCGAAATATATTAATATAGAAACAATAATAAAGATATCGATAAAAATTCGAAATATAATTAGAACAAAAGTGTCGAACAAAAATAGTTTATTTTGTTTTTTTTATTTGCTATTTTTAAGCAGCTCGATTAAGAGTCTAATTATTTTTGCAAAATATTTAACAAAGCGTCGATAAAAATTCGCGAACTTCAAAAATACTTGCAACTTTTACAATATAGTAGATCGAAATTATATACAAATTGACTTTATTTGTAATATATTTATAACAATACTCTTGCTACTAACAATATAGTTTAGAAACTCGACACTCTGTATCAAAAAAATATATTTAGAAAATTTTGTATATAGTTTAAATTATCTCAGTCGATTGAGCATTTGTTAAATATAATTTCAATACTTTTTGCAAATTTTAAAATAGATCAGAATATTGTTTAGATAGACAACACAAATATAGTTTATTAAATTTTGCAATATTTTATTAATTAGAGCTTGAAAAATAACAGAAGTGTTGAATAAATCGAAAAGTATAATTGTATACTCAAAAAAACTATAGTGTATACAAAACGCGATTTTCTATTTGTTTTTTTTTTGTATACAAATACGATAGTATATATTTTTAAAATCGAATTTAATAAAATAATATATATCTATCAATCGATTCAATATTTTTTTAATAAAAAATAATAAATATTTGTTCTTAATAGTTATCGAGTTCAATTCTCGATAATCTATACAAAGTCGAAGAGTACTATTTTTCTTAAAAACAAACAGTATCGAAATATTTGTACAATTTGTAGATTCGCAAATACGTTCTAACGTTTGATTTTCAAGCAAATAATTTCGAAATATAGCAAGTTTTTTTTCGAACAATATATATAGAAATTTAAACAACAATTTTGTATTAGATTGTAGATCTATAATATAATTATTTTTGTTATATTTTGAAAATAGAAAAATATTAATCTCGAAAAAATAGTTTTTGTACAATAAATTTTTTATCGAAATTTGAAAGATCGAGAAAAAGATTGTTTTTGCAATAATACTAATACTATTTGCTACAAGTGCGTAGACTAAAGCGTTCTCTATATATAATAGAAAATTCTTGAAAAAATCTATTATAATCTTGTTTTTTGTTATTTGATATCTTTATATAAGAGTCTGTCAATTAATATACAAATTTGTTTTTATTATTTATAATAGTTTGACAATTATATTCTAAGCGATTTTCGAAAAAAAATAGAAAATTTGACACAATATATATTTTCTGCTGTTGTTATTGCAGATTTTGATATCTATATTGTAGAACTTTAGAAATTGTATCTCGATTTTGTAAAAAATTTTAATTTTAACAGATAGAAAATTTGTATTCTCTAGATATTATATTTTTGTCTATTGTTCGAAAATACAATTGATATGCGCTTCTCTATTTAGAAGTATTACTCTTTTGTAGCACTTGTCTAATATATATATAAATAGCTTTGTCAAAATTGTATTGACTTTTGCTTTGCAACTCGCGATAGCAACAATAATTGTTGCAAATCTCTCTAGTTTTTCGAATTGTCGAAAATCTTGTTAATATATTGAAACAATAATATTTTTTGCGTAACGCGCAATACACTTGATTTTGCAGCAATTGTTGTATTAACTTGCGGATTTTTCTTTTTAGAAAAAGAGCAGTTAAAAGAAATATATTTTTGCTGATTACAATTATAATACGTGCAAATTTTGTTTGTACAATTATCGTTATTCGTGTCGTCTTGCAGAAAAAATATAGTAATATTTTTATATCGATTTTGTTAAAAAAGATTGCAGAAATCTAATCTAGAGATTGTTTTGTTCGATTTTTATTTAGAACAATTATCTCTCGAGATAAAACAAAATCTATAATTTGATTTCTAGAATCGATTTCTATAATTATTTTGCAAAATAATAGTATCTTCTATGCGCGCAATCAGCGCGACAAACGTGTCTTTTGTTACAAAAAAATTAAAAACAACAATAATTCTTTTATAAATTTTGTTTTTTAGTTTATTCAAAAACATATTTTGCTTCTAAAATTTAGTAAAAAGTTCTAAATTTGCTTCTAAGATTTTCAAATAGACAACAAAATTGTTTATATTTTGCGTAAAGTTTTGTTTAATATAACTGTACTTAATTGCGATAATTAGTCGACAATTCTTGAATAATTTTATAAGATTTATCAAATACTGTAAAAATTGTTCGAATATTTAAATATTTAGAGCAATAGAGTTTGTTTTTTTGTAATTATTCTATCGCGTTGTCAGATTGTTGCACAGAAAGAATTGATATTAACAAATTTTATAGTTTTCGATAGAAAAGAACTTTAAACTAGATTCGAATATAATTTTTGTACTTTTGATTTAGTTTTTCTATTTTTTGAAGTTTTTTTTGTAGTAGTTATCTAGATAGAACAATTTCAAATCGAGTATCGATTTTTGTTTTTTTAAAAATAGTTTGTTATTTTTCAAAATATTGTTTTTCGAAAATACTGCACAATATTGTTGTATAAACAATATATTTATTTTGTTATCTTGTAACAAAATTTGAAGTTTCTAATTTTCTTTTAAAAGAAATTGATATTTATATTTAACAGCAAGCTGTTTCGATTTTTTTTTTTTTTTTTCTAGAAGAATTTTGTAGTCAATTTTAGAATTGTCGAAAATAGAGTTTGTATTTGTTTCGAGTTTGTTTTTGATCGAAAATTTGTTATCGAAATTACTATATTTTTTGTTTAATAGTTTTCGAGAATTGATAACTACAAAAAAAAATTAGTTGCAATTGTATTGTTTTCTGCGATAGTTGTCTTTGTTGCAAATTTGCTTTTGTTAAAACAAATTGTTTTTTTGAATTTTTAATTCGATATTTTAACGGACAATTGCTCTTAGAAAATTAGACAGTTTATTACTATAAAATTATACAATTGTATAATAGAAGTGGCGCTATTAAGATGCACGCTGTGCGTATAAAGAGTGAAATAGAAAGACAGATCTACAATTATAGAAAAAATAAATTGTAAAAATTTAGAAAGAAATTCTCGAAAAAAAAACTTTTTATTGTTAAGACAAGATCTGGGCGCTGCTTTGACGCATAATATAATTCGGCTACGAGTTACAACAAAGTTTGGAATATTATGGTTATAGTATTACAAAAGTCTTAATTAATAAAACTTATAATACAAAATATTGTTAAAAAAATTCTTAAATACAACAATCTTTAAATTTGTAAATATTGTTTTAATTAAATTTAATTATTAAATATTATACAAAGAATATAGCAATACTACTAATTATGCGTATAGTCTTTATTGCATATACTTTTTAGTATAGTTAAATTGTTGTTTTTGTTTTTCAAAATTAATAGTTAACAATTAATAATCTTTTTTAACTTTTTATATTAATTGTTTTTTAAAATAAGAAGAGATATAATTATTAACGCAATCTTTATTGACAACAACATAAATAACAACATCTAATATAGCAAATTTTTTTTTAAATTTTGTTTTCGCAATTACAATAATATTTTCTTGTAGAGTTACGTCAAGTATCTCTAATTGTTTTTATTTAATTTTAAATCTAAATATATTCTTTACAATATTAATAATTTTTTTCTCGATTTTTTTCTCGATTATCTTTTTGTTTTATGTCTTGTTATTATTTATATTGTTCTCTATTTTAAAATATTGTAGAAATTAAAAAAGAAAATTTAATAATAAATGTTACTTGTAGTTAATGCAATAGATCGAAGAAGCTATAAATCTAGATTGACAAAATAATATAACTAGAAGAAACGTTAAATAAAATAATAAGAATGCGCAAAAAGTAGTTGTATCTATATATAGATTGCAATTTTTAAAAAAAAAAAAAAAAATTTTTAGAACAATATTATAGTTGATAGTTAAATTAATTAATTTTTAAAATAATACTATTAAATAGAGTATAAATAGTAGTATTGCAATTAACTTGTTAATAAATATATAATTAAAGTAGCAATATTAAATATACGATTTTCAAATATATAATAAGAATTTTTTTGATATGCTATTATTAAAATAATTTTAGAATATTAAGAAATAGAAGTTTTACTCTTAGATTTAATGCAAAAAAAAAAACAACAACGTTATAACAAACATTATGTTCGATGCAAATATGTCTAGACATACTAAGTGCTAGTGTATTTACTGCGTCGAAACTAATCTCTAGTAACAGTTCTAGCGCGGCTCTAACATAAGCGAACCCGCTAGGATTCGGTTCAGGGTTTTTTTTTTTTTTTTGGCATTAGGTCTGACTACTGAGGCAAGGCCAAGACATGAGCGGAAACAAAGGAGACAAGATGAGCATTTACCAATGTGAAAGGAAACGATCAGAAGTGGAGAGCGACAATTAGCACGGTCAAACTTCAGGAACAGATACCCATCAATGTGCCACAAGCCTCTTGCAGATGGCTCTGCTTTCAGTGATGGAATTCCGAGCTAGCATTCCGATTTGGGGAAGGTTGGGCTGGTAACGGATCACGTGATCGATCCGGCAGGCAAGCATGAAAGCGCCAAGCGACTAGATCTTCTGTCTACATCACATATCTCTTCGTATGACATGCTGCCTCTCCAAAGCAGCAACTAGGGAGGACTATTTCTGGGACAAGTGTCGTAGTATCTTTTCCTTCCATATCCGGAAGCTAGAGGTAGTTAATACTGCCCTATGCAGTGGGAGAGAATGTAGTGGATGGTCACGACTCACCGTTCTATCTACTTTAGTATGGTGGGCGGCCAAGCACCCTTGCCCCTTAATAATAATCTCCCTCGTCCCCCGCATGTCATGCAGCGCTTTTTTCGGGTGTCTTCGCTGTGAGAGAGATCTTTGCTTTACCATGAACCCACTCTGAGCTGCTATCATGCTACATACGTGCGGTTCTCCTCTCTGCCTTGAAATACCGGAAACCTCAGCAATGCAAAGCCATACACTCTGCTCATCGTTCTCTTTGGGATTTTGTGGTGGAATGCCTGATTGATGTTATTGATTGGTCAAAGCAATACTACTCTTTTATCGTGAAACAAAATTTCCAGCGTTAAAACTGACAGCAACGCCAGGTGCAATAAGTTCCAAAACGACTTGCTGCAGCAGAGTGACGTACGCCAAGCCCCTTCCTGTTGGTGGCTGAGAGCATGCTAACCCGTAGAGGCTTGGCATCACAAAAACCTTGCGTCGCTGGCGATCGGTGAGCTTCATCGCCAGTCCTTGCCCTGTCCTCGGAGTGAGCACCGTCATCGTAAGTCACGCCCTCAAGGAAGCTCCCAAGAGCTCAAGGCGTGGGTATTTCTCGCGATATAGAGCCGAAACTTGAAAATGGACTGATGGGGAGGTTATATGGTAACAGTGTAATAGATTTTCTTCGCCTTTTCCCTGGGTATACACGGACTTTATTCAATTATTATATACAATTACACGTCCGGAAATCCAAGCATATTCCATCTGACAGATACTTCAACATTTTCTAATACATATTAAATTGAGGCCAGTAAAGCGGCCAGCGCCGAGATCCCCAAGGCTGCCCACCCGCCACGCTGAACGCGTCCAGCCTCGCCGGTGAAAGCCTGGGGGCTTGTAGATGGAGACGTAGGACCCGCGGTGCCGGAGCCACTGCTGTTGCTCATCATGTTTTTGCTACTTTGACC
>JAABUW010002603.1_pt1 | contig 27139 bp, 50 predicted proteins | sample 5560081 | NCBI WGS metagenome assembly JAABUW01 (sample SAMN10711882, study PRJNA513363) | rock metagenome | isolation source: Antarctica rocks | place: Antarctica: Victoria Land, Knobhead sud | reverse complement strand
GAGGCACCACAGGCGACACGGTGCGCTTTCGCACAAAGGCGCACGCGTGTCGCATATACGGGGACCGCGCATGAACTATAGGCTTAAGTACTGGCTAAGTACTGGGAGACTCTCGGTTCGTACTTTTGTCGTGCGAGATGAAGTGTCCTGGGGGCAACAACGAGAATTGGACGTTCAAGATGAGCGCAACCGCACACAGGCTGACCGCATCCCACACAGTCCAGAGCCAGAGCGGTTTGTGTGACGCGCGAAACGGTGCCTGAGCGGCCAGCCGAGGTTGCCGTGTCAAACTGCCTCCGTCAAACAGTCACGCGCCCGATCTTGAGCAGCTTCTGGATGTCGAAGATGAGGGCGCGGTACAGGCGGATCACAAAACCCTCGGCGTCCTCGTCCAGAATGGGCTGCAGCTCGTCCAGCATGCCCTGCCCGCTCGCGTGCTCCGCCAGCTTACTCATGATGTGGGTCACCTGCAGACGGTGTCACAAGACGTTTTTCGACCCCATCATTTCAACTGATGTGACTCGTCCAGCCATTTCCGGCTTGGCCAGCTTTGACGTCATGTACATACATATGTGTACAGGTACGTTTCAAACCTTGGCGGTTCCCAAGGCTGCGAGCCGCACGAGAATGTCTGGTGACGGCTGGCACAGCTGAGCAGCACGCGACACACTCACCATGGACTCTTCCCGCTCGCCGAGCATGTCCTGGATCTTCTTGTCGACCCACTGGCTCAGGCGCGGCACCAGCGTCGCCCGCGCGGCGTCAAACATGGCCCAGTCGATTGGGTGCGCAAACACCGCCTCGCGGCTGCTCGGCAGCTCTGCAGCAATCTGCTTGGCGATCTCCTTCGGGTCGCCCTGGGCTTCCTCGCCCTGCAGGGCGGATCCAATTCTATTGGAACTGAAAGAGAAAGCAAAGAAAAAGGGCTCTGCCGCAGTGAAAGCCTTCAGAGCGCCCTGGCTCTCCCTGCACAGAGACGTAACTCAAATGTAGAGCGACTTTGACAATATGAAGAAATGTGCCGGCTTCAAGGGCAGCTCCGCCGCGATGTGCTTGGCCATCTCCGTTGGGTCACCCTCTTGTCCCTATAGAATGCAGACACAAATCGATTGTACTGCAAGGTAGTACACGGGTCAGATGTCTGGGGGCAGCAAGTGCCGCTGCGGCCCTGCTGGCCACCGTTGCTGGCGCGCCATCCACCTTTGCTGGCATGCTAACCGACTAATGTATATCCCGACTAGTGTATCCCGACTGCTAACCGACTAGTGTATCCCGACTAGTGTATCAAGACGCCTCCACGGCAAGAGCCGACAGAGTGACTGCAGGCGTGCAACGTACGACGACCTGACACAAAACCCTGGATCTCAGGCCACGGAACCTGCGCTCCGTGAGCGTGTACTGCAGTTGGATGAGCTTGCGCAAGCCAAGCAACACCCTAGATGATTCCCAGAACAGTCTTGTAGTTGTGGGGTGTTCCCACCTGGGCCGCCGCCAGCTCTGCTGAAGTGTACTGCAGCGGGATGAGCATTGCGCAAAACCTTGCAAAGACCTACAAACCCCTACAGACAGCCTATTTTGGTGGGATTTTCGCACCTGGGCCGCTGCCAGCTCTGCAGGTGTGTACTGCAGCGCGTTGAGCCTGCACTTCGGCTTGTCGTCCTCCTCGTTTCTGTTAAACTGGTTACACCCTGTACAACGACCTGAAATGGATATCTACCTGGGCTGCCGCCAGCTCCGCAGGTGTATACTGCAGCGGAATGAGCTTGCGCTTCGGCTTGTCGTCTTCCTCGTCGTCACCGAAAGCCGCCGCGAGCGCCGCGTTCTTTGCCGCGGCGCGTGCCGGCGGCGGCGGCGCCAGCGGCGCCTGCTGCAGCGCCGGCGAGGCTGTGGAGTGTCGCCGCGGCGGCGAGTGCAGGACCTGAGGTTGTAACGAAACGTTCAATAGAGACCTTAAGACACGTTCATGAAAAACAGCCGGAGCACATGCTGCAAGGCAGCTGCATGTGCCACTGGCATGCTGTAGGCGCACGGCTTCAAACTCTGACTGGGGCGCCGCAAGCAGCGGTTGCCTCAGGGTTCAAGCAGAGCGCAGGAGACATGACCTGCTGCGCATTTCCAGCCAGATATGACGGCCTCAGAAAGCCATCAGGAGCACGCAAACATCCCAGAAACAGCATAGAAACACACCTCCGGGGCTGCAGCCACCTTTGGCGGTGCCTTGGCGGCTGCCATCATGGCCTGGTAGATGGGATCCGCTGGGTCAAAGAACTGCTGCTGCTGCTGCGGCTGCTGCGGCTGCTGCGCGGCTGCGGTCGGCGACGCGTGCCCGTTCGCACGCTCGTCCCCTGCAACACCAAGTGGGACCGCTTCAGCTACTGACAAGTGCGCAAGGACGAGGGCGCTACGCGCTTTTCTGCCAACACATCCGCGTGCAGGCCCTTGGCGCTCAATCGGCAATCCTTGCCAGGCCTCAGTGCACGGCCTGCTGTGCTGAAGGCAGGCATGGAGTGAGGTGCCACTGTGGAGCCGAACAAAATGAAGGGCTCGGATGTCCTCTGCCTTGCCAAGTGCACAGGCAGTGCCGTCTGCCAGGCGATTCAGAAGGCAGGGCACGTGACAGCAGCTCCCCAGGTCACAGCAGGCAGGACAGCTCGAAGCCAGACAGACCTGGCTCTCCCTCCTGTTCCCGCCGCTGCCGCTTCGCCTCTGCCTCCGCGTCCCGGTCCGCTGCATCCTCTGCTTCCTCCCTCTGCCGCCTCTTCCGCCGCTCCTCCGCTCCCCGGCTGCGCACAGCGTCAAATTTGAAGGATTAGAGGCTTGAAAAAGGAGCAGCGGATAAGCTGCTATATTGGCAGAAGCTCTGCTGGTGCGACTCATTGCTCTGCCGTTTCCCTGCCTCTGCTTGCCTTCCATGATTGCAGCTGAACACGACCAGCACTGCTTCCAGCTCCCTGCGGCAGATAGCAGTGCAGCGCTTTGGGCCATTCGCGGTCCTCTTCAGCTGACACTTCTGTGCGAGACACAAGCTGTGCTTTTGAAGGCATGCAGCGATGACTGTTGGCAAGTTGTCAGAGTGAACTAGATAAAAAGGTGCTGTCGTGAAGGGCTTTTTGCACGTAAACTCACCTGGAGGAGAGTGCCGGCCGCCGCCACAGATCCGCGTCCTCCTCGCTGTCATCGCTGCCGGCCTCCTCAGCGCGAATCGCCCGGGCCCGGTCCTTGGCCGCCGCCGCCGCGCGATCTGCTTCCTTCTCGCCTTCCCGCTGCCGGTCCCTGCGCGTCAGAAGGAGGAGCGCACAGTGAGAGACGAGCTCACAAGGCCCTGGCAAAGCGCGCGGGAGCGGCGCTGGCGCCTGCAGTGCCATGGACACCGGCGCGCCATGTGCATGGTCATGCCAGAACAACTGTGATGACTGGCATGCAGTGAGGCTGGGCATCAGTCGCCGGCTGTGGCAAGAGGGAAAGCAAAAGGAGGAGGGAGATGGCAGGCAGCAGATCAGGACACGTGTTAGTCTTCATCCAGCATACCGCAAGTGAAGCAGGCGAGAGACACGGCTGGGGACCCTTAGATCAGGGGGTCCCCGCCGTGTCTGGTGGGTTCGTTGGTGTTGATGAAGCCAGGCCGCCGGCGCTATTCTCATCTTTGCAGCATGTCTTTCGAAACACGCTTTGCAGCCGCGTCTCGACAGCTGGCATGGCGTGCACTGTGGTGCAAGCAAGGATGGCAGAGCTACTGGGAGAGTCGATGGCACTATACACATGACACGAAGCAGGTGTATTTGAGTTTGAGACTTTGGCTATGAAAGTTGAGCAGCGGAGCCTTCAGCGCCATGCGCACATCCAGAAGAGGGCACTCACCAGCATCAGAGGGAACACGTTGGGGCTACGCATGCGCAGACACATGCACCCAGCGTGCGTCTGCGGGGGGCAAGCCAGTCCGGAATCAAGGCCAAGCGCCGCGAGATTGCCGTCAGAGGCCCGGGCAGGCGGCCATGGGCCCACTCGCCGGAGATTTGTCTCCAGATGATGGAAGCCAGAAAAGTCCAGAAGTCAGTTGGAGCTCGGAACACAGCAAGCTTTGGGGTTGTGGGGGTAGCTAAGCGACGCACCGTTCCTCCCGTTCCCACTTTCGCACGTGGTCCCTGTAGAGACGTTCCGCCTCCGCTGCCTTCTCCTCCGCCGCGCGCCGGTCCTTTTCCCGCTGACGCTCGAAAGCCGCCTCCACCTCACGCACCCTACGGTCCTGCGCCACACGTGAAAAAGGAACAATCCGTCAGAATGTCCAAAAGGCTGCTGTGATGCTGATCAAACTGTCGTTCAGCAGGGTCACCAGGGTGTGTCCTCTACGCCAGGCCCGTGCGCTCACTGCGAACTTCAACTTTGGCAGAGTCTACCACCGTTGCATGCTTCACCAAAACTAACAAAGCCACGTCTGTCACACCATGCACTCGACACTCCAATGCATGTAGCCTGTGACATGGATCGTAGATGCTTCGGCTCACCTCTGTCACATCTGGGCGGCTGCCGCTGCTGTCGCGGTAGGACGAACCGCTGTCCCGCTCGTGCCGCCGGGTCTCCGGCTCCTGCCGCCGGCTGCCGCCGGAGCCGCCGCCGAGGCTGCCCAGGAACTGATCTGCCGCGGCAGAGGCGCCGCCCCGTGGCGCGCGCTCGCTGACGATGCCCATGATGGTCTCCTGCAGGTTTTTAAATTCACATTTCAATGCAAAGTTGCTATTAGCCAGCGCTCCTCATGGAAACCAGGGTTTGGGGCTTTGAAATGTTTGAAGACATGCAGCGCCCCGCGGCGCACGCTCGTTGACAATGGCCCTGATGGTCTCCTGCAGGGTTAAAGGTGCAAGGCTGATGTTTTGTGGGCAGCCAGCACTGAAGGAACCGCTGTCACCCTGACAACAGCAACGGTGACTGACAGATGCACGCCGGTTCAGCCTTGGCGGCAACATTGTTTCAGGGTGACATGCGCATGCAATCCGCCTGGTGTCTGGGTGGAGTGCTTCAAAGTGACTTGACCAGGTGGTCATGGCACGCGCTTGCACCGCCAGGCACGAGGCGGAGGCGGGGGTCAGGCATCTGCTGTCCATGCTGTGCAGGAAGGGAAAAAATTGTGTACCACTTGCCAGGATTTTGTCGTCATAGAAGGCCTCGGGGTCCCCCCAGCGGCCACAGCGGCGGCGGCGCCAATCAGAAATCTGCGAGAGTGGAGAGGCACGTGTGTGCTGTCAGAATTCACGTCACCCACCAGAATCTTGTCGTCCTTGAAGGCCTCGGGGTCCCCCGGCGGCGGCGGCAGCGCCGCAGCAGCCCCGCCATCTTTTTCATCCTCGGCGCTGCTCTCCTTGAGCTCTACAGCCTCGGCACCCTCCTTCTCCCCATCGGCGGCCTTTGCCGTGGCCTCCGCCGCCTCCTCCTCCGCCCGCGCCTTGGCGGCCGCCTGCTCCACAGCCTGGCAGGCAGTGCAGCATGGTTCATCTTCACAGTGCGCAGTCCATTTCGAGGGCACAATTTTCAGATCTACAGCGCATCCACTGCAAGTGCACGAAAGCATTGCCCATCATGATCGTTTGCCACGACAACCACGGCAACCGGCTCCCACAGCAGGGTGTCTGTCGATGACACTGTCTCGAAATGACGGCTACCGTGTTCACAGCCTGCACGCCTTGTGCAGCTTGTGGTCATCGACGTATTTCTGCGTCGCGGCGCGGCAGCTCCTGGCTGTCAAAAACAGGCTGATGTTCTTGCCTTTTTGGGCTAGGTTCGTCCTTCTCTGCGTAGCTTTGTATCGTGGACATCAAAAGCAGGAGCACCTTGCGCAGCTTGTAGTCGTCGATGTATTTCTGAGTCGCGGCGTTGCACTTGACCAGCAGCTCCTGGCCGTCGACCGACAGGTTGGACAGGTGCGACAGCGCGCGGATGACTCCGTCTGCCTCCTCAAACTCGCAGAAGCCAAAGCCCTTGGGCTGGTTCGTCTCCGGGTCCTGCATGCGTGTGAAACAAGTTTTTGCAGGGAGGGTTTAGAGGTGCGGATCACTCCCGCCTCCTCGAACTCACAGAAGCCGAAGCCCTTTGGCTGGTTCGTCTCCGGGTCCTGCACGTATATGGGAGAGGGTTTAAAAGAGGAGGGTTTAGAGGCGCTAATGACGCCGTCCGCCTCCTCGAACTCGCAGAAGCCACAGCCCTTGGGCTGGTTCGTCTCTGGGTCCTGCACGCGGAATGGGAGGTTTAAATGAAAGGGGTGTCATATATGGAGACTGCATAGGTCCTCTTCACGGAAGCTGCCATTCAAGTCTATGCTGTTTTCTCTGGGTGCTGCTCGCCAAGTGAGTGCAACCCATGCTTGCACAGCCTCGTGTGCAAACACAGGTCAAGCTCGGAAATTGACTTGCGAAAGGAGCAGGAAAACGCACCGACATGCGCTTCCACTCCTTGACTGGGCCGCAGGCGTCCAGCAGCTGCCGCACGACAGAGTCCTGCAGGGACGGCGCGATCTTCCCGACGTACACCGTCGTGGACTTGGGCGCGGCGCCCGCTGACGGGACCTTGCGCTGCTGCTGGTGGTGCTGCGGTCGCGGCGCTGCATGAGGAGCGGATCAGGGAAGTTACATTCAAGTTGCATGCGGAAGTCAAAGATGAAGGAGCGGATGCAGCATTGGCAACAGGTTTTCGGCATGTTACATGGCACAGAATGAGAGAAGCTGCAAAGAGCGCGGCTCCGAGGCGGGCGGTGACGAGGGCGAGACCGACCTTGGCCGGGCTTTGGCAGGATCACCGGCGGCCCGGACATGGGGGGACGCATCATTGGCGGCGGGCGCATCATCGGAGGGCGCATCATGCCTGCATTTGCACAAAGAACTGCTCAAATTGCTCGGCCGCAAACATGCTGACATCAGCGCGATCTTGCGGATGTGAAAGTTTATGATGAACAGCAGCGTGCTGAAGTCCGCCCGTGCGGTTGCCACACCTGGCGGCATCATGCCTGGGGGCATCATGCCTGGCGGCGGCATCATGCCTGGCGGAGGCGGCCCGTAGGACATGGGCGGCGGGAAGCCAGGCCGCGGCAGGCCCATGTAGCCTGGCGGTGGCTGCTGCATACTGCTGGTGTGATGGCCTCGGCAGAGACGGGCGTCTCAGGCCGGGACCGGCCTTGGAAGTACCAAGGTTGTGTCAGGTCACGTTCGAACGATGACTGAGACGTCACAGGCCCGCACAGCGACAGTGCAGTCGACTTTGGCACCTGTATCGGCTGAATCAGTTGATGCGAGCTTGCTAGGGCGCAATGCTGCTGCCGCTTCGGCCGGCTGTGCGCGTTAGGCAACGGTCGGCTACGCCAAACACACAAATGCTGGCAGCGAGGTTTGCCGTTTGAGGTTTGCGGACTTCGCGCGGATCGAGCTGAAGCGAGATGTCTGCAACGGCTGAAGACCTGATGTCGTGCTGGGCTTGCAGGTTTTTCACGGTTCAGAAGTCTGCTCGCAAACTCGCAAACGCAATCACATTGTGACACAGCTCATCTTTGATCAACTTGAGTACGCTGCACGGCCCATCGCCGCTAAAGTCGGTTTCTGAGATCACTGCAGTCTTGGGTCGGGCGTGGGGTGTCTCACGCGCAACAGCGCCTGATCGATGGCTGGATAGGTGCCTCGTGACGCTCAGATGGCCGATGCAGACGTGCAGAAGCAAGTGGCGGGCTGGGGCGTCGGCTTCATTGTCTCCATCACCACAGCACTTGGAGAGGTGCAACATGCGCATGCATTCCAGCCTCCTGATGGTGCATGGAGAGTTTTCCAAGTGCTGCATCTTGAGCAATATCAGCACGCTAAATGGGTGATACGTGTCCGATCTTCGCAGGATGTTCAGGGAGAGGTGTTGGCGCTCGATGAGGCGAGCGGCCTGCTGACGTTGAAGCAGCCGGGCTCGACGCCGTTCCACAGTAACCTGCGCGTGCTGAGGACCGACCAGATAACGGTGAGCATCCTGCATGTCGCCAGTACCCAGCGTACCGCCTCGGTGCTGCCCGGCAGTGCAATGGCCTGACCGAGCGCCAGGCGCATCAGGCGCACGGCATCATGTTCGAGGCGACCCACCAAGCCTAACTGCTCTGCACATCACAGTGGCCATGAAGTCATTTCCATTTTTTATTCTCATTTGCAGTCAGTGGCGTCGGCGACGCCCGGCCGGGGCGAGCCGGACGGGCAGTTGCCATACATCGACCCGCAACGGTGCAAGGAGCGGGAGAGCCGGTCGGTCCTGGTACGCAGTGCCTGTTATACATTTTGCGAACTCCGTCAGATCTGCAAAACCCATTAGGCTATGTGCAGGGTGCAGACTTGCAGCCTGGGCAGGGCGGCACAGCAGGATCCCCTGTGCTGGCTGCTGGGCTGCCGCGTCTGTGGGGCGGGAACGCACGCGGCACATGCAGCGCATGTGCCACCCTCAACGTCATGCTGCGCGTGACGGCTCGGAAGTTGATCTGTCTGTGCATTTGGCGGCGGAGCTGGAGGCAGCAGAGGTGGGCGTTGAGGTGCAGCCAGAGTCGCGGGGCATCTCCTGCCGTTTTGCTCTGATCAACTGACTGACTGCCGGAGTTTCGGAAGGTTTCTGTGCTTCGGGCGGCAGAGCTTGAGCCGGTGACATGGGAGGCAAGGACGTTCCTCATCGCCATGATTGATTGACTGTCAAAGTGGTGAAACAGTTCGCATTCATGCTAATCCAGGCGGCAGAGCTGGAGGCGGCAAAGGTGGACGTGGACATGACGGTAGAGGCTCAGGGCATTTTCAGTCGAAATTTTCGAGGTTGTCGATCATGCTATCCAGGCGGCAGAGCTGGAGGCGGCAAAGGTGGGCGTGGATGTGACGCCAGAGGCGCAGGGTATCTTTAACGGCCTGGCAAAGACGATGCCGTGCCAGTGGCGCGCCAGCACCATCGTCGTGCTCGACGAGGTGACAGGGCTATATCTTATCTACTATCTTGCTATCGAGTATCTGTTATATATTTTGTGGTTGTTGGGCGGTTTCACGGACGTGGTCGCACTGTCAGCTGTGCAGCGGCGCCGCTGAGGGGCGTGGCCGCCTGCGGCATGGTAATGTGTGGAAATGGCTCCCACGATGCTACCGATTGCTTTCCCAAGTCACTCACCATGCTGCGCCGCTTGGATATGAGCAACTGGCGGCCTGGAGGCGTCTAGATGGGCGTCTAGATGCACCCGTAGAGACATCTGATGAGCATTGCTGGTGTTGGTGCCGCAGGTGTCGATTGTGCCGCCGTATAACGCCTCCAGCTGCAGCCAGCTATCGCCAAATGCGAAGCTGTTCGACAGGGTGCAGAAAGTGGTGCGCTTCCATGCTCGGCAACAACCCTAAAAACCCGCATAGCCCTGTGTTGAGCTCTGGTGATGAGCGACCGAGGCATTGGCCAGCTGCCCTGCTGCTGCCTCACTGACTTCTCAACGGCTAGACAGGGTTGCGGGATGTCCTGTTATCACTTGTGGTGGCGGGCTCAGAGTGGGTGACGGCAGCAACCACGGACTGACGTTTTTGTCTTCACCCTTTGCAGCTCTCAGCGGAGAGGAGCAAGCTAGGGCTGAGTGCGTAATCTTTTGGCGCGGCCGCACGGACAGCAGCAAAATCTGGGACGCTGCAATTTAATGTAGCGTTCCCACTTTTCATATTCTGATGGAATGTAGCACATGGCGGAAGGATTTCCGCCTCTGGGGCGATTCCCACAGCGGTTGCAGACTTGCCGCGGCGAATCAATACCAGAGGTGATGCGGAGGGGCACATGCCCGCGCTGGAAATGCAAATGTTCGAACAAAGGTGCAAAGAGGTTGTGATGGCTGTGCACTGGGCTGGCTTTACACTGTAAAGCCAGCCCGGTGCACAGCCATCACAACCGTGCATGGCATGCACGGATTGCACACACTGTTCACATGCACACACTGTTCAACAACTGGTCAACACTGGTCAAAAAGTGCGCTGACCTTGTGCACGCTGAAACCCACTGCGATTATTGCATCTACCTACCGCGGCTTGCAGCCAAACCGCCCGAAACACACAATGCACCCAAGCATAGGGAAACCTGTACGTCTGCCCAAAACCCAGACAAGCTGGAGCAGCAGAGTCTGCCGCTGTCAACCGCATTCCAACAGTGCGCACCAGCGACCAATCATGCACGTGGCATAATTCCAACCTCACTGAACGCTGCTTCCAATGAACACTCCTGCTTCAAGCTCTGCCGCCGGCGTCGCCTCCAATAGCATAATGGCATCATGGCAGCAGAACGTGGTTAATGATGTGCACTACACTATTGCACGTCAGCAGATCCGTCGCCACGCTGGTTGCATTGGAGTTGCGGGCCAAGAAGCGCAGCTGATCTGCCGCAAAAACAGCACAAATGTTTCGTCAGTCATGATTATGCAGAAGGGGCTCGATGACCTGGGGTGTCACATGTGCACATGCTGTGCGGCAGGGGTGCAAAACGAGGCACGCGTCAGCTGACTGGAGCGACTAAGGGCGCACTGGGAGCGCCGGGGCCAGAGCCAACCACGCGGATGCGCTCGCCATTCACCTGGAGGGCATGATGAGCAGTAGGTGGACCGTAACTCAGGGGTTCAAAGCACAGAACTGACCCGTGACACTTGTGACGCGCCATGCAAGCACAGATACAAGTTGTTGCACACTCTTTGAACGTGCTGGCAGAAGCTACGAAAGACGAACAAGCCTGGTAATACGATGGTATTTTCCTTTTCAACCTACCGTGTCTGCCAAGATCGAAGGTGCGCCGCCGACAAGGTCCTGCGCCAAATTGAAGAGGTTCGGCTGATGAGTGCAGGCTTCAAAACCGAAGCTGCCAGGCAGGCAAGCTGTTCGCATGGCTCAGGAAACACGCGTCCCGAGATTCATGCTGCTGCCAATACCAGGCAGAACAGGGTCGACAAGAGACATTAGGGAAAGTGCACTGATCCAAGACCTCCGGGAGGACGGGACCATTGAAGCCGCCAGCCCCAACGTCCGCAGACCGTAGCTGACCAGGAATGACGTGGTAGAGCAGTGTCTGGGCAGGAGGCCAGGGTGGTCACAATATTATCGTTCGGCCGCAAGAGTCAGCTCTATGTTGCACAGCTCCATGAGAAATTGGGCGGGGGTCGGATGCTGGCACTATGAAGAGTGTGGCACTACAATGTACAGCAGCCATTTATTATGCCATAAGGATGCGCAGGCGACTTGTTTTAAGGCAGGACCACATTTGAGGCGGACAAGTTCTGGTTTTGATACAATATACCATTCAAAAGCAACTCACCAGCCGCAGCGCATTTACATCCGAGGTGTTCAGGACATTGGCCGACAGGTTAGAAAAGGCGCCATCCGTGGGCACCAGGACGGTGTAGGTGGAGTTCCTATCGTTGAGCGCTGGCGTGAGGCCTGCACAATAATAATAGATCATTTTTCTGACGTTCGTCCTGTGACAATCACTACTGTACCTGCCGCCGAAGTGAGGCCTGAGGCACATATGGCGGGCAGCATCTCTCCAGTGAACATTCCAGTGCACGGGGAGAGTTCAGCGAGCTCGAGTGCAGGAAAGGACGGTTGTAAGACTGCAGCCTCAAAGCAACAGGACTCATCCGATATCAGTGACTGTCTCACCAAGGGCGGAAAGGACAACACTTCTACCTGCGCGGTTGGCCAGCGTGAGGAAGGTTGTCGTGTCAGGCCGGCGCCGGAGCAGCTGCAGCACAGTTGGCGTGCAGTTGGCCTGCACATTGAAACACAAGCTGCCTTGGACATGATGTGGACGCACGCCAATCATGCATCGGATGGAGGGCTTTGCAAGTCGATGTGGGACAAGAGGTGCCAGCGTGCGCGCACAGCACAAGAACTTTGCAAGGAGGCAGTAAAACATGTGTCGGACCAGGGGAGACGGCTGCAGCACAGCAGCACGGCCGCCAGGAGACGCATTGCCGAGGGCGCTGGCGTTGATGCCGGACACCGGCGCCAGGGTCGAGTTTGGCTGCGAATAGGAAGGTTGTGGTTGTCAGTGCATAGAGTGTACGTCAGTGCATGATCAAACTGTCAGCGCGCAAGGATGCTGTACAGTCGAGCCCGCAGACGTTCTGCTTGCTGCCTTGAGAGACGCCTTGCAGGGTGCAACCTCAGGCATCAGGTGCTGGCGACATGTGTCCACCTGCACGCACCCACGGCGCAGTCCACCGTGCATAAGATGGCGTACAGGTCGATCATCACTGATACCAGGCTACAGAGGATGTGCGGGCAGGACGCAACACGACGACAGACCTGCCCGATGAAGGCAGGTGTGGTGGTGGTGCTGGATTGGACGTTGGTGGGGTACTCCTGCCCCTCCACAACCGGTGCACTGACGGCGTTCCTGCGGCAGCAAGGGGCAGGAGGACGACGAAATGGACTTGTGAGGAGGGAAAACCTTGCAGCATCGCGCTCACTCAAAGCGTCCAGCGCAACCTCGGCCCTGACGCCGTTTATTCAACAGTGCAGTGGCCAAACGAAGTGCCAGCAGAAGCGTCATCGAAGCCTGGCAGGAGGGTTTCTCATCGGCACATGTTATTGTTGTCGTATCACCGTGCCACGAGCTGCTCTGGCCGCTGTGCGTTGGTGATGCGGAAGTCCCATGGCAGCGGCGGCAGACCGGAAAGCTGCCAGACACCGCCTGCATCGTAACACAAATTGATGGTCACGTCTTTCGAAACAGGCAGTTCTTACAACAGCAGCATCTGGTTCGGGTCACTTAAACCGCAAGGACGTCATCTGACCCCTTCCGTGTCAATAAGCAGAGGTGAACCCACCGTTCCCGCCCCAGATGACAGCTGCAATGTGTGGGTATCGGCTCTGAGGTGGTGTGCTGCTGTATGGGTCAGTCGGGACTGTTGCGCACTTATGCACCGATGCAGGCGCACCATAGGCGTTGTTCAGGTTCGTCCAGGTGCCCGCAGTCGAGTTGCCGCCAGTGATTGCTTGCGTGAGGGTGACATTGCTCTGCGGGTGCAGGAACACAGCGCACTTGTTGCCAGGCAGTGTCCCAGGCACTGCTACCGTACAATCAAACTCCGTACAAATCTGCTGGGCCAGCGGCATGCTTTGACAAACACCAGCTCAGTGCGCAGCTTCGGCATGCCGATGGTGGCGTTGCCGGCCACCATGGTTAACGCCACAGCCAGGAACCGGCGAGGGGAATAAACGTTACAATTGCTTCCCCAGCCGCACCTGGGGGGATGTGCGCAGCTCTAGCATGCCGATGGCAGCGTTTCCTGCGACCATGGTCGGCGCCACAGCTAGGAAGCCGCCACCAGACTGCCGGTAGCTGACAACCTTGAGCTGGACGGGGCCTGGTGGCTTGCACTCGACCTGCGCCAGAATGCAAGGACATGACAAACAGGCTTCCGTGATGATCTCCATGTGGCAGCAAGAGACAGTGAATCAACCTGACTCAGCTCGGAGCGCTAGCAGCAGCGTGTGCCAATTCTGTGCAGCTTGGACAGTAACCAGTCTGTGACTGCAAATACGATGCAGGTTGACGCTGATAAGCTCACATGTGATGGCATGCTGTCATATTGCAGCCATTTCACCAATTCCAAAAACGCACCTGCTGGTATGTGATGTTGGCCTGGCCGAGGGTGCCGGAGGCAATGTAGTGGTTGAAGGTGAGGTAGTGCAGCACCAGCTGGTTTGCCGCGCAGCTTGGGCAAGCGTCCACCACCTGCACCACCGTTGGCTGCGGGTTCTGCGGACAGTGCACCTGCAGATCGACAACATCACATCCTCTTGCTTCAGTATCGTTTCCAGAATTGCAGCGTCAGTTGTGTCGTCAGCAGCAGCCACGATGCAACAGGTCGAAGAGACCGCGTCCGTCGCCAGTGCAGGCGACTGAGAGCATTCCGCTGCGCCTTCAGCTGTACATGGTGAGCAGCCGACCCGCCACATGCGAGCGCATCATCGGTCGCAGCACTCGAGCAGCTGCCTTCAGAGGTGAGCTTGGGTGCAGTGGCCAGCACTCACCGGGTCGAGGGCGAGGTTGCACTGGACTTGGATGCACACGCCGCAGCCCCCCAGCGGCTTGTTCTGCAAGTGCATCAGGCCAGCATTGCATTCATGGGACCAGGGTGTTATGTATCATCAACGGATGCTGTCAAAGAACATATGTTGACATGACAACGCCTGCCTGCCGGAGGTGGGCAGATGTATAAATGAGCGAGCAATTGTTCAGTACCCGCCAGAGGTATATGCTGTTAGCCTCCCTTCAAGACCGGGAGTATGAACATCACTGTGCCCATGATGACGACGCCACTGGATACCTTAGCGGACATGCACCTGAGGGGAAGCTGTGAGGCCGGTTGCACTGATGTTGGAGGTCAGCCTTGTGAATCCGTCGGCCGGATTGATGCTGGCGACGGCCCAGTACGGCCACTCGTTTGACGCGAGCATGCCGTACCCGCACGCACCCTGCACCAACCCGCCTGACGGCGTGTACGGGTTCTGCTGGTCCTGCAGGAGATGTAGGAGAACTCTCTTCAGGACGTCTTGGGAAATGGCAAGTTAACAAGGATGTCCTGCAGCCCTGAACCAGCCTGCCCGCCCGACGGCATGTGCAGGCTCTGCCCGACCGGCAGGGGATGCTGAAAACCTTTTCAAGAATTTAATGCATTCGACAAACTGATTGCGCAGCATTCCGCAGCGGCAGCCGCCCTGCACAGCCTGCCCGCTGGCGGTGTGGTTGAAGTATGCTAATCCTGCAGAATTCTGAACTCCCAAAGACTGAAATTGCGCTCCGGCTTAAATGGAGTGTCTGCACATTTATGCTGCAGCCGCAAGAACCACTCATGAACGTGTCAGAGTCCCCCACGATGGCTCAACTACATCAACGACAGTAGCTGCTGCTGCAGTTGAGAACTTCACTAACAAGCAAGGTGAGTGCAGCAGCATTGCTGAAGATCAGTTCGATATGCCGAAGATGCTGCAATCATGTGCCCTGACCGGCTGCAAACCAATCTGTCAGTCCGTCTGGCTGCGGACAAGTTGCGTGCAGCCGATTATGCGGCTGTCCCCAGCGTCTGGTGCTGCCTCGGACGGACATGTAAGCCGCGTAATTTGCCATCCAGGGGCCGCAAGGAGGTGGTCATCACACCTGCGGGCCGCCAAAGGTCGTGGCCGTGCCGTTGATGACCGGCCCCAGGGCAGCACCCGACTGCTGGGTGCCATTTTGGGCCGGAGCAGGCTGCGCGAGCGTCGAAAGACAGCACGCTGCCAGAAGGATCGTCACCAGCAGGCGCCCAGCTATCACCATGGCTGCGAGGCGGGTGCTGTCAGCATGCAAACGAGACTTTGCCAATTTCAACTGCGTTTTGGACTCGCCGCCGTAGTCTCCGCCGTGAAGGCTTCCGAGGCAGCTCTCGATGACACAGCCCTGATTGAGAAGGGCCAGCTTCCGCCACACCTGGTACATCATAGGATAAAGAGTCCCCAATATCCACGAAGGGTTCGAAAGTGAAGCTGTGTGCTTGCGCATGTCGAAGACCTGCACTTGGTGCTTCCAAGGATCTGCCAGATGATGAGACAACCTGAAAGTCAGAAGGTGCGCCCGCAGAACGGCCTGCTAAGATCACTTTGTGCAACATCACTGGATTCATCACATGTTCTTGTATGTGCGTTTACAGTCCTGCAACACTGCAGCGCCAGTCAAGTTTTGAAAGTGCGACCGATCGCAAGGCAATCGAACAGGCACAGCCGCTGGGCGCCTCACGTGTCCTTCACGCTGGTACTGGGACTCACAGAGATTATTGACTGTGCTGGATGCTGGTTCTTCGCCCAGCAGGTGCGCACCGCTAACAAGCAGTGCAGTGAGGGTGCCTGCCTGTCTGCTGGCGACAGGCAGGGCTGCGGCCCACAATGCCGGCCCTGAACCTGCTCGCCGAGCTGAGAGCACATTCATCACTGAATGCGTTCCTCCAGGCTCACGACAGAAGGTGGCTCACAACTCGACTCTGCTACTGTGCTGCTTACCAACGCCGCTGTGGTGTTGCCTTCTCACATCATCGCTCTTTCTGGGCTGTATGTGCATGCTCCCCAAGATCTGGTCTGTCCGCTTTCGCAGGATGTCTGACCCCGCGCCGCCACAGCATTTCAATGCGCCCAGCGATAGCATGAGCCTGGAAGATCTGGACGCGCTGCTGGATTTGGTGACCGCAGCCGAGACGCCGCTGCCCCTTGCGACGGCCGTGTATACCAGCATGGTGGGGTACTGCACGCCGTGCGACGCCTTCCAGGCTCGCGAGCGCCGGGCGCTGCTGGTGCGGCGACTCCCAGATGTCAGCGCCGCTCTCAAGCGGCCGAGCATCGTGGCGATTGCTGCCGTGCTGCAGCCGCAAGCGCACTGCTTCCTGCTGATCGCTGTGTACACGGCCATGGGCGACGCCTGCCCGTCAGCGGTTGCAGCCAGCAACCCCGCCACAGCCGCCGCCGTGTTGAGCGCCTGCAATGGGCTGCTCGAATCGTGCATGGCGGACGCCGTCGCCTGGGCCGTCAGCCAGCCGCTCGTCGGCCGGGGAGCCTCGCCGCACAGTTTGTGGATGCTGGCGGCGCTGTTGGAGGCTGCCGTCCGGCAGCCGGAAGCCGTGCGGTTGTTCACCGGCTGCCAGGCTGCGCTGCTGCTGGGGGCGGCTGCAAGCCTGGCCGCGTACATGCTGGCTGGCGCCACACAGCTCTGCTGCAGCGCCACTGCGGGAGCCCCCGCCGCCGCCCAGAAGGAGGTGGACGCCTGGCGCGAGGGCTTTGAGATGGCGACCCAGGCCGCTGTGAAGCTGCACATCCTGTGGAGCGTGAGGTCAGAAGAGCAGCCCGTGCCGCCGCTGCCATGCGCGGCCGCAGACGCCTGCTGCAGACTGGGCTGCAGCCTGCTCTCAGCGGTGGCGGAGCCGGGATGCTGCACGCAGTCGGCACAGCAGGCAACGGTGGCCAGCGGCGCTGGCGGATTAGACACGTACTTTGCCGCGGCACGGGATGCACTGCTGCAGGTCTACAGCGCAGAGCAGCTGGCATCAGCGGACTGCATGCTCTCCTCAAGCATCCTGATCGGCGCCATGACAGCGCTGCAGCCCGGGTTCGACAGCAAAGCCTTCGATGCATCAGCGCCGGCGGCCAGGCAGACGCTGTATGCCCTGACCGGCGCCTTGCTGCGGAGCGAGCAGATCCTGGTGAAGGTGCTGCCCCCTGCAGGCACGGCTGCGAGCATTGGGCTGTCTGGGTGACTCTCGAGGACAATTTCGGCAGCCAGCGCGCCCTCAGAATGACCTGGCCGCCCGAGGGGCCGTTTACTGCCGCCACGCTGGCGTACGACGTAGCTGAGCAGGCGGCGCGGCGAGCAGGCCTGGCTGTGGAGGCAGCTGGCGGCGCCGCAATGGCTGGCGATGCAGGCGGCACTGCTGCCCCAGATATGACGGCGTGGGCCCAGATCTTTGCCGCCAGCGGCGTTCTTCCGGCGCTGACGGCGCGCCTGTGGCGCCTCATTTCGGATGCGAGGCTGTACTGGGCGGCACCGGGCGTCTGGTGCATCGACGAGGCTGCCTTTGATTTGCCCCAGGGCATTTGTTGGGCGGCCAAATGCCCCTTCATCGCAGCAAGCAGCTCAGCAGGTGCGGCCTGCTCTGGGAGTTGCCGGCAGCCAGCAGGCCAGCGCGGCAGCCGCTAAAGCGGCGCTGGAGCGGGCGAAGCCGCAGTCCGCAGCTGCCTCGAAGACCAAGACTACTGGCCCTGTGCTGATGCCGCCGCCTCCGCCGCCGCCGCCGCCTAGCGACCCGGCACCCAGCTCCTTGCAGCCCTCACAGCCGGACGAGGTGCTGAAGCTGCCAGCTGGCAGGCTGCCCTTCAGCGTCGGCACGGAAGGGCAGCCGACGAACACCGCAGCGGCGTCAGGTGCAGCCCAGCCGGCCGACACGGCAGGCGACTTGCCACTGGGTGCCTTCGACGATCTGGACCTGGCGAGCCTGTGTCTGCAGCCGGCCGCATTGCCGCAGGCTACCGGCAATCACGTCCAGGGGCAGTGGCGGCGGCGGAGCCCTCAGCGGTACCAGCCTGCGAACATTCTGCGGCAGCGCACGGCTGCAGACGCGGCCGGCAGACGCATCGAGGATGAGGCAGCGGCGCCCGCTGCTGAGCCACTCCTGGAAATGCTGCCGCTCCACGGCTGCTGCAGCGTCAGTTGAGCAAGATGAGCCGCCGCATGAGCTCTGCTGCCCACTCACGCTGGTGCGCTGAACTCCAGCAATACCGGATGCTGACCCAAGGCGCGTGCGGCTTCCTGCATAACGGGTGACTCTGCACACGTGGTGTTATCCGTGATCAGCAGTCCTGTATTCGGGAACAGTTGAACTCAGCATGCTTTATTGTGAACCCTGTTTTGGCGCTGGCCAAAATGCGGCGCTGAATGGCTGTGCATGGCGGCAGGTGCTTGATGTTTGGCAGATTCTAGTAGAGGCAGTGCTGATGGGATGCTTCTTGGGCAGATTTGCAGCAGAATTCGTCGACGACCACAATACAGTAACTATGTCGGACATATCGTTTCCATGGCAAGAGTCAAAAGCATCTAGAGGCCTACTAGACTGTACACAGAGCGTTCCGAGTGCTCCCTCAAACCAGATGCAGCAAACCAGACGTACCCACACGCCCTGACACTGATGCTGTCGTCTACATCTCAGCCTGTCAGCTAGCCGCACACTCAGCATCATCCTAAAACGTTCCAAATGCAGCGCCGCGTCCGTGAAACGGACCACTTCAGAGCCAAGCTGTCGGTCAATTCGATGTTGGCTCTGCCCACACAGCGGTGTTCGTTTCCGCTCCTGCTCGTTTCCGCTCCCCTTCGTGTCCACTCTTTATTGACACCTCGATTGGGGGCACTGAGTGTCAAACGACCTAAACCCTAAATCTCAAAGTGCGAGGACATGACCGCAAGCGTATCCCCTGGCAGTCGCAGGAAGGCGTCGAAGAACCGGTCGCCTGTCTTGGGCACATCCGCCACGCCCACCAGCCTGTGTGCAACAGCAGCATCGGCTCCAGAAACATTGACCAAAACCCATTGCCATGCCGTGGGCGCAATTCGTCTGTCTGACACTATCTCACAGCGGCGTGCCGTGTCTCGGTTGCTAGGGCAGATTGTGCAGGAAGCAGTCTGGGAGTCGTTACGTGGAAGCGACAAGTTTTGCAACCAGCCTTGCAAGTCATGCAAGGGACCAGTCTGCTACCAGACATGGCACAGACTGGCGTACTCGCTGCCGTCCTGCGGCAAGCCTCGATGACAATGCAGACCCAGATTTGCAAAATAGACTGTGTGATGCCCACCTTGCGTAGCCGTCACTGTCCATGGGGGAACCCTGGCCGCCGATGCCCTGGTGCTGCCCGCGCACTTGGCCCGTCGTGAGCCGCGTGGTGACGAGCAGCGGCGGTGCGGCGTACAGCACCCAGCCGAAGATCGATGCCGTGAACATGAACTTCGCGACGAAGTTCAGCTCCACCTCGCCTGTACACTTGTCCAGCCAGCCCTGTAGTCACCGCAGGGATCGGCTCAGGGTCCACCTCATTGCTGTTGCAGTCGGTGCACGGTCCAGTGTGCGTGTGCAAACATCAAGTGGCAAAGGGACTTTGAAGGGCCATGACTGAGGCACACACCGTGAGTGAGTGTGACTTGACGGCGATCCGGAAGAAGGGCAGCAGGGGGACGCCGAGGAAGCGAGCCGTCTTATGTGACACCTCCGGTATGCTGTGCGTCTGCGGGTCGAACCGCAGGTGCAGCCGGTCGGACCTGTGCAATATCACATCTCAAGCATCAGTTCGGAACGAGAGCCCAGCCATGGCAGACGTTCAGTGCTTGAGCAGCATAAGGCAATGCAGGGCAGAGGGCAGACGGCCGCAACGATGGACTGTCTTCTGCAATCTCCGCGATGGGCCACAGCCGTGCAGGTCGGCTGCAGGCGATGTTGACTGCAACTGCAGCGCTCTGCATTGTACTGTGCACAGGCGCGCACCCCTTATCGGTGACCTCTGCCACGCCGCCGCCGCCGGATGCATCGTACTCGAGGATGGGATAGATGCTGACGCCGAGCTTGCAGTCCGCCAGTGTGCGCATTGATACCTGCAGCAGATAATAAAGCATGTGGATCTGCTCCTGCGCGAAGCCTCACAGACATCGCACGGAGATTGCCACGTCTCCAGATTGGATTGATTTGGGTTGGCGTCAGGAGATCGCGCTCAAACTTGCGCATGCATAACAGTAGCATGCATCTCGTTCCGCAGCTGTGCAGGCGTGGCGATCGCGACTGAACTGCACTTACCTGACCAGCCTTGCGCTCTGAAACATTCTTCACCGGCATCTTTGCTTCGATAACTTGCACGGTGCCAGAGGCCAGACCTGCGCAGATTACACAAATTTGCACAGTCGCTCTCATTGGGTAGCTTGACTTTAGTCGAGTTCATCGAGGAAACAGGATTAAGTAAGTCATGCAGGTGGTTTGACGTGCCTCTACCGAGCAATAGCTCACCGAGTGGTGAGTTTTGTGTACGCCGCAACCGCTGGCCTGCCAAGTGTACCGGTTTGTGGCTGAGGCCGCGCGCTGACAGGGTAGGAGCAGACAGGTGGCTTCCCCGAGACCTCTGAAAGCAGCCGGCCGACGCTGGCCGCGAGCCCTGCAACATTTGAAAGTGCTCTGGGAAGTGGTAATCCTGCGGATCCGAGGCTTTGCTGACAAGTGGGATCAGAACGTGAAGTGGTGAGCCGAGACATTGGAGAGCTTTGAGACCGAACGGCTTGACCACACATTATGCTGTGATGACAATCTCTGTTGAAATTGACTCTGGCATGCATTTCCGGTCATCACTGCAGCCCATCCAACTTCCGCAAAGCTGCCCATGACATGATGGTGACAGCAGCAGCACCGGTTTCGAAACGCTTTTCAAGTTCACAGAGAAGGGACGAGACGGATGTGACTTGCAGCACACAGAGCCTTCGGGTGTGTCATGCAGGAGGACCAGCGAGCTGCTGGGCGCTGCAGGGCATGAGCGGCGAAGAATACCAGACTGACCTCATGTCAAACATCTGAATACTCCCACAGTTTCAGCACATCTCAAACCGAAAAGCTGTGCTGTGCGACCATCTTGTCATCCTTTCTATCACATACAGAGGCACATCATGGCTGCTCGGCTATGCAAGAAAATACAATGACCTCCAGCTTTCGCGCCGCAGCACATGCGTGGCGATTGCTGAGAACCGCATCACTATTGCTTCTCGCCACCGGAACTAGGCGGCGGCTGGCTGCCGGGCGGCGTCGTTGCCGCGCCACGGCCCTTGCCACGGCCGCCACGGCTGGCGCCCCGTCCACCGCGGCCGCCCGCTGCATAAGGCATTGTCAGTACATCAACAGGCGCGACATGCTCTCTACGTTTCGTTTCACATCTGGCGCCATCTGTGGCTAACAGCTGTGCACAGAAACACAGCGCATGCGCCCCACGCAGTTGAAAAGCAATACAAGCCCACCTGCGGGCGTCGCCGGTGACGCCTGCGCCAAGCCGACTGCTGCAGCCAGCTCCCTGCTGAGCAGGGCGCCCCCGGGCCCTGCGCCGCGGCCACCCACCGCAGCGCGACGCACCGCCGGTGCCGGTGCCACTGCGCCGCCGCTGGCGGCAGGGGCCTGGCCGGCCTTTGCTGCCACTGCCTTGGGCTGGAAGATGATCTTCTCCGGGCGCCGCTTGCGCGGCTGCTGCCGCGGCGACGGCTGGCTGCTGCTGTCGCCGCCCGCCACTCGTGCCTCTGCTAGCTGGCTTGAGGGGGCGGGCGCGGTCGAGGCCGCTGGGGACGCAGCGCTAATCGCCGGCTGCAGCGTCTTTGCTGCCGGCTTTGGCTTGGCCTCCGCCTGGCCGGCAGCTGCCTGCTGCTGTGGCGGCTGCTGCGGCTGGCCGGGTTCTGCCGCTGGATCTGCCGACGCCGCCTCTGCTGCGGGCTGCTGGGGCTCTTCTCCAGCCGCCGGCGGCTGTGCAGCCGCCTCCGCATCCGCCGCCTCTGCTTCACTGGCGCCACCGGCATCGGCGGCGGGGCTGGCGAATCCGGCGGCGGGGCTGGCGCCGTCGTCCTCGCTACCATCACCGCCCTGCTCCTCAAGGTCCAGGAGCTCCTCATCGTCTCCGCCGTCGCCGACGTCGCATTCCAGCTCAGGCTGCTCGTCGAACCAGTCCTCCTCCCCGTCGCCGTCATCCTGTGCACGCGCCCCTTGTCAGCACGCTGTGCTTCAGGAAGCCAAAGTGGTGTTGCAGCGACGAAGGCCACCGCCGCAGTTGCCTTCCAGCTCAGAGTAATGCGTTTGCCGATCCTCGTTTGCGCATGGCCTCCGTGCTGCAAGAAAATCCCCTTTGATGTCGGCGGCAACCAACCATTACCTGCATGTCGGCTGCCGGTGACGCCATGCCGCCTGCAGCCTCCGCCGCCTCGGCCATGGCCGGTACCTCGGCCGCTGGCGCCGGCTCAGAAAGGCCCGTCGGGGAGCTCGCGCCCCCGCCAGCCGCCGACAGGCTCACCGGCGGCGTGTCCGCTGCCGGTTCAGCTGCCGGAGCAGTGTCGGCTGACTGCGCCGGCTCGGCCTCCGCCACGGGGTCCTCCGCAGCGGCGTCGGCGGGTGCCTCCGGCTCTGCCGCCTCCTCCATGCCGTCTGCCTCCTCTGCGCAGCACAGTGTCGATTGTTTCTGTCACACCTGGCATCCGACCGCAAGCCGGTGCTCGTCCCAATAGCCAGTAACCGCTATGCATCGGATCTGTAGGGGCGGTGCCATTGTGCAGAGCACTGCCAGGTGGCAAAGACAATTGATAGTGCAAGCTGGCTGAGGCGATACCCTGATGCCATCCAAGAGTTGAAGCCCCATGTGGACCCACATCTCTAGGACTGAGGTGCGCCGCATCCCCACAGCGGTTCAATGCACAGGCCGGATCAGGAGGCATGCAGAGCATTGCAGACCGCACCTTCGTACTCGCCATCCCCTCTGCTCTTGGCGTCAGCCTTGCAGTTTTCAGTACACATGGAAGGGTGTACAGACAGCGAGTTTGACTCGCACCTTCGTATTCGCCGTCCTCTCCGCCCTCGGCTTCAGGTTCCTCGCCAGCCTCCCCCTCCTCCATCTCGGCTTCACCGTCCTCCGCCACATCTGCGCAGCGGATGTTCTACATTCTCAGGGGTCTTAACCTCCAGTGTAGGGCCGATGTCACATGCGCCTGGAAACTGTGAATCTCTGGGCTGGCACCCGGGTCCTTTCACATGCATCATGCTGTGGTCGGCTCACACACCTGTGTCGGCGCCGTCTTTGGGCTCCGTTTCTTGTGTCTGGTGATGGTCTTGTCACCCCAGCCCGCCAGTGTCAACAACAGCTGTATTTTGGTGCAGCAATGCACCTGTGTCGCCGCCGTCTAGGGGCTCGCCGCCGTCCTCTTGACTACTGGACGATCCACGCGTCAGACCCAGCTTTTAAGTATTGAGTAGACCACAACCAATCCAAGGACCAGAACACACCGGTGTCGCCGCCGTCTTCGGGCGCCTCGCCCTCCTCGGGCGCCTCGGCCTCCTCCAGGCGCTCCTCCTCCCCATCCTCCATCTCCAGGTCCCCGCCTGCGCACCAGGTTCAACAGCATTGTTATGTGACCGACGGGTTCTGCTCGAACAAGTGTCGGGCGCCTCGCCCTTGTCCAGGCCCTCGCCTTCCTCCATCTCCAGGTTGCCTGCACAGACAGCAGGCGAACATATCTAGGCTGTGCGGAAACACACGTTTGAACCCTTCTCCAGGCCCTTGTTTCTTGCCTTGCATCTCCAATCGCCGCCTGCGCGCAATAAGGATGAAACATGACGATCGCTGGGCGTTTTGAACTGACGAGCTGCGTCCAACATTCGGCCCGAAACTCATATTATTGACATTATGCATTGCCAAGGGCTGTTGTCGTTGAACGTCTGTTTACGTGCGAATGACGCTAGTACTGCATGTCGACTGCCGTGGGGCGGGACATGCAGCACGAGCACTGCAGTGCTCACTGGCAGACGCTGTATCAGTTTGAACAGCAGTGTGCTGGAGTTTAGTCTGGACGCACCTGCAGCTTCAGCATTGGCTTGCTGCTGCTGCTCCTCTGCTTCCGTAGCGGCTGGCTCTGCTACTGCTGCTGCCTCGGTCGCCTCCTCCTCTGCAGCCTCCACAGCTGCGGCAGCTGGCGGCGGCGCAGGCTTAGCAGCAGGCTCAGCGGCTGCCGCTGGCATTGCCACAGCGGGCTGCACCTCCACTGCCTCCGCATTGCCTGCCTGTGGCTCGAAATCCGGCGCTGCGATGCTCAGCCGGCTGCGCTTTGCGGAACTCGGAGACCTCATGGCGTCCTCCGACGCCTCGTCCCGTGAGTGCTTCGTGCCGGCCGCCTTCGCCTCGGTCTTCACTGCGGCCAGCGGCGACGCCGGCGCCGGCACGGGGGCAGGCGCGGCCGCCGCTGCGGGGTCTGCGGCCGGCGCCGCCCTAAGCGCGTCTGGCGCTGCGGCGGCGGCCGGCTTTGGCGATGCGGCCGCCACCCGCTGAGCCAGCGCTGCGATGCGGAGTGCGTCCAGAACACTTGGCGCTGTCGTTGCTGGCACCGCGGCTGCCGGTGCTGCCGCTGCCGCGGCTGCCGGTGCTGTGGCCGCTGGGACCGCAGGAGGCGGCAAGACTGCCAGCTCTGTCAGTGCCGGCGCCGAGGCCGCCGGCGGCTCCACAGGAAGCTCCAGCAGCTGCTGGGTGGCGGCCTGCGGCGGCAGCTGCGTAGCCGCCGGCTGCTCTGTCGCTGCACACAGTATCAACGTGGTCAGGGGCTGTTACATTGGAATATTGCATGCTTTTGACAGTGTGACCCTAACAGGCTGTCAAAGTGACGGCAGGTGCTGCTGGACAGCAGACGCCTGTAGTGTGAAGCAGTGGATGGCAGCCAAGCTCACTGGTGGTGTCCCAGACGTCATCACACCTGCAGGTTCAGGCTCCAGTGCGGCCTCTGCGATTGCTGCTTCCGCGTGCGCCTCCTCTGGCGCCTGATCCATCGCCATGGGCTCCGCCTCCTCTGCATACGCCTGCGCCTCGGCCTCCGCTGCCGTCTCCGCATCGGCCGCCGACTCGACATCGGCCGCTGGCTCGGCATTGGCCGCCGGCTCTGCCTCTGCCACCGGCTCTGCCGCCGCGGGCGCAGCAGCCGCAGCCGCGGCCTGCTGCTGCTCAGCCATGAACTCTGCGGCGGCCGCGGCCGCATCGCGGTGCTGCAGCTGCTCCCGCAGCGCCTCGATGTCGATGCGCAGGGCCTCGTTCTCAGCCTCCAGCGTCTGCAACCCAAAGGCAGTGCGTGTTGCGGCAGCATAGCCTCCATATCATCACAGAAAACTCCTCTAGCGACGTGATGCGGGGCAGTTTTGGAGGGCACAGCGCCCATGCCGAGTCCGAGTCGTGCTGGCGACCAAAAAAGAGGTTCATCAGAAGAGGAAGACGAGCCGTTTGAGATGAAGCTCACTGATGAGCCTCCGACAGTGAGCACCTGTGTGCTGTGGTGAGAGGAAAGTCCTCAATTCGGCTTCGTAGGTGGACCTGGATGCGGGTTGGCAGCTCCTCGCCCTCGGAAGCTAGCTATGAGGAACCTTGTAGAGAATCTGACATGATACTAGGAACCTTGTGTACTACTGTGATTAGCATACCTGGACGCGGGTGCGCAGCTGCTCGCCCTCGGCGGCCAGCTGGTCCGCGCGCGCGACCGCTGCCGCGACTTCCGCCTTCCGCTCGTTGATCGACTTCTGTGCATTGGCCCGCATGTTGCGCATCGTCGCCAGCGCCTTGTCATAAGATGACTTGCTGGCGGCCGCCTGCGCGAGAAGCTCAAGGCTTTTAGGGTTTCCTTTAGGGTTTGGAATGAAAAACATCCAGCGCTCGTCCGCATGTTGCGCGCGTTGTCAGCGCCTTGTCATACGACAACTTGCTGGCGGCCGCCCGCATGCAGGATTCAAGGGTTTTAGGGGTTGGACTGACATTATATTTAATGCTACTCCGCATGGTCCGCATCTTTGCGTGGACAGGGGAGAGATTGTTGCGGCCAGGGCCGGCAGATATTGCGGAAGGGACAAAAGATGTTGCCGAGTTGGAAGGCTTGCCAGGTACGTGACAGGCGCTGGCTGCATGCTCAAGAGGCAGCGTGCGGCATGCTGTGCTATACGCGCTCTAGAGGAAGAGCTGGGCTCGCAACACAGTTCTGCCTGTGGGAGGACGCAGTGTGCGTTGTGCATCCTAGAATTCTCGACATTGCAGGCATTGTGTCGTCTCGCACAACAGGTGACATGCGCATGACAATGCACACCGCTAGCGTGCCGGCGGATGCGGACCCAGAGGGATAACCAACGCATCGCATGGCAACGGATGGAGATCCATCATTTCTAGGTTTTTTTGGTATTAATGGCAAGTTATGGAGGTTTCGCACACCTCGGCCTGGGTGGCGGCCAGCGCCTCCTTGAGCTGCGCCTGCAGCCCCTCCACCTGGGCCCGCAACGCGCCCATCTGCTGCTGCGTCGCCGGCGCACCCTGCAGCACAGGATAACGAGCAATAAACAGCCATGTATCTCGATCCAGTATGCTGTGCTCGTCTGAGGTATTTAACGAAATCGCTGCGCCTCAGACCCTCCACCTGAGCCCGCAGCGCGCCCATCTGCTGCTGCGCCGCCAACGGATGCTAATGAGGGAAGCATCCAAAGACCAAAGAGGAAGCTATGATACGGCTACCAGATGCTACAAGCCTTTTCGCACCATGTCGGTGTGCTCCAGCTCGGCGAGTCGCTTGTTGCTCGCCTGATTGTGTGCCACTGCTCGATGCGCTGTTTTGCTGGGCTTACTTGGGCACCGCCTTTGCAGACAGAGCCCCTGCAAACGCCTTGTGACTTTCGCACCTTGGCGGTGTGCTCCAGCTCTGCGAGGCGCTTGTTGCGCGCCTGGTTGTCCGTGTGCCACTGCTTGATTGGCTTCTTCTCCGGGTTGGCGACGCGCATCCACTGCGCGTGGCTCTGCGGAGGGGTTCGAAAAAAAAAGTTGACGCTAGACAAGGCCGC
>JAABUW010002600.1_pt1 | contig 27153 bp, 29 predicted proteins | sample 5560081 | NCBI WGS metagenome assembly JAABUW01 (sample SAMN10711882, study PRJNA513363) | rock metagenome | isolation source: Antarctica rocks | place: Antarctica: Victoria Land, Knobhead sud | reverse complement strand
GCGCCCTCCAGCTCAGCGTCTTTCGTCTCGCCGGCGGTGATACCTTCTGTATACTTCCCCTTAGCGATATCCTCGCCCCACTTGAGCTCGTAGTACAACGAGATGTCCGCGAGCGACGGCGACTCCGTTGAGAAGATAAAGCTCTTGTCCCCACTGTCGAAGAGTGGCTCTAGCATCGACAGCTGCTGGTCCAGCTTCGACAAGTTCTCGGGGATCTTCTTTCCGAGCTTCTCAGCATCGATCGGATGCCCAATGAGTCCTTCTCGATCTCGACCGAAGGCGCTGGCCCAGATGCTTGGAGGCATGAGTCCGCAGGCGATCCGGAACAGTGGACGATCGGTCCAGTACGATGCGAAGCCGCGGATCATGGGCCTATAGTTCCGCCCGTCCGAAGCCAGAGGGTAGAGCGTCTGGTAGCCTTCAGACTCCGGGAAGAAGTGCTCGAGGGCTTCGATGATCAGGCTGGTGTCGCAGTAGACCTCTTTTCCGATAGCCAGGACTGGGATCTTTCGGTAGGTCAAGTTGAAGGTGTTTTTGAGCAAGGGACGGGGCATCACTGTTGGGACAGGAACGAAGGTGTATGGGATCTGCTTGAGTTTCAAAGCCAGGCGAGCTTTCAACGTGAACGTCGAAGTGTCGTAGCCCTGTAAGAACAAGGTAATAGAAGAGTCAGTGATATCGTGGTGGTCTCTTATTGGGTAGACCTACGAAGAGCACAACTATGGGGGATGACTGCGATGCCATGCTGGGCTCCAAAACCTTGGTACGACTCCTGGAATTCTAGGGTGTGGTCATCACAGATATGTTCAATGTATGAGTAGAGGATCAGGTGATGGAAACTGGTGTAGTTGGCAATGTGGTAGCCGAGGCTCTCACCAATACCCCTTAGACAACACCACGAAGGCGTCCACCATCATGACGGTATAGAGCTGCGTGATTCGCTTAGTGGTATTGTTCCGGTCTACTCACAAACTACACTCGGCATCTTTCTGCATGGTTCATGTATCTCAGTTGTGTTACCTGTAAATGCTCCTGCCGAAAGGGGCAACAGTTGTGCTCCGGACGGCCCGACTCCACTCCCGAACGCCGAACCCAGACTTCACTTCTTACCTCAGTCCTCAATCTATCATCCTCCGTTCTCACAGGACACTTTCAAATTGTGCCGTTACTACGGAATCCACTGAAGCGCTTCTGGATCGCTTGCAGAGTCCGATCGCGCCAGCCTGGGTGCTTCGCTGCCATGCATTCGTTATGCATCGCGACCCGCTGCGCAAGAGTGGCGGCCTGGTTGAAGTAGTGGATGTTCAGGAGCTCGAGGTCCTCATCCTCCGTATAGTCTGGACGCTTGACACCCTTGCGCTTGTCCTGGGAGCCTCAAAGAGTGGTCAGCGAGATCAACTTGGTAAGAGCGCACAAATACTCACTCGCAGAGTCGTTCCCTTCATCTTCTCCTCCCGCCACGGACACTCTGGACTGAGCACCGCCCGTGTTGGACTTCGCGTGCTTTGCATCGATCGCTGTAGCGATAGACTTCAAACCCTGGTACAGTGCAGTCATGGTCAGGTCGCTGCTGGATTCAACTGGACTCATGCCCCATTGCGCCGTTTCAAGGATGTCGTCCAGTGCGCGAGCTGTCAAAAATGCGATGTCCAAGTGTCTCTTGCTGATTTGAGCCTTGAGCTCTTTGATCTGCCGGCTCGTCGTGTCCTCGATCTTGATTAGGAGCGCCTTTTGCTCGGAGTCTTCGGGCAGATTCGGATCCTCTAGCTGGGCAGAGGCGGCAGAGAGAGAGTTGTTAAGCGTAACAAGAAGGTCTTCGAGGTGGAAGTCGTCATCGCCAGACTCTTCCCGATCAACCGCGCTAAAAGCAGCTTGCTGGTACGATTTCTTGGTCAACCGCTCAGATTTCTTCGAGCCCATAAGCTCCACCCAGGCTCCGAGGATTGCGTGCAGCGCTGCGCGCAGCTCGAGCTTGTGGCGAACGCTGTTTCTGGCATGCCCGTTGTTTGCAATTGCGGTCAATGCATCGACTACTTGCTGGTGCACTGGGTAGCCCGGCGTGGTGCTACTGCGCATCAGCATGGTCTGCTCGCTGGCATTTTGGACGACCGACTATAGTGGGTTGGTCAAGCACAGCTGTTAGAAGATAGATGGAGATCTTACCATGGTGCTGGTCGGAGAATCTGCTGTTCCATTCTCAGAGATCCAACGCGCTTTCGTCTGTCGTCTGGTCCGCTGCTGACCTTTTATATAGGATCGAATGATGCAGCTGATATACGCTGTCAGGAAGGGATGCGACTGTCGAGAGTGATATCGCTGACAACGTTGGGTGGGTGCAAGAATGAAGACGTGATCGAGCAATTTCAAAATCGATGTCACTGAGTGTGGGTCCAGTCACGTTGTTTTGCAGACGCTAGCCATTCTAGCGTCGGTGACACAAGGTATGGCCCGCCCTGAGGTTGTTTTCCACTCCGCAACCTCCTCCAACCCAGCTTTATATATCAGCACATTTGCCAGAAGAAGACACTATCAAAGAACCAGGACCAAGAACGCAGTTGAATCAACACAACGATTGTGAGTGTCTCGTCTCTTGTTCTAGGTGCTGCAGTTCATTGACAACGGCAATCAGCTCCAGCTTGAAGGGCCTTCGAGATCAGCATGGACGATCTGTCTCATGCGGTGGATGAGTTGTCGGTTGGGGAAGGCGAGACGGACACTGCGCTCGACGATTACAACTTGCCCCTGCTTGAGGCGGAGTGCGACCCGCAGCTGAAGGGCGTGATCACCGAGTCCGCTCGTCGTACTTTGGGGGCTGGTCTTCAGCAAGGGTTATCCATGGAGGAGACCAGGTCTTGCGTGATTCGCGCTCTCGAAACACTTATCGATTACATCAATTCCACCACAAGCCAAGTCGATGATCTCCGGTACGAGACCGACTTCTCCGAGCATACCAGCACCTCCGGCCACTGCAAGGTCGAACAAGACTTCCTCACGTTCGTCTCAGGGATGTCCGTCACGATCTCAACTGACCCTGTGCGAGGCATTTGCTGACTCGAGTGCTCTGTAATCTAGACTCAAGATCGCCACGCAAACAAAGGGACCACTTCGAACTTCCTTGCCGACGTATCGACCCATCCTCAAGCATCTGGCCAAGGTGTATCGCGAGATGGAGAAGTCCGACCTTGACAAGCTGGCTGCGTTGGAGAACGATGGGGTGATGCCGGGCCCAGAGCTGACGGCTCTGCTGGAGGAAAATGGTGTTGAGCTGCGCAATGCCGAGCTGCACGATGAGACGACGAACTGAAGGTCTGGCTTCGTTTCAGTAGGGAATGCGATTGACGTTGGCCATGGGCGTGTCGCTAGTTCGTGTAAATCATTGCGTACTGCCACAGGCTATACAGACTCGATCGAGGTCGTTATAGCTAGAGAAATAAGGGATCCCTTTGTGCTGAACATAGTACGTACTGCCCTCAAAGCTTACTCGGACTGCCTAAGACATTGGCAAAGCTGCTGCCCGTTCAAGACACGTATAGTCGTTGGTGCTCCTATGGTCAGCAATCAGAGGGTCTTGTTCATTTGATGCAAACAACAAGCGAGCATTGTAACGTCTCAGTTGAAGGTAATACGAGCTAGCGCAGTGAGCGCTATATAGTGCGGTTATTTCCAGCGTGATAGAGAGAAAACAGGATCTTACGCATTGCTGAAGTACATTGACTACTATCAGTCTGACTCTGTCGGAAGGACAATGAACGCCGGATCCGGTAATGACTTCATGCATACGTTGTCAACAAAGAGACTGATACCAGCCTATCCACGCTACACCACGCTTTCAAACACTATCTCCGGTGCTCGCACCATCAATGGAGTATCAGGTCCCATCGGAAGGCTTAGCGTCTTCCTTGCTGGCCTTCAACTCAGAGACAGACCTTGACTCTGAGTGCCCAAGCGTAACCCATCGAACGCTCTCCTCCATGGCTTCAAAAGCCACTACATCTTGCTGAGCCTTATATGAAGTGCTGTGCAAGGTGCTGCTCTGTTCAGCTGCACTCTGCTGTTCGTGGACGGTGCTCGCGTTGGTAGCATCCCCGTTGTTGCTGCCGCCCTCCAAGAACGGTTAAAGTTAGCGGAAGCCCTGCCTCGTTCTCTTGCGTGCTTACCGCAGGCTCGAGACGTGACGCTTTTAGCTCCTCTATATCGGTGCGGACATCTGCAACGCGTTTCTTGATCGAGCGGAAGCGTTCTGCGTCCTCCCCGGGCTCGTCGATTGCTTCTTGCACGTTGGTCCCCAGTGCTGCCAGTCTGGCTTCGAGCTGCTCCAGATCCTGGTCCTCGGCCATACTTATAGATGTTGGAAAGCTGTCCGTCGTTGTCTGTTGAAGCTCAAGAGGGATGTTCTGGATGAGCAACTTGAACCGGAGGAGTTTCTGGCCCCTTCGACAAGCCTGTGAATGCTGTGAATGCTGTGTCTGCTTCCATCGGCTTCGAAACTAACGCAATCACTTCCCGGCAGCTTGCCCCATTGGTCCTCTCTTGTTACACAAGCTCTGGCCGCCTTTCTATATTTCACCCACGAAGAGGTCTTGCACCTTGTATACCGAAAACTTCCAACCACGACCAAGCTGCTCTCTGGTCCATCGACAAGAACACCTGCACTAGTCGACCATTAACAGACACTCTAGCATCATGAGTGACTCCGGAGAGCAGGAGGAAAGCTTGGTCCCTCGCACAACAAGCATCTCTGACGAGCCAGACACAGATTTGCAGGCAGACACGGCCGAAGAGGTTGGTTTTCTCCTACAAAGCAAGTCGAACAAACAAGAGCGGCACGACTAACAAACTTGCAGCAGAGTATCGACCAGATGGTTCCGCAGGACGCTCAGGTCCCCTCCGCCACGGACAGGAGTGAACGTCGTGCGAGACGTGAGAGTATAGACATGGTAAGCCTAACACGGACAATCGCAGGAGATGAAGCGGTGTTCGTAGTGGCAGAGATGTGACTTACTGATATAAACCACAGGCGGCTATCACTCGCGATGTTGGAAGCTTTGGGTTCGACGGAACCACGGACAAGAAGACGGAGGAGGATACCTCAACTCCAAAGATTGGCGAAGTAAGTCGAAGTCGGTTGCCAATAACAGTCAACCAACAAGCTCTATGTTGCAGCGTCGTTTTCAGTCACTAACATCCACCTCAAACAGACCGACGAAGATCCTGACAGCGACGACAACTCGACTGCTCTGGAAGATCTCGAAGAGCTTGGCCGCAGAGTCGACGCTGGTGAGACGGTCAGTGGCGGCGAGGATGACGCTGGCACCACCAACGCTGGCACTGTCGACACCCCCACCACCGCGTCGTCGTCTACACCAGCCAGCTCGGGCAAGGACACATTCGGTGGTCGCGGTCGGTACCCTCTACGGTGGACTCCCCAGGAGGACGCCGAAGTGCTACGCCTGTGCCCACGCGAGGACATCACGCGGCGGCGGCGGGCGGACATGTTCAACGCGGCATTCCCTAGCAACCCGCCACGTTCTATGGAGGCGATCTGGGCCCGGTTTCGTGAGCTCGTGATGCCCAGAGGAGGGTAGAGCGTGTCGGTCGGAGTGAGAAGCGGGGGGGCAGCACGCGCAAGAATGCAATGTCAATCATGGTCTGACTGCATTTATTGCAAAGTATGATCACGGACAGATCGTTCACTAATTTCATCGCACGTCTCTCAATTTCACAATCAAACCAGTCTCTCGTCCTTGTGCTTATGCGTCTGATGAAGAAGGAGAAGAGGAAAGAGAAAGAGCGGAAGTAAAAATAGAGTAAATGCCAAGACCCTAGCTTCCCGAAGACCATTTCCATTCCCGTGCCCATCATCGTCAGGACAAGCAACAATTCCCCAGCTTCCGCACAATCAATCATGACCGGTATCGTTGACATCAGATCAGTTCAGCGCTGCTCGACCGAAAGCGTGGGTCTGACACACTCAAGATCTTGAGTGCGCCGCTGGGTAAGGCATGCGAGGCCTAAAGCATTGGAGCACGAAATGAACATGGTATCTGTTTTGCCAGAATCAAACATTGTGATAGCTTTGACTATCGAAGGATAACAAAGTCCCACATCCATTATGCATAGGAATGTTCTTGGCTACGCGCCGGGCACGTGCTAGAAACTCTTCGAACGTATCCTATCCTTTCCTCTGGAAGTCGTGGCATCCAGACTGGCTGCGAATCGACCCGCGCCCGAATGTATAGTGCAACGGTGTGTACCCATCCCGGATATCTCGCCGTTGTGACCGCTGATCAATGACTAGTCCGAATCTATTTGAACTTCTTCTGTATATCCTCTTCCGTGAAAATCCTGGTTTTGGTTCGAAGCATATCTGCAAGCTCCTTCTGGCTCATGCCAATTTGGTCGCCAATGGGCACGAGCCGGTCGGCAAGATACATGTAATCCTTTTGCAAGAGCTTCACTGTCATCATGAACCAATCGATTTCGTGAAAGACAAGTGCCCGTCCGGTACGGTACGCTTCCTTTGACTTCAGAAAATGTACCGGGTGGTCGCGCCAGTGCCGTCTCGGGTTGAGGTGATGCGCTGTATGGTAGCCGTCATTGAAGCATACACGGTTACTCTGTTCGTCCTGTTAGCACTCGTGCACATCTGGTGGAGTGGAAGTCAGGGTGAGGCCTACCATAACATCTATCATCGTGATGCTCGTTCTAAAGTCGGATTTGGGGTCGACCTCGTCAACGAGCGCGTGTTGGCCCCAGTTGCCTACCATGAGTGCGAAACGCATGATGGCGAACGGTAACAGAAGCACGAATGTGCTCGCTTTCGGATTGAGCATAGTCATGTAGTAGTAGAATGCGTAGCTGGCCAGTTCCGAGAGACAAGCACGCAGGGCCAGATTTGGCTTGCGCTTCTTGACGAAGTAAAGTGGCAGCTCCACCCAGATGAAGAGCAGAAAGCGGCCATAATAATGCAAGAAGTGGAAGATGTCATCGCGTTGGTACCGTATCGTGGAAGACAGATCTTCCGGTCCTATAGAAGAGAGTCTATGTCAGCATCTGCATAGCTAAGGCCGCAATCGTAAGACCATAAGAGAATGCGGCATACCATTGCTCTCAACGTGGTGGTGCTTCACGTGGTGGTAATAGTACGAGTCCCAAGTGTGCCCCATCAACGGCTCCAAGACATACGGGAAACTGAAGTCGAGCCATGCCCAGTTTCTCGCCAGGACACCGTTGTTGTGGATGTGATTGTGCATCATGAGAGTGAAGGAGCCAACACACCATGTGGTGTACACGGTATGTGCGATGCCATGCAGGTATGAGAACCGGTAGTAGAGCCATGCAGCGCTGCCCAGATTGATGATCATGTACTGAAGGATGTGCGAGAGGAAGACCACGTCCGTTGGATGTCGCACGATTCGCATTGCCATCTGGGCGTAAGGTTTGCAGACATATCGATTCAGGAACTCTGGAATGTCCTTGTCGTCCCATGAGGTGAAGATGGTGGGTGTGAAGTCGGCGCTACCCGGGTCGTTGTATGATTGGAGCTGGGAAATCGATAGCTTGTCGTGCTCGAGTTCTCCTACTACTCTGTCCGAGCAGCTCTCAATCAACTCTGGCGTAGACTTCTCATCCTGTACGCCTGGCTCGCCACGAATTTCGTGTTTAACGTCTTGTATGAGATTCTCGAGCACCACGATGTCCGGCTGCGTGAAGTACGGGTTTACTTTGAGAGTCATGGTAGGGTGAAGGTTTAGAGAAGCTCGTGATAGAAACGAAGAATCGAAAGTGACTGCAAGCGCGTGGCGAAAATGCTGGCTTCACCGAAACCGACCCTGAGATCTAAGCCCTGAGATCTACGGCAATACCGCCAGTCGCAGGGCAAGGCTGGACTGGACTGGCACGTGACTGCTTAGACGAGTGGTGCATTGCAGGACGGCACAGCACAGACATGCAGCCACTTGAGATGCAGGCACTTCAGCCAATCACACATCGCGCAAGTTTTTCATATTCCAGACCGATCAGGCTGGCGCGAGCACGAGGCGAACAGTACAGCAACGCTTATAAGACACGTCTAAGTGAGCGCACAATCAACTTACGGGCATGTAGGACCCGAAGGACTCCGGTGAGATGATGTATATTTTGCAGGCGTCATAGTTGTTCGGTATCGGACCAGAAATCTAGTCGGACGTCTCTCACAGCGTTCCGCTTAAAGTACATGGAGCTTGGGCCTCGACCTCCACAAGACGTTAATAGTGGATGAGGAATGGATAGCACACCTCCTTATACAGACTACATAGGGGCAGTCTCGGTAAGGCGCAGCTGACATCCCTCTGCGCTCGATACGACCAGCGTCAGCACCTGCTTTTCCTTGCCGATCTCCAAAGTCTGACCCTTTGCTACAGTCAAGTATGGAAACCACTGAGTCATTCTCGCAATGGTGTAGGCCGCCTCCAACATGGCGAACTCTTGTCCGAGACACGCTCTTGGGCCCGCGCCAAATGGTAGATATCCATAGCCCACATCCTTCAGTGCATCGTTCTCCCACCGCTCCGGTCTAAAAGCTTTGGCGTCTTCGCCGTAGATGTCTTTGCGCCTGTGCATCGCATACACAAGGTATCCTACAGACTCGCCTTTGCCAACTAACACCGGGGACTTGCCATCTTCTCCCCCCCCTTCAGGTAAAGTCGTGGTTCTTGTAGCTGCTCGTTGGTTAAGGGGGACGGGTGGGTAGAGGCGCAGGGTTTCCTTGATCGCAAGATTGAGGTACGTCATCTGTTTGAGGTCCTCGCGGGTAGGTTCTCTAGCATCCGACCCCAAGCCCACGATCGAGGATACCTCATCGCGAACTTTCTTCAACGCGTGTGGATGACGGGCCAACAGTCGACTGTGATCCAGTCAGCTATTATTGCAGTCATAGCGTGAGCTCGTACGTTTCACTTACACTGTCCAGGTCAGGCACGCCGCCGTGGAATCTCGCCCGGCAAGCATGAGGCTAAGACATTGGTCTCGCAGCACCTTCGGATCTCTCGTCTGTTCAATCAGCGCATCGATGAAGATATAACGCTTCTTTGCGCCGGACTGGCTCCTGGATCGATCCGTGGCCTCAAGCGCTTCTTTAATGACATCGTCGACATAAGCATGAACAGTCCTGCAAGCGCGCCACATCGGAGGTCCGTTGATCAGCCAGTGAAGGTCACCCACCCGCGTACGATACGCCAAATACTCCTGAGCAGTATTGAGAGCGCTGCCGAACTCCGCACGTCGGCGTATGTCGGCGCTAGAGTTTTCGTTCGCCACAGTCTCCCCAAACAACATGATCAGAGTAGTGTCGAGTGTCAGCTGGAAGAATATGGGTTGCATGTCGGTAACAGCTCCGGGGACTACCTTGCTCAGCATGTTCTCGACACATCTCTTGATGTCTTCGAAGCTGTGGTAGCGATTCGAGCTAAATTGCGGACGCAACAGGCTTCGCGAGTGCTTCCACTCCTTGCCTTCTTGCGTGAAGACGCTGCTTCCAAGGAGATCACGGAACTGAGGGATTCGAAAGCCAAGATTGAAGTCTAGTACATAAGATTAGCTTAACCCACGTGGCGAGCAACGATGCAGAACTGTTTGGACACCTTCGAATTGCTTCGTCAGAACAGCTTCAAGGTTTTTAGGACTGGTTGTCCCTATGTTACGTGCGCCGACTATATCAGAGGTTAGCACTGTCGACGCCGGCGGGATATTGGCCACGTACGTAGGAGTTGCTCGTGGGTAGGTCCAGAGAGCTCTGATATCTCTACGAACCATTCGCACACCGTACGATTGCGGCCGTGCCAGAAAGCCTTTGCGAGCAGATCGAGGCCCCACGGCATCTGAGCACACCACAGTGGCGCCGGCGCACATCCTTTCTCGACTGCAAATTGTTCATCTTCCTAAGCACAAGAATATTAGTTACATCGCTATCTTGTGATGCTTTGGGCTGTGTATGGCATACCTTTCGCGCTGCTCTGGACTTCCAGCTTCTGTAGCCAAAGACCAACAACAACAAACCAGTGACAACACAAGAGGTCGTGGAAAAGGGCCAAAGCCTGTCCATTAGTCGCGTAGCCATTGTGGCAATGCGAGGCTATGAGGAAAGGGCTCAAGTTCTCCAACCCGTCACATGCTTTGACGGAAACGAGCTCAAGTCATTATGAGGATGAGGATGCCGTGCAATAATCCGACCTCAGCGTACTCAGCTTGCTGCATGCGCCTAAGTCCTAGTCACACATCCAGCCGGGGCGCGTAGCGCCCGCACACCGTGGCCTGCGTGCCCCACATGCTACTCTCGCGTGCTGGACTGGCGCTGGCGGCACGGACGGTAACCATCCGTTCAGGTCCTGAGCCGCTCCGGCAAGGCTAGCGGTGTCCCGCGTTAAAGGTTCGAGCCTTCCTCTGGCCGTGCTCCCGTCGCTTCGGATTGTTCGAGTGGATACTGGGACTAAGATGAAACGACCGACCACCAAGCAGCGGTTACCGTACATAAAGCTCTAGTGAAGTACAGAATCAGACAATAGGATGGCTTTCCCGCTAGGACTGATTCTGGTTTTACTCCCGTTCCACTTTGCCGTCCTAGCCTTGCAGTGGTACACAACACCGGGGAAACAACGGCATTGTCAGACAAGCAAGTTCCTCGGCTCCCAAAGGACCGTACTCGTTTGCCGTGCCACTCTGCCAGTAGGGTGCTCTATCCCACGAGTAGCTGTGAGATCTCTTGAACTGGGGCTCTGAGAAGTCCAAGGTCTTCAACCCACAGGAGGCAGAAGAGCTATAGGAGGCGAGCAGGCGATCGAGCTCTCAATGATGCGTACCACGTAATCCGTACAGGCGACCCAATCGAGGACGCCGCTTAGCCCCGCTGTCGTGGCTTACAGATCATAACGCCCCCAGAGCGCACGAGGTGAGGAGGCTGTGTGTTTCGGTAGTATGAAGACTGGCTAATGCGGGACTAACAGATCACCAGCTGGTCGACCAACGAATGGTTACAGTGCCAACTGGTAGCCTCGTAGGCCACCATCTTTGGTCGTATTGCACCACAGTCGAGTGATCGGGTTGGCGACCGTGTAAGACCTCAGGCTCTGTGCTACTGCTGCACCAATATGGCTGAGTTCGGAGCGGCGTCAGCAGCCATTGGGCTCGCTGGAAATGCGATCTCCCTCGTTAATTATCTGAGGCAGGTAAAAGCAGCCATGGAAACTGTCGAGGACGATATCGACGACCTAATAACGGAACTGGAGTCTCTGGAGCGGCTTTATGGCAGTTTGGAGACGCAACATGCCCAGCAGCCACATCCGAGTACGCTGAACGTGGAGCAGCATCAACTCTATACCTCGCTTAGACAGACGTTGGAAGTAGGCCGAGCTGCTTTCAACAAGCTCGACCAAGAGGTGAGAATTGTATATCAGGGCGATCCAAAAACCCGTGGATGGAAAGATGCACTCAAGAAGCAGCATCGTTTTAGATCAGGAAACCAAAGGCGCAGTGGGTTTCGCGAACAGATATACACATATAACCACCTTCTACAGATGTGGTTGAGCAGGATAACCTTGGCAAACCAGTAAGTTCGATCGCGAAGCAACACTGTCACGCCATAGCCGTGCTAATACTCTCACAGGGTTTCGTCTCAAGACTTCGAGCGGGATGCGTCGACAAGATTACAAGAGCTGCGTGAAGGTCTCGTCAATATGTACGAACGTCTGAAAAAGAGCGAGCAGGACTGGACCGAACGCGACAGCATCTTTCAATCAGCAGCATTCCCAGTCTTTGATAAAGCCTCTTGGACTGCCCTGAACAAAGTACGCGAGTCCGTCGAGTTGAGCCAGCAGATTACCAGAGAAAAGCATTTCGACATCCCACACGCGGTCGATTCGTGTTATGTTGGGAGAGAAGAAGAAGCACAGATACTAGCTACATGTATATTCGCTCACTCCGAAGGTCAGCCCCGAAAGCAAAAGAGATTTGTCATACACGGTGTTGGTGGATCGGGCAAGACTCAATTCTGCTGCAAATTTGCGCAAGATCACCAGCACCGGTACGTAAGATAGCTTACAGCTACTCGCCTTCTCCTCAACAGCCTTTGCTAACGTGGACAAGATTCTGGGGAGTGTTTTGTATAGATGGGCGGAGCCATGAGCACTTGAAACAGAGCTTAACGAAGAACGTGGCAAAACGTGGTAAAGTGGACAACAATTATCTCGCTGCCTTGAACTGGTTGGCAAACCAGGAGGACCCTTGGCTGCTTATCATCGATAACGCGGATGATCCTTCAATCGAGTTGAGGGACTACTTTCCGAAGGGATCGAGAGGATATGTGCTTGTTACTACGCGAAATCCTGCGTACCGATCTCTTGGCAATGTTGACCCAGGCTTCTTCAGTTTCCATGGATTGAAGAATGACGACGCGAGGCAACTGCTGTTGAGGGTTGCGGGTCTCAAGTCGCCAATGAACGATGTGGCTTCATCGGATGCTGGAAGTTCGCTGGATGATGTGACTCCGTTCGCTACGGCCATTGTCGAGACGCTTGGCTACTTAGCACTGGCGATCAATGTTGCGGGCAGCGCAATAGGTGCGGGCTACTGTAGGATTCAGGGCTACCTCAAGTTTCTCGAGGCAACGAGGGAGGACCGTCGACGAAAGAAAGCTGCAAAAGCTCGCACTACAACCGAGCATCATGATCTCTTCGAAGAAAACAGGTTCGTCATGGACTCATTGTACAACATGTTCTTGTCTTGCAGCGCTGACTAGGAACTTATTAGACAAGAAGCGAGCGAGGGGAGGGTAGAAGCGACATTTGACGTCAGCTACGATGCAATAACCAAGAACAACTCGCGGGAGTCGAAAGATGCATTGCAGTTACTGAAGACCTTTGCGTTCTTGCATTGCGAAGACTTCCGGTTTGAGTACATGAAAACATGTATCGAGAATGCTGGGAAGGAAACGCAGCAGCAAGTGGCGGATAAGAAAGCAGCCGCCAGCTTGATTGCTCGAGCACCTCCGAGGAGCTGGCGTGAGTGGACTTTTGACCAGTCGATGCGCATCTTGACCGCCCTCCACGGATCTTCCGCTGGTGTTCTTCCAGACGTCTTGCGTGAAGGCCGAAAACAAGGTGTCCTGGATGAGCATTATGAGTACCGTATACGCGGCGCAATGCGGCAACTAACGCAATACTCACTGGCGACGAAAAACGAGAAGAACGACAGCTGGTCGATGCATCCTTTAGTCCATACATGGGCGCAGGAGAAGATAGAAAGGGAGGGCCAGACTGGCGAGCAATACGTATGGTGTGAAGCTGCTGCAACATTGCTCTGTAACTGCGTGCTTCTGGGACAGGACGATGAAGAGATGATGAGGATGCTTTTGCCGCACGTGGACCACGTTAGACGGGAACATAAGAAGCTTGAGAAACGTATCCAGGACAAGCGAATGTCGCGCATGAACCCGCTGCCCGTCTTTGAATCCGGCTTCAGCCCACAACGCGCGCTTATGTTGGCTAAGTTCAGCGTGATCTACGCTTCGAACGGCAGGTTCCAGGATGCTGTAGAGCTGCAGGCGGCCGTCCAAGACTTTACCGTAAAGGTCCGCGGCTTCAGAGACGAGAAAACGAGGCGCATCACAAAGGCATTAGCGGACACTCTCTGGCATCTGGGTCGTGGCGACGACTCTGCTAAGCTGATGGAAGAACTAATAGAAGCTTGTATGAGATTCTGCGGTCCTGATCATCGGGAAACATTGACCGCAAAACAGAAGCTGGGCGACTCACGGTGGCAACAAGGTCGCGTCAACGACGCAAAGCTTCTCTACGAAGAAGCACTGTCTGGTCTGAAGAATCTGTACGGAGAGGACGATGAAGATACCCTCACCTGTATGGATTCTCTTGGAACGTCCATCCAAATGTACGGGACCGACGATGCTGTCTCTAAAGCCAAAAAGTTGTACCGCACCACTCTCAACGCACGACGGCGCCTCTATGGCCAGGACGATCTGAAGACTTTGAATTCACGAGAGCTTCTCTACTCTGCTGCTACGTGGAAAGGCACTCATCAAGAGCTTCTTGAGGCTGAGACAGGCATGCAAGAGATCATCGACATTCGTAAGGAACGGCTAGGCCGTGAGCACGCCTACACCCTCCTAGCAATGCTTAACCTCGCCCGCGTAAAGATTGAGCTACAAAAGTATGAGGCTGCAGACGAGATCTTCGACATCGGCCTACCCATAGCCGAGAGAAATCACGGCAAGGATCATATGGCTGTGCTCTTCTGTCGGTTCCACCTAGGCCGGCTGCGCGCTAGGCAGGGTCGCTGGGTAGAAGCTAGAGATATCTTATTCGATGTTACCGAGCGACAGAAGGTCTGTCTACAGGGCTGGGGTAAAATGCACTACGACCGTATCGGTGCTCTTCTAGAGCTTACCAAGGTGTACAACGCGCTTCGAGAGCACGACGCGTGCGATGGAGCTGCTGCTGAAGTCCTCTGGGCGTTCGAGATGACCACGACTGTAGAACATCCCTGGGCGAGGAAGCTACGGGCTGACGCTGCGGAGTGGAGGCGCTTGAGTGGACGGAGCGTTGAAGCGGGAGCACAATAACATGTGTCTAACCTCGGCAATGCTAGCAATGTGGGCGTATGTTTTGTACTTTCTCAAGGTGGGCTGTGAAGCGAACCACTTCGTGTGGGTTGTTATTGGAGAGAAGCTCTGGAGTTGTAGTGGTGTGTCGCGCTTGGAGATCAACATACTTGCATACTTGCTCTTTGTCCATGGAGCGAGCATGGAGCAGTTACCTTAATAAGCCTCAGAATCATGCTCCGGTACGGCGGACTGAGTCGACCTAAAAGGACATGGAATTAAAAGTGAATGTAATTGGCTCTACAACGTAAGGATCTTATACTATAAGTTACCGGCGTAGTACTAGATTAAAAGGAGTAGTAGGGTGCCTATTATATAGCGATAACTCGTGTCTATTCCATAAGAGGTAGCTATATACGTCGTCGTAATCTATAGGGTAGTAACAAAAAGACTATAATCCCTATAATACAGAACGGGTAAGCAGTCGCGACTCGTAGCTTTACACGTAATTAGCTAACGTTACTAGGGTTTGCTTGTCTAGCGTCCGCCACCCGTAATTAGCCGTAACCTTAATTTAAATTGGGCCTAGCTTACCCGTTCCAAAAGATAAGATGGAATTTGTACGTAAGTATTTACCTCTCCTTACTTCGCTTACATTACTATATCCAGACTAGTTAATAACGACTAAGGTAGCGTTGTACAGACTATTCGCATTACGTAGTTACAAAAAAAAGAGCTCTAACTAGCGCCGTCGACGCCACCGTGCTAGTCAAGCTATTTTGATTCCATGTCCTTTTGGGTCGACTTAGTCCGCCGTACTCCGGAGAGATCCGCAAAAGTCTCGTTAGGAAGAACGTGCCTGGCTCCACCCGCTGCAAGTCAATACTTCCTCGTCTGTCTAGAGAATGGAACAATACTCCTTTCCACGTTATTTGCCCTCTCCGTGGACGATTGATTTACCAACATGTCTACGACCCGGATCTTCACGCGACGTGAAGTCGAGGCCCGCATCGCCGCTGGCGACACCTTGATCATCTCCGACAACTACATCCTCCGACTCAACGCATGGCAGGAGGTCCACCCCGGTGGCCGCCTAGTGGTGCAGCATATGGTGGGCAGAGATGCCAGTGACGAGCTCAGAATGTAAATCACAGTTCCTCACACACTCGGTCCCATCGATCGACGTACGCACTTTCCACTACCAACGCGAGACGGGGTCGAGATACAGTTCAATGGCTGACATAATGATGCCTCAGATCTCACTCCCTCGAGGTTCTCAAGTCGATGTACAAGTACGTTGTCCCGACCACGAGGCAAGAGCTTCTTGCTGAACGATGTTAGATTCCGGATAGGGAGGATAGAAGGGGTATGGGAGAACTTCATCCCGCCAATACAAGGTGGACACTTCAGGGCGGCCTCCGATATTGATGATGAGGATGCAAGTACGGTCGGAAGCGGCAGCGAGTCGGACATTGGCAGCTCAGCAAGCAGCGAGAAGCGCTCCCGTGCAAGCAGTCGGTCCTCTGTCGACTCGTTCCCGGTCCATAAGGAGATGCCACTCAAGCGCAACCCGAAACTGGATGTCAAGAAAGCACCTCAAGCAATGAAAGGATGGAAGGTTGAAGCCGTCCCGGGTTCCTATGCTGAGCAGGCAATCCAAGAAGCCATCGCTGCCGACATCGCCATATACCCCTCTCTGGATGCTGAGACCCAACGCAACATCACGCTCAAGTTTCGTGCATTGCATCAACGAATCCTCAAGGAAGGCTACTACGACTGTCACTACAGCGAGTACGCCAAGGAGATGGTTCGCTATACGGCGTTATTTGCCCTCTTCTTGTATACTCTACACCGCGAGTGGTACTTCGCTTCGGCTGTGGCACTCGGCTGCTTCTGGCAGCAAATTATGTTCACTGGACACGATGCTGGCCACCGCGGGATCACCCACAATTTTGTCATAGACTCGTTGATCGGCATCTTCGTTGGAAACTTCTGCTGTGGTCTCTCCATCGGGTGGTGGAAGAGCAGCCACAATGTGCATCACTTCGTCACCAACGATCCTGTAAGCAACCCGGAAGACATCGCTCTCAAGCCTGGCTAACGTACATTGCAGGTCCACGATCCTGACACGCAGAACACACCGATGTTCACAATCTCTCCCGCCTTCTTCACATCCATCAAGTCGAGCTACTATGGTGGTTTCCAATTCATGTGGGACGCAGCCGGCGACTTTGCCGTCAAGTACCAGAAGTACACATACTACCCGATCCTGGCCATAGCGCGCTTCAACCTCTACTATCTGTCCTGGTGGCATCTCATGTCGCCTCGCTCCATCAAGCGGGGCACTGCTGCATGGGTTAGGCCAACGGAAGCACTGGCCATTATGTGCTACTGCTACCTCTTCTTCTACTTGCTCCTGTGGAAGACGATTCCCACCTGGTCAGACCGCATGACCTTCCTTTTCGTGAGCCATCTTGCGACTCTACCTTTGCAGGTACAAATCACCCTATCTCACTGGGGCACGAGCACTTCTGATCTAGGTCCTACCGAAGCCTTTGCTCAGCGCCAATTGAGGACTACTATGGACGTTGCGTGCCCAAAATGGCTGGACTTCATACACGGCGGTCTGCAATTTCAAGCGGTACACCATCTGTTCCCGCGTATGCCTCGACACAATCTGCGAAAGGCGCAGGGTATGGTCAAAGAGTTTTGCGCTGAGACAGGTATCAAGTATCAGATCCTTGGTTTCGTGGATGGGAATTATCATGTCTTGGGCAAGCTGCAGCATATTGCGGATCAGGCGAAGCTATTGGCGGCGTGTTCGAAGCACATGGCTGAGGCGGGAGTCAGCGATTTTCACTAAGGTTCGTGCTTGTAAGGGACGGCATTACCTCATAGATTGATTCGGGACAGTCGACGTCCGAGGACAAGCAGTACTTGATAGAATAGAATGTACATATCACCAATACAGGTGCAAGGCGGGACGAATTTGCAGTCTGGACCTCTCACAAATGTAGCGGTATGCTGCGATTTTGACGATCATGACGGCTGCTTTCATTCTATACATGCATTCCTGCAGCAAACCATCAGGCCGCGGACCTACCTCCTTGAAAACGCGCCTACTGGAAGCCAACAGAACCATGTATCACACCGCCTTACAAAAAGCGCAACACAAAGAGTCCGCTGGCTCCGAGAACCGGAACGTCTACACGTTCGTCTGCTGAACGATATCGAACCTTTACTGCTTCGCCAATATCTGGCCTCCGTCCTTAGACCCCATCACTATCTCATCACTCCAATAGTCCGGGTTGAAGGTCACCCTGTTCAGTGGATTCAAACGGTGCGCCCGGTTGAACAGATCCTCATACACCGTCCCATCGTACCGGCCGAGAGCACTATCCAGCAGAAAATCTGGTAACGCGAATGCGTCGACCAAGCGAACGGCATGTGGTCGGATGCTCTGCATCAGTTTCAAGATCTGCTCGGGCAGGGTGTCGAGAACTTCTCCAGCTACCGCACCCGACTTCTGGAACTCTCTAGCCTCGGTATCCATCGTGCTCAGTGCGAAGAGACGGTACAAGTCTCGGAGCACTGCGGCGGTATGTGGGCTTGAAAGACTGTTCTGCTGCATGGCTTCATAGAAGTTGCTGACCAACATCGACTGAGCGTAGCTTCGCGAGAGCTTGTATAGCTCGATCAACATTGAGTTCCACGATCGCTTCTGGACGTAGTGGGAACGATGTGCCTCGAAAGCCAGGAACGAGGCCCGCCATTGGAAAGCCTCAGCTATGGCTTTGTCGGACAACTCTGTTATTTTAGGTGGCGTTGATGCGCGAGTCTGATATTCGCGGAGGTTCGCCTCAGTCCTGCTCTTACTTTCCTGCTCTGGTGACCGTCCCACATCTTCTACCCGGTTGAGTAGGTATCTCGCAGCTTGCTGCGTGATCATCCAGTTATCGCCCTCGACGGTGGGCTTGGAAAGGTAGTCGGCATTCAGCTGCACCAGACCTGTACCGCCTCCGAAGCCGTGCCCACCCATGGCTCTTCGACACGTTTCGATGCCGTTGGCAGCAAGGTCGGTCGCGAGACTTTTCAAGCCAGCTGACGTGCTGTGCAGTTCCGCAAGCTGTCCTCGATCTCCGTCTAAGGCGATGGTTGACCTCGTCCGCTCGTACAGCTCCCGCATGGCCTCGCCGCTATAGTGCAATGCGAATGTTGCTGCCAGGAGAGGAAGCACTCGAACCTGCACCGTCGAGTAGTCTAGCACAGAGCTCTCGGGGCCTTCACTTTGTGGGCTGTCTCTATCTCGGAACTGTCGTCGAATAGAGAGGTAGCGTACGGCTACGGTAACAGCTCGCATTAGGACCAACCGAGCGCTCATCACAATAACGGCTCGACCCTAGATACAATCTCGTCAGCTAGATGGTATTTCAATCAATTGACTCATGGCTGACCCTTGTCAAGCTGCCATAGACAGAGGTGGGGTTCGCCGGCTTCGTATACGCGCCAGTATCAGGATCAACGCTGGCATACCTCGACAGCAGACAGTTGTGTGCGATGCGGTGGTTGTTGAACAGCATGTAAGCATTGTCGATCGGCGCCTGGAGAACGATCAACACCTAACCTCCCGTGGTCACGACGCCACTGTACTCACGTAGCCATACTTCGGCCCAATATCACCAACGACTATGCTACTTGGCGGCAGATGCGTTCTCCTATCCCTCACCCGAACAATGAAAGGAAGCGGTCCGTACGATACGAGCTCCCCTCCATCTCCATGCGGAAGCATCGTTCCACCACTTACTGGCTGTAAGTGTCGGACTATGCAGCACAAACTCCTTCGTCGTCTGGTCCCAAGTTACTTGCAACTCGACCCCTCGGATGTTACTCCCATGTCCAAGTTCCGTTTGAGCATACGCGCCGATGATCTCCCATGATTCGATCTTGGGTATCCAATACGCTCGCTGCGCATCACTCGACTGTTCTCGCATCGCGGAATTGAAGAGAGACAGATGCAAGTGGTATGGCTGGAGATCGTCGACCAAGTACTCGGCCATAAGAAGGTCCGCTTCGTTCCAGCCATGGATGTCCATCAGCTGTCTCATGCGTTTGCCTCTGGCGAGGCCAAGTTTGTAGCGATCAGGGCGAGAGAGGTTAGCTTGGTTGTCCTTGGAGAGGATCCTCTCGGGTTTGAGGATGTTTAGGACGTTTTGTTGCCTTTGAAGGTAGGTGGTGCCAAAGAGATGGGTGGAGAGCTCGTCGATATCGATGGCTGATCGCTGGCGTTCTTTTGATATCATCTTCGCTCCATTCGCGTCCGGGTGCGGTTGTAGCGCATCTGTGAAGTCGGGTCTTGCCATTGCAACCACTCTCGACGGAATTCAATTGATGGGCGATGGATCGAACAGATTGTGGAGTGTGCAGGACAATAGAATGCTTCGAGAGGGGGTTGAACGCATGTCCATTCGCACTTACATAGTATCTTGCCGTCTATTCGGTACAAGCGAACACAGTCGTTCTGCAAACCTTTCCAAGCCTGCTCACAAGCTTCATCAACCTTTGGAGACTGAGTCAGTGTTAATGGGTGTGGATCTCGGCGATACTCTGAACGAGAAAGTCCGAAGCAGGGACACTGTCGAGTCTCACACTGCCGTGAACTAGATCATTGTGGACGGGAATACTGAGGGAATACGTGGGCACGTCTAGTACACGAGGAACGGATGAAGAGCGCACAGGCAAAGGCGGCACCAAGCACGGATTTGTTCATCCTGAACTCCATACTTCGGCATTAGAGGAGCTGCAGCTATCTTGAAATGCCACTCTTCACCCTCATGAGACTTTCTAGCGTTCTTGCAGCTGCACGTGCTCGACATGGTGGCCTGCTTCCTCGTCAAGTGGTTGCTTCGCTTCTCGAGCAGCCAAGTCCCTCTCGTTTTCTACTGCTGCTTCGGATACCTGAGCATGTAGTGCGTCTTCCAGAGCTCGGAGCGGCATTGCGTGGCCAGTTTTCTTCTTTCGTTGCTTAGCCTCCCAAAGGAACCTGAGACAGAGAGGCAATAGTGTCAGCGAATGTCTCGAGAGGAATTCTGGCCATCATACCATAGCGGCAAGCTGGCGTAGCCGATACACGTACACGCCAGTGTAGCACAAGCTGCGCTGAAGCCTGGCAGGTACCATGGCTCGTCTTTAGCTGGGAAGATCTGTACGCGGTTAGCATCCATAAACTCCGTCAGACCGGGAGAGTGTCTTACCTGAGGGCCAATAATGCTAGCAATACTCAGAGCCGCGACCGCAGGTGCACCTCCCACAGCCTGCTCTGCTGCTCCGTACAGCGTGCTGGTCCTGAAGCCATTCTTAGCATCGCTGGCCATGAACAAAGCATGTTGACCCGTGCTTACCGGTAGCTGAGGGCAGCAGGCTGAGCAATGCTGACGAGGTTGCCGAGAAAAGCAATGCCATACAATGCGATCGGCTTGATGCTGCCGAAGCTCTGTTGGCTTGCAACGTGCGTCCAAATGGCGAAGCACGGAATTGCGGCCATGGCGGGCAGCAGATAGTGCCACATACGCTCTCTAGTAAGGTCGGAGTGCCACGACCAGACCAAGTAGCATGCGATGGCGACGAAATAGATGGCGGAAGTGTACGCACTTGACTGGGAGGGCGCAAATCCCGCGAACTATTAGGAAGATCAGCTGCTTATTTATCAGAAGTGCAGATCAGAGCGTACGGTGTTGAGGATGATAGGAAGGAATGTCCCGAGAGCCATGCTTACTTCCAAATCGGTTGATCGCGATGTGTCTCTCACGCTCGTTGAGTGCCGGTGTATTCTCCGGAAACGTGAGAAGGAGAAAGTACACCGGCACACTCATGGCGATGGCCATTGTCCCTTCAATAATGAATAGATACCTGCGTGTTGCGTCAGAAAATGCCGGGAGGGTAGGGTAAGACAAGAGCACGGGTTGACTGACCGCTAGGAGTCCAGACCATTGTTACCATTCAATTTATCGACACCTACGGCGATGAAGCCGCCGACGCCACTAGCTAGAGCATTCGCTGCGTGGAAAATACCAATGCGCAACGCCCGCTCGCTTGGCTTATACCAGAAGCTGAAGTACATCAGACAAGCAGGAACCTATGAACAAGCGGTTAGCCAGTGGCCGTGAGGTCTTGAGTGCGGTACATACCACTCCAGATTCTGGTATGCCTATATCCAACAGACAAGACGAGTCAGCCAAGGTCCACAGAACGAACAGCGAGTACCTACCAAGGAAGAAGCGTGCTGCTAGCAACCCACGCGGCCCCTTAACTGCGGCGATAGAACAGACGATCGTGCCGAAGCTAATCATGATACATGGGAAGTACCTCTTGCCACTGACCGTCTTCATGAGAAGGTTGGATGGAATGAGGAGGAGAGTCACCATAAAGTAGGTTATCGAGATGGACCAGTTGAACTGAATGCCGTGAAGATGCAGGCTCTCCTCGAAACTGTCCGGTGTGTCTGCTTGAAGTACTGCAGCGAAGCCCTGCACCACAGCAAATGGTTATCAAGCGTTCAAGATGGTCACCAGTGCACTACTTGCCATGTTCGCTCGGTCTAGTATGTGTCAGCAAGGCCATACACAGTGTGAATCTCACGACCGTTGATGTGCTCACCAAGATATGCTAGAAAATAGACGATGCAACATGGCAGTAATACTCGAAGGTCAAGTTTGCGGAGCAGCCTTGCCTCCTCGTCTGGTTCCCAGTCCACTAGAGCGTTGACTTGCTCGACTTTTGTTTGAGCTATGAGATCCGTCAGTAACCGTCTAGAGTACGGTGTGTCGCATGCTTTTGATACCTGCATCCTTCCTGGAAATCATGGCATTCTTGAAAGACCATCCTCTAATGTACACTCCTTCTGCTTCAACAGCAGCTCGCGAATCTTTGAACATAGTCTCGAAGATCGTATCGATTGCTTGGAAATGTATAAGAATGCTGAGAGTCGAGAAAACTTAGCTGGCAAGACAGCTTCTTGTGTCTTTCAAGCTCCGGTGCATCACCTATACGACTTAGTGCCCGTATGGCAGGCGCTGACATACCTCCGCAGCTAAGTCGGCAAGAGTGCCGTAGGATCAATACTCCACGAGCTGCGCGTGGAGAGCAGAAGAGGAGCAGTGGGAAGAAGTGAGTCAAGCTGTAGGGGATGGGATAGGGGATCTGTACGTGGAGAGTGGAGAGCTAGAAGAAACAGCCAGTCCGCATTGGGAAAGTCCGAAATGATTGTTCGTAGTGTTGCATTGCGATGCACTCGACATACCCATGTGATCGCAGACGATTGTCCGTCTGACGCGAGGATGGTAGCTCGATAGCAGAGATTGTTGTGAGTGCACGGAAACCCTCCTGTTACCGTCAAGCTGACTAGTTCACCACCTCAGTCTCACTTGTCTCAAGACCAACCCGTTTCCAGTGGCAACTATCTTATCGAAAACCTCCGAGGTACATTCATCATGGCTCAACAACCACCCTTCGACCGTTGCGACTTCACACCCAAGCACATCGGTCCACATGTGCTCCCGAACTTCTTCCTCTTTAGTAGGCTGGTCAGGTTGGCACATAAACCATTACTCGCGTGTCGAGACCTTACATTTGGCTTCACAGCGACCTATGCACAGCTTTTGACCGATGTTCTCCACCTGCGAAACCATCTGAGGACCCATTTAAGCCGCGATGTGGTTTCCCGCATCGATAACGAAGACGAGATCTATGTTCTGCTTCTGGGACCCGGGGGCTACGAGTTTACTGTCGGCTTCCTCACATTGATCGCACTAGGTGTTGTCCCAGTACCAATATCACCCGATCTTCCGGTCAAGGAAGCCACATACTTTGTGAATCAAGCACAAGCTGTAGCTGTGTTGACCGCCGATCGATGCCTCAAACTTGGATCTGGTTTGGAAGGGGCACTGCGGACTCCGAACAATCCCAACTTTCGATCGATTGAGATACGACCACACCTTATGCAACCCTGCTTGAGACCCGAAGACCTGATCGTCTCGTCCGATCGATATATGGACCTTAACAAGTCGGGCTACGTAATCTTTACCAGTGGTACCACGGGGCCACCCAAAGGAGGCGTCAAGCGAAGAGGCTTCCTCTACGATGTGGCTACGCAGTTCTCCGACCAACACGGCATTCGAGAAGGCGATCTTGTACTCCATGTTCTACCCGTACACCATGCCACCGGAATCACCGTCACGCTATTGCCATTTCTATGGAGTGGTGGCTGCATAGAGTTCCGCAGCGGCGGCTTCGATACCGAATGGACTTGGGAGCGAATACGAAAAGCAGACTTGGACTTCTTCAGTGGTGTGCCTACGATCTACATGCGGCTTATGCAATACTACGAGCAGGTTCTGGTCAAACTTCCCGAAGCTGCAGAGTATGCTCGTGGTGCTAGTCGGATACGAGCCATGCTCTGTGGTACTTCTGCATTGCCTCGACCACTGCAACAGAAGTGGACTGCTTTGCGAGGTGGTGGTGGAATATTGACGAGATATGGCGGTACCGAATTCGGTAATGCCTTCACTGTAACACCTTGGCTTGCCAAACAAGGCGTGCCGGACGGTGCAGTAGGAACGAAAGGACCTGGAGTCGAACTCAAGCTCTCTAACGGCGACGAGGGCGAGGTATTGATCAAGAACCCAATCATGTTCTCGAAATACTTGTTCGATGAAGAAGCAACAAGAAATATTATCGACGAGGAGGGCTACTTCAAGACCGGCGATATTGCAAGACGAGAAGGCGATTTCTACTTCATCCAAGGCCGAGCATCAGTTGACATACTAAAGTCAGGAGGCTACAAGATATCAGCACTGGACATCGAGCGTGAGATACTAGGACTGGAATACGTCGCCGAAGTTATGGTGGTTGGCGTTGAAGACGAGGAGTTTGGTCAGCGAGTTGCTGCAGCCATGGTGCTGAGAGACGACATCAAGCAGGCTTTGACTCTGGAGGAGCTTCGGGCAGACCTTCGAAGCAGTCTTGCTGGATACAAGATGCCAACACTTCTGCGAGTCGTCAAAGCGATACCGAAGACCGCTTCTGGCAAGGTCGTCAAGAAGGTCTTGGTTCACGAACTGTTTCCGCCAGCAGGACATGCCGAAGTGCAGAGGTGGACGCCACCAAAGAACAAGAGTAAACTATGAGACGAGCGGGTAGTCGTAGCATAGCCATCGCTCGCATCATCTGGATTTGGGTCTATTGCATAGCGCTGCACACAATACGACCAGATACCATAACTTATAACTTCACTTTTGGTTTTTTTGCTGTGTCTCGATGATGCACGTAGCTGTTCATCTGATCTGGTACGGTCCCCGAATCAGTATAAAAAAGACGTGAACGCTGACGGTATCACTTACAAGCTTTAGTCGCCTCACCGACCAACTCGTTCCGTAGTACCCCGTAGACACCCATCTTTGCCTTCGACTTCCACGTCTCAGCCCAAGCAAGTGCAAGCTCAAACATCTGATCCGGCGGTGCAACTGCATCGACAATGCCGTCTTCGAGTGCCTCTGGACCCTTACACCGATGCGCCTCCAGCAGAACCTTCCTTCTCACATGGGGAGCCAGCTTCGCCCTGATCAAAGTCTGCAACGGATTCAGCCAACCATTCTGCTGTTATTCGAAGACCAACTTACACCCATCCCATCGTGATGTAATCCGGCATTCACCGGAGGCATCTGCCAATACCCTCGATCTCGATTCATGATCCGGTAGTCGTGGGCAAGTGTCAGGAGACAGGCTCCTCCCATCACATGGCCAGTAATGAGGGCGATAGTTGGGAACGGAAAGTCCAGTATAGTGGCCAGGAGGGGATAGAATCCATCTGAAGAGACGAACGGGTTGGTGTCTCGCTCGTTGAGGTCTAGACCTGTGGTGAAGAACTTCGCATCGTTGCCTCTCAGAATGACTGCCCCTTCTGTATTCCGGCCAAGCTGGACCTCGATGTATCGATAGGCGAGGATGAGTTCCTGGCACGCTGCTACGTTGAGACGGTTCTCGGGTGGTTTCTGGAGAGTGACGATGTATATGTCGCGCTTTCGCTCGAGCGAGATGTATTTGAAGTTAGCCATGGCGTGGTAGATCCGAGGACATTGATGGAAGGTTCACATGCCGTACTCTCGTACATCTGGCCTACATCGGAGCCGAAACCCTTGTAGTGTGCTCGTGGTCTAGGAGATGGAAGTTATGACCGAACTGCCGTCTACAGTCATGCTTCAATGGTTGTATCGACCTCGGCATTTTCGTACCTTCCTAATTGGGAAACACCGAAAACTATACCAGACTCAGAGTTGTATGATGAAGTCAGTTTCGGTCCCGTCGACAACTCGACGAGATCTCAAGTCATCAACGACTCGTTAAAGTGCAGACTGCTGCCGAAGCCGGACACACGTATGATGGGTGACTACTAATACGCCAGCGAAGCTCCGTTGTCTACCACCCATCAACGTATCACCAACATGGACAAAACAACAAGAGGCCGTCAAATCCCCAAAGAACCAATCGAAGGGCCCTTCACCCTCTTCCTCTGGGGCGAAGAAAGATTCAAGCGCCGGAAATCAATCCTAAAGGCCTTCGCAGCGAATCCAATCTTCTCAAAAACATCCGTCGTCGTCCCATCGCTCGCCAGAAAGGATGTCTGGACACGAGCAGCCCTCCAGGCCCGCGAGCTCATCCGTCTCAAGCTCACTGAAGACTGGTCTCACGTCCAGTTTATGGAAGCCATCCGTCTGACGGATAATATGCTACCGGTCCAACCACAGTTCCGGATCTTCTTATCAAACCTAGAACGACAGATGAGCGATGAGCAAAAGGCGATCTGGGCTCCCAAGGCTGAACGGTTCGAGATCTTTGGTTCGTATGCCCAGACTGAGCTCGGGCATGGATCGAATGTGAGGGGTTTGGAGACGACCGCGACGTTTGATAAGGAGAGGGATGAGTTTGTGATCAACTCGCCGACGTTGAGTAGTACGAAGTACTGGATTGGTACCACTGGGGTGTGGGCTACGCATAGCATTGTTGTGGCGAGGTTGATTGTTGATGGGGAGGAGTATGGTAATCATCTCTTTTTGACACAGATACGGGAGCTCGATACTCAGCGACTGATGCCTGGGGTGGAGATATACGAACTTGGACCGAAGGCTTTCCAGGGTATGCTCGGGACGGATAATGGAGCGATGCAGTTCCACAATGTCCGAATACCACGGTCGCAGATGTTGGCGAGGAATGCTCAAGTGCTTCAGGATGGGACTTACATCAAGCCAAAGAACGAGAAGCACAGCTACGGCTCAATGGTGACAGTGCGAGCGATCATGGCCGAGAGCACCGGCTGGGACTTGTTGAAGGCTGTGGCTGTGGCATATCATTATACGACTTTCCGCAAGCAGTTCCGCAAGGATGGAAACCAACAGGAGGAGACGACGGTAATCGAATATGCGAGCGTGAAGCACCGCTTAGTACCACTGTTGGCACAGGCGACTGCACTCGTCCTTGTTGGACAAAAAATCAAACGAGCGTATGACGAATACACT
>JAABUW010002596.1_pt1 | contig 27168 bp, 21 predicted proteins | sample 5560081 | NCBI WGS metagenome assembly JAABUW01 (sample SAMN10711882, study PRJNA513363) | rock metagenome | isolation source: Antarctica rocks | place: Antarctica: Victoria Land, Knobhead sud | reverse complement strand
GAGAACGGCCCGGCCGACCCTCGCGTTCGACGACGCCATGGACGACCTCGACCCCACGCGTCCCGGAACGCAATCCAGCACCACGCGGGGAGCCTCCGCGGACCCTCGATCAGGCCCCTGGGCGGACCCCCACTCGGCGGGCCATAAACCCCATAGCGGGTGCCTCGGACGGGCGGTGCGCCAACCGGCACGCGGTTTCCTTCCCCGGAGGCTTTCAGACGCCGGCCGTGAACCCGGACGCACCCTCATCGACGGCCGGCATCTGAAACCCTTCACAAAAGGAGAATGGCGGGTTTCGGGTGGCGAAGGGCGGAAGCGGTCGTCCCACATGCTTATCCGAAGGGTCGATCACAACCCTTGCCTATCGGAACATAGGCGGCGCTCAGCCTGAATGCCGTCCGCATGAAGGCGAACCCGGTCGAGCACCCAAGGCGCGCGCGATCCAATCGAGGCGCGGACGCGGGATCAGACCGTAGTTGTAGAAATAGATGCCATCGACGCCCGCTTCCACAGCGGCACGGGCGCGGCCGACGAGGTCGGCGGCTCCGGTCATCTCCGGCACCATCACGCGAAATCCCGTCCCGAGGTATTTTTCCGGGCCGACCGCCTCGCGTCCGCTGCGGATGAGGCCAGCGACCTCCGGCACGGACATATCGTAGGCGCAGAGGACGACGCCGTCGCAGGCCGCCGCCGCCGCTCCGATGTCGCAGCCGCCGAGCCAACCGTCCTTCAGGTCGATGAGATGAACCTGCGTCGCAGGGTCGGTCTCGGCGCGGATCGCCGCGACGAGACTGGTGACCGGCTCGAAGCGCCACATCGCATAGGCGAAGACCTCAGGCCAGGGACGGAACACATCGACGCCGGCAGCCGGGAAGTCGGGCCAGCGGGGCGCGGGCAGTTCGCGCTCGCAGGCCTCGGCGATCCAGCGCTTCACGGTCGTCCGGGCCCGCTCGCCGTCCACGCCGGCCCCGGCTGCGCGCGCGAGGCACGCCGGACAGAAGCAGAGCGACAGCAAGAAATCGTCCTCCGGGCACAGGCCCACGCCATCTTTCTCGTGATGGAAGCCATGGGCGAAGCCCATGAAGGCCGGGCTCTCGAGCTCGATGACGTCGGGCTTGTAATGGGCGCTGAGGTCGCGGGCGAGGGTCGTAACATAAGCGCGGGCATCGGGGTGCGAGGGGCAGAGGCTGTAGAGGTTCGGGTCGCCGAAGGCATTGCGGGTCACGGCCTCGGGATGCAGGACGCCGAGGCGGGTGTTGTGTAGGCACACCGTCCAGCAGGCCACGCGGGGGCCGCCGCCGTCGCGGCGGCGAACGAGGTCGGCCAACACGTCGCCCTCCGCGACGACGCTCGCCACTTGCGGTACGATGCGCGCCTCGGTCCAGAGCGCCGGGGTCGGGCGGAAATAGATCGTGCCGTCCTCGGGATAGTAGGATTTGCGGACGGGGCTGCGCGCCTGCAGGAAGCGGCCGGCGTGGTAGGAGGTCGCGAGGCTGATGGTGTCCAGGCCGGCGTCCGCGACTTCGCCGAGCACACGGTCGGCACCGAGGTCGAGCACGTCCCACGGATAGGTCCAAATCGCTGAATGCATGGGCGATCCTCCTCCCTCGACGGTGTCACGCGATCTCGGCGATGAACGGTAGGTTGCCGGCCGACAGGCCCGCGTCGACCTGTAGCGCAACGCCGGTGATGCCGGAGGCGGCCGGGCTCGCCAAGAACAGGGCCGCCTGCGCGACCTCGGCTGGCTCGACGATCCGGCCGAGCGGATAGAGGCGCGACACCCGCTCCAGCACGCCCGGGTCCTTGGCGAGGCGATGCTCCCACGCGGTCGTGCGCACCGAGCCGGGGCAGACCGCATTGGCCCGGATGCCATGGCGGCCATATTCCGTCGCGATAGCGCGCATATGGGCGAGGAGCCCGGCCTTCGCGGCCGAATAGGCGGGGTTGCCGTAATGCGAGAAGGCATTCACCGAGGCGGTGAAGACGAAGGTGCCGTGCCCGCGCTCGCGCATCTTGGACAGCATGGGCGACGTGAGATTCCAGGCGCTGGTCAGGTTGACGTCGAGCTCCCGGCGCCAGACCGCGTCGTCGACTTGCGCGAAGGTCTCGGCCCGGGTGTGGCCGGCATTGCTCACCACGATGTCGGGCAGGCCGTCGGCCGTCTCGATCCGGTCGAGCGCCGCGCGGCAGGCTGCGGGATCCGTGAGGTCGAAGGCTTCTCGCCCAGCGGCCGTGACCCCGGTGAGGATCTCCGCCGTGCGGTCGCAGGCGATGACCTGAGCTCCGGCCGTCGCGAAGGCCTCGACCATGGCCCGGCCGATGCCGCCGCCGGCGCCGGTGATCAGGACGCGCTGGCCCTCAAGCGGGCGCATGGACCAGCTCACGCCATCGCTCCCCGCGCCGCGACCGGCCACAGGCGCTCGACCCGGCCCTTGCGCACGCCGACATACCAATCGTAGCGGTCCACAGTGGGGTCGCAGTGGCCGGGCACCAGCATGACCCGGTCGCCGAGCCGCAGCGGCTCCGCACCCTGGGCCAGGGACAGGTTGCCGTGTTCGTCCGAGGCGCCGGTATAGCTGACGCCCGGGCGTCCCCAGACGAGCGGCAGGCCGCTGTCGACCGCCACCGCCTTGTGGCCCGCATCCACCACCGCGAGGCCGGCATGTGGCGCGCTCATGATGGTCGCGCAGACGAAGAGCGCGTTCTCGAAGGGCGGCGCGGGCTGGTTGCGGCCGTAGTCGGCGTCCATGAAGGCGTAGGAGCCGACCTGCAGTTCGGTATAGACGCCGCTCTCCGCTTCGAGCGCGAAGGTCCCGGTGCCGGCGCCCCCGACGATCGCGCAGTCGAGCCCCACGCGCTTGAGATCCTCCACCACGCGGCCCGTCATGGTCGCGGCTGCGCTGATGCTGGACGCGCGTTCGGCCGGCGTGCGCTGGTGCTGGGCGCCGCCGTGATAGGCCTGAAGCCCGCCGAAACTCAGGTGGGGGCTTCCGGCGATCTGATGCGCGAGAGCGACGGCTTCCGGCCCCGGCAACACGCCGCAGCGGCCGGCGCCGACGTCGATCTCGACCAGCACGGTCAGCCGCACGCCGGCCTCTCGGGCGGCGGCCTCGATCCGCTTCACGCCGAGCGGATGGTCGGCGCAGACCGCGATCGTGCAGATCCGCGCGAGGGCCGCGAGGCGCGCGAGTTTGTGGGGGCCGACGACCTCGTTGCTGACGAGGATGTCGGACACGCCGCCCCAAGCCAGGACCTCGGCCTCGGCCACCTTCTGCACGCATTGGCCGACGGGCCGCGCGCGATCTGCAGATGGGCCACGACGGGCGATTTGTGGGTCTTGGCGTGAGGGCGGACCTTCACCCCCGCCGCCGCGGCGAGGCGGGCCATCGTGTCGAGATTCGCCTCGAAGGCGTCGAGATCGACGACGAGGGCCGGCGTATCGATCTCGTCGATCGGCATGCCGGGGGCGGCGGGCGGCGGTTGTAACATGGGTCAGGCCGCCATCGAGCGCGAGGTGCCGGTCAGCTGGTCGAAGTTGTCGCGTATGTAGCCCGCGGCCCGCAACGCCAGGGCCGAGATCGTCGGCGTCGGATTGACGACGCCGCCGGTCGTCAGCACGCTGCCGTCGACGATGAAGAGGTTCGGCACGTCCCAGCTCTGGTTCCACTTGTTGACGACCGACGAGCCTGCCTCCTCGCCCATGCGGCAGGTGCCTATCATGTGCCAGGCCGGCGTGCGATAGACGCCATCGTGGTCGCGATAATCGGAGAGTTTCAGCTCGAAGGCGCCGGCGGCCTCGCCGATGTCGGTCAGCCGGTCCAGCATGAAGTTCATCATGCGCCGGTCGTTCTCGCCGGGCGTGTAATGCAGCTTGGCGGCCGGGATGCCGTCGCTGTCGCTGGCCGTCGGGTCGAGGGTGACGCGGTTGTCCGGGTTCGGCAGGTCGTCGCCGATGGCGTGGATGCCGATGACGTGGCCGAAATGCCGCTCGAACCAGCCGTGATGGTCACGGCCCCAGGGCGCCTTGGTGTCCGTCACCCAGCCGGCCGCGGTCTCGCCGGCCGACGATGTGCCAGTCAGGCAGTTGAACTGGAAGCCGTTGACAAAGCCGCGGCTGACGTCCGTCTCTGCGAATTCGCGGCCGATCAGCGAAGCGACATAGCCCATGTGGCTCTCGATCGGCTCGTCCACCCACATCTCGGAACTGACCAGCGTGTGGTGTAGCAGGTTGCGGCCCACTTGGTCTGAACTGTTAGCGAGGCCGGAAGCGAGCAGCAGGCGGGGCGTACCGATCCCGTTGGCAGCCACGATGACGATCTTGCCGCCTTGGAACTCGGTGAGTCCGGTGTTGCGGTCGATGAAGGTGGCCCCCTTGGCGCGGCCGTCGATGCCCTTCTCGATCCGCAGCACGCGGGCATGGGTGCGCAGCCGCATGCCGGCGGCGAGCGCCTTCGGCACGATCGAGAGCGAGAACTTGCTCATCGAGCCGCGGGGGCAGCCGTTGCAGATGCCGCAACCGTTGCAGCCCGGCCGTCCATCGTAGTTTTCCGAAATGACGCCGGCTTCCGCCGGCCACCAATGCCAGCCGAGCTTGTCGAAGGATTCGGCCAGGCGACCGGCCGCGCGGGTGAAGGGCAGCGGACCGGTGGGGCAAGGCTTGCGCGGCGGCATGGCTGGATCGCCCGCGAGCCCGCTGGTGCCGATCAGCCGGTCGGCGGCTTCGTAGAAGGGTGCGAGATCCTCGTAGGCTATGGGCCAGTTGGGTTGAAGGCCGTGCTCGTCGCCCTTGCGGAAGTCGGAGGGTCGGTAGCGCGGCCAGATGGCGCTGTAGACGTTGGTCGAGCCGCCGACGCCGTTCCACATCAGCACCTGCGAACTGTCGCTCGCCACCGGATAGTCGTCGGGATGGTGCCGCTTGTTGACGTCGGAGTTCCAGTTCGTTCGGCGCTGCCAGGTCCAGTCGGAGCTGTAGTGGGGATGATCGCTCGGCTCGACCCAGGAACCCTGCTCGAGGCAGACGACATCGAGCCCGGCCTGCGACAGCACGGTGGCGGCCAGCGATCCCGTCGCGCCCGCGCCGATGATCAGGACATCACATTCGGGGTTCGGTTTCATCGTTTCAGTCCCCAGGCTTGGGTGCGATCGCTGGCGAGGTCGAGGCCGGAGGTGTCGACGCGCCGAACGGCCGCGGTGGGCACGTAGCGGCCGCGCCCATGCTGCGGCGTATCGCGGGTAAGATCGAAGCGCGGCACGGCGTAGCCCTTGGTGTGGGGGCGCAGCTCGTAGGTGTGCCCCTTCGCGTTGATGACTTCGGCCACGAAAGGGTTCTCGTAATAGGTGACGTAGGCGGCGTCGCGCAGCCAGCCGAAGAGCGCGGGCTCGCTCGCCTCGAACCGCTCGACGACGGCGACGCGGGCCGCGTCGTCGTACCCCGCGAGCGGTCCACCGGCCGCGAGCAGCGCCTCGGCGACCCTGGCGAACTCGCGCTTGCCCTTCTGTTCCAGGAGGCGCAGCCCCAGCAGGGCCTGGACGCCGACTGCCCCGCCGGAGGGCCAGGTGTCGTCGCCCGGCAGCAGTACGTCGACGAGGTCGGCCAAGAGGCCGGCCGCGGCCTTAGGCGTGATGGTGGCGTCGGCGCTCGGCGTGGAGTCGAGCGGGAGCGTCGACGTCATGATGAGGTCTCCTTGTCGCCGTGCCACCAGCGGCCGCCCACCACGACGCCGCGCGCGAAGAGGCGTTGTTTGGAGGTCACGATCTCGCCGCGCACATCTTCCAAGGGGAAGGCGCCGTCCTCCAGCGACAGCACGCTGGCGTCGCCCGCGCTGCCCGGCTTGAAGTTTCCTAGGTCCGGCCGGCTGAGCGCCTTCGCCGCCGTCACGGTCGAGGCCGCGATGACGTCGGTGAGGGGCATGCCGAGAGCCAGGAACTTCGAGAGCGTCGTCACCTGGTCGTGCGCCGGCCCTTCGAGGCAGAGCGCGTGGATGTCGGATGAGATCGTGTCGGGCGGAAAGCCGTTGTCCATCATCGCGCGCGCCGTCGCCCAGGAGAAGGATCCCATGCCGTGGCCGATATCGAAGATCACGCCGCGCTGGCGCGCCTCGATCAGCGCGGGCCGCACCTCGCCCTTGCCATTTAAGGGTGAGTTGGGGAAGGGTCGGAAGCAATGGGTGAGCACGTCGCCGGACCGCAGGCGGGCCACGACCGCCTCGTAGGACGGCGGCGGTTCGTCGATATGCACCATCATGGGCAGACCCGTCTGGTCGGCCACCTCCTCGGCGACGTCGAGCGGCACGATGCCGGCCGTGCCGCTGGCCGTCCGGCCGAGCCGGACCTTGATGCCCACGATGAGGTCGCGGTTGGCCTCCACCACTTCCAGGCAGTCGCGGGCCGCCAGAAGGCGGATGTCGTGGCCCTCGCCCACCATGATCTTGTTAGAGAAGCCGTAGATGCCCGCGAAGGAGACGTGCAGGTAGGGCAGGATTCGGATGGCGCTCGGCTCGATGACGTGCTTGCGGAAGCCCGCGAAATTGCCCGGTCCCGCGCTGCCCGTGTCGACGCAGGTCGTCACTGCGCTCTTGCGGGCGAACATCTCGGCGTCGATCCCGAGCGAGGTGCCGCCCCAGTAGACATGGGTGTGCAGGTCGATCAGGCCGGGCGTGACGATGCGGCCGGCGACGTCCCGCACGTCGGCGCTGCCGGCGTCCAGCCGATCCGCCACCATGGCGACCTTCCCGTCAGCGAAACCCACGTCCATGACGCGGTCGATCCCCTGCGAGGGGTCGACGACGCGACCGTTGCGGAGCACCAGGTCAAAAGGCATCTCGGATCTATGGCCGGTTGGCATCCTGAAAGCGATGCGGGTGGACAGGAAAGTCAGGAGACGAGGCGGACGCCGCTGTCCCGATCGAACACATGCAGGCAATGGCCCGGGGCGGAGAGCGTGAGGGGCGATCCGGGGGTCAGGCCGCTCGGGTCCGCGCAGGTGGCCTTGATCATCATCGTGCCGACCTGGACGTCGAGATAATGCACGGGCCCGGCGGGCTCGATGAGCGCCAGTTCCCCGGCCAAGCGGAATCCCTCGCCGGCGGAGTCGGCGGGCGACAGGTCGAACGGACGCACCCCGACGACGCGATCCTGGCCGTGTCCGCCCGGTGCGTCGGCGCCCGACAGGAAATTCATCTGCGGACTGCCGATGAAGCCGGCCACGAACAGGTTGGCAGGCCAGCGATAGATCGTCATCGGTTCGGCGAATTGCTGCAGCACGCCGTCGTTCATCACGGCGACCCGGTCGGACAGGACCATCGCCTCCTCCTGGTCGTGGGTGACGAACACGACCGTGGTCTTGAGTTCGCGCTGCAGGCGCTTGATCTCGGTGCGGGTCTTCACCCGCAGGCTCGCGTCGAGGTTCGACAGCGGTTCGTCCATCAGAAGTGCCGCCGGGTTGCGCACGATGGCGCGCCCGACGGCGACGCGCTGGCGCTGGCCGCCCGACAGTTCGGCGGGCGAGCGGTCGAGCAGCGGCCCGAGACCGAGCAGCCCGGCCGCCCAATCGACCTGCTTGCGCACGAGGTCGTCCGCCACCTTCTGCTGGCGGAGTGGAAAGGCGAGATTGTCGCGCACGCTCATGTGGGGGTAGAGCGCGTAGTCCTGGAACACGAGGGCGATGTTCCGGTCGCGGGGGGCGAGGCCGCTCACGTCGCGGTCGTCGAACAGGATGCGTCCCTCGGTGATCTCCTCGAGGCCCGCGATGCAGAACAGAAGCGTGCTCTTGCCGCAGCCGGACGGGCCGAGAAAGGAGATGAACTCGCCATCGCTGATCGCGAGGTCGAGGCCCCTCAGCACTGCGACGGCGCCGTAGCTCTTCGAGACGCCTTGGATCGAAATCGAGGTCATGCCTGCCGGTCCGCCCTTTGGTTCAGCCTTTGACCGCGCCCGAGAGGGCACCCTGGATGAGGTAGCGCTGGAAGAAGAAGGCCACGAGGACCGGCGGCAGAATCGACAGCACGCTGGCGGCGAACATGGGGCCGTATTCGTAGAACTGGGCCTGGCTCAGGAAGCCCGAGATCACGACCGGGATCGTCTGGGCGTTGGGGGTCGACGTGAGGATGAGGGAGAACAGGAACTCGTTCCAGCTCGCCAGGAAACAGAAGATGCCGGCCGCGATGATGCCCGGCCGCACGACGGGCAGCAGGACCTTCCACATCATCGTCATGCGCGAACAGCCGTCGATCAGCGCGGCGCGGTCGAGGCTCGCCGGCACGCCCTCGAAATAGCTGCGCATCATCCAGGCGCTGAGCGGCAGCAGGAAGCTGCAATAGGCAATGATCAGGCCGGTCCGCGTGTCGATGAGCCCGAAGCCGCGGTAGATGACGAAGAACGGCAGGACCAGCGTCAGGCCCGGCGTCATCCGCGTGAGCAGCAGGAGCCAGATGCTGGCCTTGAAGAAGCGCGTCTTGCCGTAGCGCGCGAAGGCATAGCCCGCGTACGTGCCGAGCACGATGCTGACGGCGGCCACGCTGGATCCGACCACGAAGCTGTTGATCAACGAGAGCGGCACGCGCCTAGCCTGCACGCTGCTGGAGAAGCCGGTGCTGATCTGCGGCATCAGCACGGTCTTGAAGTTTTCGAGCGTGAACCCGCTGGGGATCATCGTGGCGGGCGTGCGGATCAGGTCCGAGGCGGGCGTGAGACTCATCAGCACGAGCGCCAGCACGGGCAGCGCCGACCAGAGGAACAGCACTATCGCCGCGAGCGCGAACCCGCCCCGCCCGAGGACGGCCTCGAGAGCGCGCGGCAGGCGGATGCGGGGGCGTGGCGGCGGCAGGGCGACCATCGGCTGACCCCGCTTGGCGAGCAGGCGACCCTCGGTCAGAGACGCGCCGGCCGGGCGGGACCGCCGTGCGCCGAAGACGGCGAAATAGGTGATCGCCAGGATGAAGCTCAGGGCCGTCAGGCAGTAGAGGATCGCGGCACCTTCGCCGAAACGCAGGAACTGGAAGGAATAGACGTAGCCGAGCCAGGAGATGACCGTCGTGGCCGCCCCCGGACCGCCGCGCGTCATGATCCAAAGGATGTCGAACGCCATCAGCGAATTGATGGTCGCGATGATGGAGATGAACAGCAGGTTGGGTCGCAGCCACGGCAACGTGATGGCCAAGAACCGCGCTGTCGGGCCGGCTCCGTCGAGCATCGCGGCCCTGTGCAGGCTCGACGGCATGGATTGGAGGCCGGCCAGCAGCATCAGGGCGGTGAGCGGCGCCTGGCTCCAGACGTTGGTCAGGGCCACGAGGTTGAGTGCCCTGAAACCGTCCCCGAGCCAGGGCATGGCCAGGCCGTGCAAGCCGAGATCGTTGAGGAGGCCCGTCAAGGCACCGTAGTCGCCGGCATAGATGAAAGACCAAAGGACACCGACCGAAACCGGCGCCATGGCCCAGGGCACGAGCACCACGCTTCGCAACACGCCGCGCCCGATGAAGCGCTCGTTGAGGAGCAGCGCCATCGCCATGCCGAGCACCGTGGTCCCGATGACCGAGAAGGCCGCGAAATAGGCCGTCCGCCCGAAGGCTGCCCAGAACTCCGCATTGCCGAGGATCCAGGCGTAGTTGCCGCCGCCGACGTAGATGAAAGTCTTCGTGATCGGGTTGGTGCGATGCAGGCTCAAATACAGGCTGTAGGCGAGCGGGAGTCCCACCACCGCGAAGACGATGACCAATGTCGGCGCCACGGCGGCATAGGCGAAGAGCGGGACGCGCCCGATGCGGGAGCGCGGCCGCGCCGGCGCCGCGGATTGGCCGAGCGGCCCCTTGTCGGCATGCGCGATGGTTTGAAGGACGCTCATCGAGGCCTCCCCGAAGGCTGCGCTCTCGGGGCGGCATCGCCGGATCGCGGTCGGCGCGGGTCGGCCGAGGCGAAGCTTCGGCCGGCTTTGGCGCTCACTGATACTGCGTCTTCAGGTCGGAGACCTTCTTGACCAAGCTGTCCACCAGCTCGTCCGTCGAACCGTTGCCGCGGATATAGTCCTGGACATGCTGCATCATGAACAAGTCCCACTCGGAGAACCAGATCGCCTTGGCGACCTTGCGCGAGGTCGCCAGTTGCAGTTGCTTGCTCGCCGTGTCGACGTCGCGCCACTTGGAGAAGCTGGCGACGATCTCGGGGTCGGCCATGACCTCCTTGTATCCGGAGCCGAGCCCGAAATCGAGCGCCCAGCGCTTGATCACATGATACTGCCCGTCCTTCGCCTTGCCGCCGAAGAAGCGCAGCAGATTCCAGGTGCGGTCGACATCGACGGGCTGCTTTCCCATCACGTAGGCGGCCGTCCAGGCGAAGGTCGAATGGGTCTTGAACGGCATCAGCGCGTTCTTGACCTTGCCGGCGATCTTGGACAGCTTCGCATCGTTGGCGACCTTCTGGTCGTAGTCATGCAGGATCATGAAGGTGTGGCGGCCGGTGCAATAGCTCGGCACGCCCTCGTCGGGCATCGTCATGATGTCGGCGGCGACGAGCTGTTCCTTGTAGAGCGTGCGGTGGAACTCCAGCACCTTCCTGAAGGCAGCGTCGGGCACCAGGTCGTTGGCCTCGTTGAAGACGGGCGCACCCTCCGCATACCAGCAGGCGAAGATGCTCCACGACAGCTCCGACCATTTCTGGCCCCAGGCGCTGTTGTAGGGCGCCTCAGACACGCCGTCCTTCTTGAGCTTGCGGCAGGCGTCGAGCAGCGCGTCCGAACTGTCGGGCACGCCGACGCCGGCCTTGGCGAGCTGCGATTCGTCGTAGATGAAGGCGTTGTGCCCGGCGTAATAGGGCAGGCCCATCATCTTGCCGTCAGGCAGCGACAGGGACGTCACACTCACCGGGAACATGCCGGACTTGATCGCGTCGATGTCAGGGAGCCCGTCGAGCGAGCGCGTCCAGTCGGCGGTGTGCCAGCGGGCGATGTGATCCTCTTCGGAATACATCATGTCGATGTGCTGGCCGCCGGTGAGCTTGGTCTCGACGACGGGGTGGTAGTCGCCCGAGACGAGCTCGTAGGTGACATTCTCGTCGTAGAGCTTCTTGAACGTGTCGACGTTCTCGGTGACGATCTGAGGCTGATACTGCCAGCCGATGAATGTGAGCGGCGTGGAAGGCGCGGCCCAGGCGGCTTGCCCGGCGAGGGCGCTGGCCGAGAGGGCACCCGCTCCCTGGAGGACACGGCGGCGCGACAGCAAGTAACGGTCAAGTGACGTCTTCATGAGCGGTCCCCACGCTTGATCCACGTCTCGCGTGCCTCGTGTCGGCGATGGCCGGCGCCGCATCCGAGACTTGCCGCGGCCGCGCGATGCGGCGACCGCTAGAGTGTTCTCTCATGCGGCCATCATGACTCGAACGATGTCGGATCGCTACTGGAATTTTTATAATCAAATCAAAAAATGGAATATATGCCCTTATCTGCTCGATTCATCGACAGATTGTTTCAAAAATGATCATAAAATCAAAATCAATGCAGCAAGATGATCAATCTGAGACGGGTTGCGTGTCGTCGGCGTCGCGGTAGGTCGTGAACTGCTGCTTGATCCGCCGCAGCTTCTCCTGGGCCTGCGGGCTGCAGCGGATGGCAGCCCCGTAGGCCAGCATGTCGATGATGGTGAGAAAGGCGTAGCGGAGGCTCGTCGGGCCGAGGACGTCGCCGTCGTCCGCGACGTCGAGTGCCAGCGGCACGGCCACGGCTGAGGCGAGCGGCGTGTCCCGCACAGTGAGGCCGACCGTTACCGCGCCATAGTCGGCCGCGATGCGGGCGGCCTTGATGAGCTCGCCGTTGTTGCCGCTCAGCGACGAGCAGAAGACGACGTCGCCGCGCTCCACGGTGGCCGCGATCATCATCTGCATCTGGTGGTCGCTGCTGGTGTTGATCCGCAGCCCCAGGCGGAACAGGCGGTTGTGCATCTCCTCGATCAGCCAGCTCGACACGCCGCCGCTACCGAAAGCGTAGATCATGCGGCTGCCGGTCAGAAGGTCGATGGCTCGGTCGAGCAGTGTCTGGTCGATGGTGCGTTGCGCTTCGAGGATGGCGCGCTGGGCGCGCATGACCACGCGCTGGCTGACGTCCGCCAGGGTCGCGGGCGGCGTCACGGGTTCGAGATAGCGGGCGCCCACCCGCATGCTACTCATGACCTTGAGCTTCAAGTCGCGCAAGCCGTCGCAACCGATCACCCGGCTGAAGCGGGTGATGGTCGGGGCCGAGACGCCGATCCATAGGACGAGCTCCTCGATAGGCTTTTCGACGAAGCCGGTGGGATGGTCGAGGATGGCCTGCGCGATCTTGCCGTGCGAGCGCGACAACTCGCTCTGGTGGTCGAGCAGGAAGCCGATCACGTCGTGTTCGGCGAAGCGAGGGGTCGTGGCGGCGCGGCCGGCGGCACCGTTCATGGAAGCTGTGCCGCTGTGCCCTGCCATGCGTCTACTCCCGCCGGCCCATCGCGGCCTTGTCCGCCTCTAACACACCGCGATGAGCGGCGTGTCCCCCGATCCAGCGGCGACGGTTTGCGGCCGCCGCGTCGTCGCCTACCAGATCGTGTAGCCGCCATCGATCACATAGGCCGCGCCGGTGATGTAGGACGACGCTTCGGAGGCGAGGAAGACGGCAAGGGGCCCGAGTTCCTCCGGCTCGCCCGCGCGGCCCATCGGCACCGAGGAGACGAAGGTCTTGATCACCTCGGGGTTCTTCTTGGCCCATTCGCGATTCGGATGGGTCATGAACAGGCCGGGGCAGATGGCATTGACCCGGATGCCGTGCGGCGCCCAATCGGCCGCAGTGGCGCGGGTGAAATGGATCACGGCGGCCTTGCAGGTCTCGTAGTGGCGGCCCGCGATGCCGCGATTGGCGATCATACCGCTGATCGAGGCCGTGTTGATGATGCGGCCGCCCTCGCCGCGCGCCAGCATGGCGCCCCCGATGATCTTGGTGGCAAGGAAGCAATGGGTGAGGTTGAGGTCGACGAAGTGCTGCCAAGTCTCCAGTGGCGTGTCCTCGATCTTGATGTTCATGCCGCGGTCGCCGACGTTGTTGACCAGGATGTCGATCGGGCCGACCTCGGCGAGCGCCCGTGTGCACAGCGCCTCGCACTCCGCCGGTTTCGACATGTCGCCCTGCAGGCTCCAGGCCTTGCGCCCGGTGGCGCGCAGGGCGTTGGCCGCTTCAGCGAGGCTCCCCGCATCGCGGCCGGTGATGCCGACGTCGGCGCCGGCCTCCGCCAGCGCCAGGGCCATCGACAGGCCGAGACCCCGGCTCGCCCCCGTGACGAGGGCGCGTTTCCCATCCAGTCTGAAACGATCGAGAACCGACATGGTGTGATGGTCTCCCGTGGATGTGGCGGCGCGCAGCCGCCGTCAGGCGATGCGGGCCGTGCTGGCAGCGTCGAAGACATGGGCTCGGCCCTGCAGTGCCATGCCGACCCGGTCGCCGGGCCGGGCTGTCACGCGGCCGGCGATCACGGCAACGGCGCGCTGGCCTTCAAGCATGCCGTGCAGGTGGGTCTCGGCGCCGGTCGGCTCGACGAGGTCTACGTCGAGATGGAGGTCCGGCGTCCCCTGCGCGAGTGTCAGCGTCTCGGGCCGCAGGCCGACCACGACGCCGAGGCCGCGCGGCGCGTCCACGGGCAGGCGAAGCCGAGTGCCTGATTCCGTCACGGCGCTGTGGCCGTCCTCGTCGTCGATCCGCGCCGGGATGAAGCTCATGGCGGGCGAGCCGAGAAAGCCCGCCACGAAGATGTTGGCCGGGTTGTCGTAGAGCTCGAGCGGTGTGCCGATCTGCTCGATGCAGCCGCCATTCATCACAACAATACGGTCCGCCATGGTCATAGCCTCGACCTGGTCGTGGGTCACGTAGATGATCGTGGTCCCCAGCCGCGCGTGTAGGCCCTTGATCTCGGCCCGCATCTGCACGCGCAGCTTGGCGTCGAGGTTGGAAAGCGGCTCGTCGAAGAGGAACACCGACGGCTCGCGCACGATCGCGCGTCCCATGGCAACGCGCTGGCGCTGGCCGCCGGAAAGCTGGCGCGGGTAGCGGTCGAGGTAGCCGTGCAGGTTGAGGATCGTCGCGGCCTTGTCGATCTTCGCGGCGATGCCGGCGCGGGCCTCGCCCCGGATGGTCGGGCCGTAGCCGATGTTGTCGCGCGCTGTCATGTGGGGGTAGAGCGCGTAGGATTGGAACACCATGGAGATGTTGCGCAGCTGGGGCGGCAGGTCGTTCGCCCTGGTATCGCCGATCAAGAGGTCGCCCGCGCTAATGGGTTCGAGGCCCGCCACCATGCGCAGCAGCGTCGATTTTCCGCAGCCCAACGGCCCGACGAGGACGAGGAACTCGCCGTCGCGGATGTCGAGGTCGAGCGCCTCGATCACGGCGGCGCTGTCGTAGGATTTGCCGATCTGCCGCAGCGATACGGGAGCCATCACGCGTCTCCGGTTATGCGGGAGGTCACTTGACCGCCCCAGCTCCCAATCCGCCGATCAGGTATTTTTGCAGCCAAGCGAAGAGGATCGCGACCGGCAGCGTGGCGATCAGGGTCGCGGCCATCACGTAATGCCATTCGACCTCGTAGCGCCCGGCCACAAGCGAGAAAACCTGGATCGGCAGCGTGAAATTCCCTTGCTTGCGCAGCAGCGTCAGCGCCACGGCGAACTCGTTCCAGGCGTTGATGAAGGTGAAGATCGCGGTCACCGCGATGGCCGGCACCGAAAGCGGCAGGAAGACGCTCCAGAGAGAGCGCAGGCGCGACGCGCCTTCGAGCCACGCGGATTCCTCAAGGTCAATCGGGATCGAGTTGAAGTAGCCGCGCATCATCCACACCGCGAAGGCGATCTGGAACGCCGTATAGATCACCGCGAGCGTGTTGATAGAATCGACGAGGCCGAAGAAGACGACGAGCCGGAAGAGCCCGAGCACCAGCACGATGGGCGAGAGCATCTGCGTGACGAGCAGGAAGTCGCTGTAGGGCCGCCGCAGCCCGAAGCGGAAGCGCGACATCGCATAGGCGGCGGGGATGCTGAGCAGGATGGCGGCCGCGGTCGACAGCAGCGAGACATAGAGGCTGTTCAGCAGCGCGGGGCCGAATTTCGTGGCGCGCCACATGTCGGCGCAATTCTCCCAGGCGAAGCGGCTCGGCAACCAGGCCGCGGCATCCGCCACAACCTCGCTCCCCGGCTTCAACGCCGTGAACAGCATCACCGCGAAGGGGAACAGGTTCATCACGATCAGCGGCAGCAGGGCCAGCCAGCACAGCAGACTGCGTCGCACGAGCCGTCGGCGGTCAGTCGTCATGCGAAGCCTTCAAAATGAGGCGCAGGTAGATGAGCGTGAACACTAGCAGGGCCGCGAACATCATCAGCGACACGGCGGCGGCGTCGCCCAGCCGGCCGAAGACGAAGGCGAGCTTGTAGAGATAGGTTACAAGGATGTCGGTGCCGTTGGCCGGGCCGCCTTCCGTCATAATCCAGATGATCGGGAAAGAGTTGAAGACGTAAATGATGTTGAGCACGAGAGCGATAGTGATGAAGGGCCGCATCATCGGCAGCGTCAGGGTCCTGAACTGCGTCAAGGCGCCGGCACCTTCCAGCGCCGCCGCCTCGTAGATGTCGCCCGGGATCGAGGCCAGGCCGCCGAGGAACACCGAGGTACAGAAGGGAATCGACACCAGGATGCCGATGACGGTCTCGGTGGCGAAGGCGAGGTTGGCGGAGCCGAGCCAGACGATGGGCTGGGCGATGAACCCGAGATCCTGCAGCGTGACGTTGAGGAGCCCGCTCTGTCCGTTGAGCGCCCAGCGCCAGACGATCGCCGTCATGGTAAGGGAAACGGCCCAGGGCAGCATGATGAGCACGCGCGCGAGCCCCCGGCCGATGAACGGCCCGTTGAGCACCAGGGCGACCGGCCCCGAGATCGCAATGGTGCCGGCCACGACCCCGGCCGTCCAGACGAGGGTCCGCAGCGTGCTGCCGGCGAAGAGCGGATCGGCGAGCACATGCGCGAAATTCGCAGCACCTACGAAGCCGCGCAACTGGCCGAAGCGGTTCACCTCGTGCACCGCGATCGTCGAGAGTTGGTATAGCGGGTAGGCGATGATCAGCAGCGCAAGCAGGAAGCTCGGCATGATGAGCGCGAGCGGCACGCTCCAGGCCGGCGCCCGGTAGCCCGGCCGGATGCGGCGGGCCGTGATCGCCGCGCCGACGGCACCGTCGCCCGCCGTCATCGCGACCCCTGCGCCCGCATGCCGGCGCGCCCTCAGTGTTGCGCCAGGATCCCGTTGATCTGCGTCGCGGCACCCTTCATCGCGGCCTCGGGCGCTGCCTGGCCGAGGTAGATCGTCTGCAGGGCGCGGCTCGTGATATCGGCCATCTCGGCCCAATCCTTCACCGTGGGCGTGAACTTGGCGTAGTTCAGGCCGCCCGCGAAGGTGCTGAGATCCGGGTTCTTGGTGTAATAGTCCTGCGACACGATGGCCTTGGTCACAGGCAGCAGACCCTCGTCATGGTCGAACTGCGAGCGATACTTGTCCTGGTACATGAACTTGGCAAAGTCCCAGGCCTCCTTCTTGGCCTTGGAGGCGCTGTATAGCATCAAGACGTCAGTGACGCCGAGCGTCGTCGGCTTCAGGTCGGTCGGGAACGGCAGGACGGCGTAATGCAGGTTGGGCGACTCCGCCTTCAACTGCGGGATGATCATCGGGAAGGTGAAGATCATGCCGACCTTTCCCTGTTTGAACATCTGGAAGATGTCCTCGCGGCTATATGCCGTGGGCGAGGGTTCGGTCAGCTTGTCGTCGATCATCTTTTTGTAGAGGGTCGCAGCCTTGATGGACTCGGGGCTGTCGAGACCGCTCTTGCCGTCCTTGATGATGTCGCCGCCGAAGGACCACAAGGCATAGTAGAAGTAAGCGTCGGTCTCGACTTCCTTCCCCTGTAGGCCGAAGCCGTAGACGTTCGGTATCGAGGACAGTTTCTTCGCTGCCGCATAGAAATCCTCCCAGGTCTTGGGCGGCTCGATGCCGGCTTGCTTGAACAGGTCGAGGTTGATCATCATGCCCCGGGCCGATGCGGCAGCCGGGATGCCCATCAGCTTCCCGTCGATGGTCGACGGCGCGAAGAAGGACTGGATGAAGATGTCCTTGAAGGCTGGCGTCATCAGGCTGTCGAGCGGCTCGATGACCCCTTGAGAGGCAAAATCTGGAACCCAGATCGTCGCAACGATGGACAAGTCGGGTGGCGTGCCGGCGTTCACGTCGGTCGTCAGCTTCTGCAGGTAGCCGTTCCATGGGTTGACTTCGACGCTGATGTGGACATCTGGGTGCAACGCTTCATAGTCCCTCGCTACCTGCTGAAAGAAGGGCAGCGTGTGCTTGGAATACTCACCGGCCGTGAAACGCAGATCAGTCGCTAGGGCGGCATCGAGGGGAAGCATGGCCGAGACGACGCCGGCCGCGCCGAGAAACAATGTCACAAGTCGCGAAGCCATTCGAAGCCCTTCCGATGGTTGCCTCCGGATTGTGCGCCGGGACGCATGGTCGATGAAGGCAGCGAAAACCGCCATCGTCCGTCGCCATGCCCATAGGCGAAACTGCATGAGCAAGGCCGCCCTCGACGCGTGCTCAAGCGCGTAACGATGCCGCATCATCCATTCAGCATTGAGGTTTGCCAAGCAAATTTTTTCTTCTCAGTCATTTAGGAGCTGAAACGACAGGCCAAGCCCAATTCCTGATCCGATTCTGATCACAAAATGCATATTCGGGCACGAGTCGCCTGTTTTCACGCCGCTTTGCGTGCAGAGTGTACTGGGCCTTCGAGGGCGTGCGATAGAGTCATGACGATGCACGAAGGCACCCGCGCTATGATCGCCAACCCGCACGTCCTCGTGCTGGATTGCAGCCGTCACAGGCAGGCCGACATCGACCAGATCGGCTTCGAGGCAGGACGAATGGCTGCTTCGGAGCGGCGGCGAAATCTGCTGGAACGACCAGGATTGGCGCAGTGCTGCCGGCAACCTGCGATCCGGAACGACCGCTCTCGGGCCCGCGCGAAATGGCCCGCTACGCCCGGAATGGGTCGGCAGCTTCCGGCTCGGCTACCGGGCTGCCAATGTCCGGAAGGTGGTGATCCGCCAACGGCAGCTCATGGCGCAAACTGGCCGATCCCGAAAAAATAGGGACTGGCCAGAAAGCAGCTGTAGCCGTTCCGGTGGTGCGGACACATGGGGCGTTTCTCGCAGTTTTTAAGCTGACCTCAATCGGGTTCAGTGAGATTTTCATGTCGCATCTACGCTTATCGTGTTTGCCGGGAAGATATTCCGATAATTCGTCGTTAAGGAGTTTCCGAATTTGCTGCGAGCACTAGGGATGCAGCGTCGACGAGACCCGCATCCCGCCCGGCGAAGACGTGATAGACCGTAACCCGAGGCGAGCCGGAACGGTCGCGCGATGCCCGCACAACCTCATCGATCATCCAAGCCGTAGCGCCGTTCCGTCCGTTCAGCATACCCCCTGCGAGGACCACTGCCGAGGGGTCAAACAGCGTCATTAGGTCCGAAAGGTTGGACGCAAGATAGCGGTAGGCCGGGTGGTCGGTCACTGGCGGCTCGGTTGGGCCATATACGAGATTATCTGCGAACATCTCTAATAAGTCGCCCGTCCGCCGGAGATGTCGAAAACTGCTCCTGTAGTGAACGAGTTCTCTCGCGAAGCGAGAAAGCAGACTAGCGCGGCGATCTCTTCGACCGTCACAAACCGCCCCCGCGGAATCTTCGAGAGCATGTAGTCGATATGCGCCTGAGAAACCTGCTCCAGGATCCGGGTCTTGGCTGCCGCGGGAGTAATGACGTTGACGGCGATATCCTGCTCGGCCGTCTCCTTGCCAAGGCTTTTGGTGAGCGCGATCAGGCCGGCTTTCGCGGCGCTGTAGGCCGATGCATTCGGGTTGCCCTCCTTGCCGGCGATCGAGGCGATGTTGACGATGCGGCCGTAGCCCGCGCCGACCATGCGCTTCACGACGGCCTGGTTGACGTGGAAGGCCCCCGTCAGGTCGATGTCCACGACACTCCGCCAGGCGTCCAGCGGATAATCGACGACCGGGACGGCCGGCCCCGCGATGCCCGCTGAATGCACCAGGACATCGATCGCGCCCGCCTGAGCGGTTCGCGCCGCCGCGGCCTCCACCGCAGCCGCATCGGTGATGTCGACCAAGACGGTGTCAACCGTCGCGCCCCCGAGATCAGCTACCGCTGCCTCCAAGGCCTCTCGATTCGCGTCCCAGAGGCTGAGCCGGGCGCCCTCACGAGCGAGGCGCCGCGCGATCGCGAACCCGATACCCTGCGCGCCGCCCGTGACCACGGCCTGGTTGCCGTCGAACCGGTGATCGAAAACGCTCATGTCTGCCCCCCCGAAAAGCTTGTCGCTGCGATCGAACCGGCGGGGGACGCCTGCATAGGGCGCCTGTGAAGCGTCGGCGATGCGGAGGACCTCGTTCCACTTGGCCATCCGCTCCGACCGAGCAAACGATCCGACCTTCAGCTGGCCGGCGTTCCACCCGACGGCTAAATGCGCGATGGCGACGTCCTCGGTCTCTCCCGATCGCGCCGACACGATGGTGCCGAACCCCGCGCGCCGGCCGGCGTCGAGCGCCGCCTTGGCTTCCGTAACGGTCCCAGCCTGGTTGACCTTGACCAGCACGGCGTTGACCGAGCCGTCTCGCGCTGCCGCGTCGACCCGGACGGCATTCGTGACCAGGAAATCGTCGCCGATGACCTGAAGCCTGTCGCCGGCCGCCGCCGTGAAGCGCCTCAAGCCTTCGGGGTCGTCCTCGGCCAGCGGATCCTCGATGGAGACGATCGGGTATCGCGCGCACCAACCCAGCAGAAGGTCGCAGAGCCCGTCGCTGTCGAACTCCCGGCCGTCCAGCCCCAGCCGGTAGCGTCCGTCCCGACCGAACTCGGAGGCCGCGATGTCGAGCGAGATCGCAACCTCGTCGCCCGGCGTGAAGCCGGCTGCTTCGATGGCGCGCACGAGCATGTCGAGTGCCTCCTCGTTCGACGCGAAGGCGGGCCACCAGCCGCCCTCGTCCGCGACGCCCGCGAGCGCTCCACGCTCCGACATCAGGCGCCCGGCGGCGCCGTAAACCTCGGCCGTAATCTCCAGCGCCTCGTCGAAACTCGCGGCCTTGGGCGCCACCACCATCAGATCCTGGATGTCGATCCGCCGGCCCGCATGGGCACCTCCGCCGAAGATCTGGATCTCAGGCATTGGGATGGAGACTGGAGCGCCGGCGGCGAGATAGGACCACAGCGGCAGGCGCGCCTGGGCGGCCGCGGCATGCAGGGCCGCGAGGGAGACTGCCACGGTCGCGTTGCCGCCCAGGCGCGCCTTTGTGGGCGTGCCGTCGAGCGTGATCAGGCGGGCATCGAGGGCTGCCTGATCGGTGGCATCCGTGCCCCTCAGGGCGGGCGCGATCTCGTCGCGGATCGCCGCAAGAGCACCGCCGACGTCGAGCCCGCGAAGCCGCTCCCCGCCGTCGCGACGGTCGACGGCCTCCCGGGACCCGCGCGAGGCGCCGGCCGGCGCGATGCCACGGCCCACAGTGCCGTCGGCGAGATGCACCTCCGCCTCGACGGTGGGGCGTCCCCGCGAATCCCAGATGCGCCGCCCCTTGACGGCCGCGATGGTCGAATCAGGCACGGAGGCGGCTCCAAAGGTCGGCGATAGTATCGAGCGTCTTGGTCCGGCCCAGCAGCATGGTGCGGGCGGCCTGACGAACCCAGTCTCGCCGCGGCTCGTCGAGGTATTCCACCGGCGACCGGCCGTCGACGCGGGCGAGAAGGAACGCCTGCACGAGGTCCGCGGCCCGGCCCTCGATCGCCTCGCGGGCCTCCCAGGTCACGCCGTCGAGATAAGCTCTCGCAAAAGCCGCGAAGCAGCCGAGGTAAGCCACACGGTGATCCTCCCGCAGCGCGCCTTTGAGAAGGAGGTGGGTGAGGCAGAAGGCGAGGTCGAAGGCCGGGTCGCCCCAGCAGGCGCATTCGGCATCGAGGAACACGGGTCCCTGCGGCCCGTGCAGGATGTTCTTGGGGCTCACGTCGCCGTGTATTAGCGCGAGCCGCGTGGCAAGCGTCCGCTCGGCGAGTCTCTCGAGCCGTTTAGCCAGGTCGGGATGGGCGCGCGCCGTCGCCCGGAGATAGGGCTCGATGCGGATCGGCTCGAAGATTGTCTCGTTATCGAACGCCGCGGCCAGCGCGGGCTTCGCCGCGCTGTGCCCGTGGATGCTGACGAGCGCCGCCCCGACCGCGCGCGAGAACGCCGCGTCAGCGTGACCCGCCAGCAGTTCGCCCTTCCAGACCGGGTGGGTGTCGGCCGGCAGGTACTCCATGGCGAAGAGTCCACGCCCAGGGTCGTCCGCGATCAGCGCTGGCACCACCTCGGGCAGCCAGCGCGCTACCGTCCTCAGCCATTTCGCCTCGGCCGCGTTGCGGCCTACTGGCGCCTCCCAGAGCGTGGCCACCTTGAGGCGCGGCAGGGCGCGTTTGATGCAGAAGCGACGACCGGAGGCGGTCGTCACCAGGACGATGTCCGAGGACACCCCGCCCGGGAGCGGCGCCGCGTCGACCACTTCGCCAGGCACGATCAATTTGAGATCGACCAGCAAGGACGACAAGTCTGTCTCTAAGGGCATCCTCGTTCCCTCAATGGCTCTCGCGCGGGATCCCGGCGCCCCGGCACCCCAGCAGGAAGTCGAAGTCGGCGCCCGTGTCGGCGCCGAGCACATGCGTGCGATAGAGCTGCTGGTAGCCGCCTCCCGTGTCCGGCGCGGGCGGTGTCCATCGGGTCCGGCGGGCCGCCAGGACCTCGGGCGCGACATCGAGGTGCAGCCGCCGCCGTTCGACGTCGAGCGCGATCATGTCCCCGCTCTCGACCAAAGCCAGCGGGCCGCCGGCCGCCGCTTCGGGCGCCACGTGAAGCACGACGGTACCGAAGGCCGTCCCGCTCATGCGCGCATCCGATATCCGCACCATGTCGCGCACGCCGAGGGCGAGAAGCTTCTTCGGCAAGGCCATATTGCCGACCTCGGCCATGCCGGGATAGCCGCGCGGGCCGCAATTGCGCAGCACCATCACGCAGGTGGCGTCGATGTCGAGAGCGGGGTCGTCGATCCGCGCCTTGTAGTCGTCGATGTCGTCGAACACGACCGCGCGCCCGCGGTGGCGCATCAGCGCGGGCGAAGCGGCCGAGGGTTTGATGACGGCGCCGCCCGGCGCGAGATTGCCGCGCAGTACCGCGATGCCGCCTTGCTCGGTCAGCGGTTTCGTCCGCGGGCGGATCACCTCGTCGTCGAACACAGAGGCGTCGCGCAGGTTCGCGCCGACTGTCTCGCTCGTTACCGTCATTGCGTCGAGATCGAGCAGGTCGGCGATCCGCGCCATGAGCGCCGGCACCCCGCCCGCGTAGCAGAAGTCCTCCATGAGGAAGCGGCCGGACGGCATCAGGTCAAGCAGGCACGGTACGTCGCGCCCGAGCCGGTCCCAATCGTCGAGCGAGAGCGGAACGCCGATCCGGCCCGCGATGGCCAGCAAATGGATCACCGCATTGGTCGAGCCGCCGACCGCTCCGTTCACGCGGATGGCGTTGGCGAACGCCGAAGGCGTCAGGATACGCGACATCCTCAGGTCCTCGCGCACGAGCCCGACGGCGCGACGACCGACGAGATGCGCCATACGGGCGCGTCCCGCATCCACGGCCGGCAGCGCCGCATTGCCCGGGAGCGCCAGTCCCAGAGCTTCGACCATGGTGGCCATGGTGGACGCCGTGCCCATCGTCATGCAATGGCCCGCCGAGCGCGACATGGCGCTTTCGGCCGCCATGAAATCCCGCAGCGAGAGGATGCCCGCACGCACGTCCTCCGACAGCTTCCACACGTCGGTGCCCGAGCCGACGGTGCGCCCGCGGTAACGCCCGTTCAGCATCGGGCCGCCCGACAGAACGATCGCGGGAAGGTCGCAGCTCGCCGCGCCCATCACGAGCGACGGCGTGGTCTTGTCGCAGCCGCAGAGTAGGACGACGCCGTCGATGGGGTTGCCGCGGATGGCCTCCTCGACGTCCATCGCGGCGAGGTTGCGGAACATCATGGCGGTGGGGCGAAGGTTGGACTCGCCGCAGGACGACACGGGGAACTCGAGGGGGAAGCCGCCGGTCTCGTAGACGCCGCGCTTAACATGCTCGACGAGGCCGCGGAAATGAGTGTTGCAGGGGGTGAGGTCCGAGGCGGTGTTGCAGATGCCGATCACGGGCCGGCCATCGAACATCTCGTCGGGATGGCCCTGGTTCTTCATCCAGCTGCGGTGGATGAAGCCATCCTTGTCGAGCCCTCCGAACCAGGCCTGCGAGCGACGTTTGATGGCATCGGTCATATCAGGATGCCTAGCTGCCGAAGGGGCCGAGCGCGGCGGCATGCCGTTCGACGCAAGCCAGCCCGAACGGAGTGTGGCGAAGGGCGGGGGCACGGTCATGGACCGTCAGGCCGGCGCGCGCCGCGAACAGGCGCTTGCCGTAGCAGATCAGCGTCTCGATCGACTGCATCACGAAGCTGATCGAGGGGGCTGCGGCGGCGTGAAGGGTCCTGGCCTGCGCGCGGTCGCCCGCCGCGAAGGCAGCCATGGCGCGAACCGCATGATCGACGGCGTCGGGTGCCAGGATGAAGCCGCTAGCACCGGCCTCGAGCACGTCAGGAAGCTCCAGGCCGCCCCGCCCATTGAGCACGGCGAGTTTGCCGGCGGTGCGCTCGATCAGCGCCGACACCTCGATCGCCGAGCCCTCCGCCTTGATAGTGCTCATAGCGGAGTGGCGCGCCAGCAGACACGCGATATCGTCGGCTGTAAGGCCGCGTCCGAGATACTGCGGTGCGTTCTGAATCGCGCAGGGGAGTGCCGTCTCGCCCATCACGCGCGAGAAGAAGTCGAGGTACTCACCGGCTGCGTAGGCGCCGGTCGACGGGGGCTGCAGGATCAGCCAATCCGCGCCGGCCTGCTCGGCGGTTCGGACCATCGAGACCTGCTCGGCCACGGAGGCACCGAAGATGGTGATGCCGAGCGGGATGCGGCCCCCAATGTCCTCGGCCGCCCACGCCATGACCTGCCGGCGTTCCTCGGCCGTCAGCTTGGCCACCTCCGTGGCGAGGCCGAGAACCGTGATGCCCGACACGCCCCCCGAAAGGCATATCTCCACCTGGCGCCGCATGGCCTGCCGGTCGAGGCGCTCGGACGTATCGAAGAAGGCATAGAGCACGGCATGAATGCCGTTAAGGTCGAGCGGTGCCGTGCTCACTTTATCGCTCCCATCGTCAGGCCGCGGACGAGTTGACGCTGAAAGACAAAGACAAAGGCGAGGACGGGCGCGAGCATCACAACCGCGGAGGCCGTGAGACCGCCCCAGTCGATCTGCTGGTAGCCGACGAAACTGTAGAGCCCGATCGGCACGGTGCGGATGCGGTCCCCGAGCACTAGGGTGAAAAGGAACTCGTTCCAGGAAAACAGGAAGGCCAGGATCGCGACGGCCGCGATGCCGGGCATAGCCAGCGGGAGGCAGATCTGGCGGAAGGCCTGAAAGGCGGTGGCGCCATCCATGAAGGCGGCCTCCTCGAGCTCGGCCGGGAGGTCCTCGAAAAAGCCCTTCATCAGCCATGTCACGATCGACAAGTTCAGGGCGACATGGGCGACGATCAAACCCACGTAGGTGTCGATCAGGCCCGTGCGGACGTAGAGGATGAAAAATGGGATCAGCATGGCGACTGGCGGCGTCATGCGGGTGGAGAGAATCCAGAAGCCGAAGTCGGCGTTGCCGCGGAACCGGTAGCGCGCGATCACGTAGGCGGTGGGAACGCCCAGCGCCAGCGCGACGGCGGTCGAGCCGAGGGCGACGATCAGCGAGTTGCCGAAATAGCCCCACACATCGCCATTGTGCAGGACCGCCTGGTAGTTGTCCCACACTGGCGTGAACAGGAAGCGGGGGGGCCGCGCGATGGCGTCGACCTGCCGCTTCAGACTCATCGTCACGAGCCAGTAGATCGGAAAAAAGCACCAAAGGGCGAAGAGCCAAAGCAATAGGCGTCTGAGCCAAGGTGTAGCGAGACGCGCCAGCCGCCGTGCCGGCGTGAGTGGCCGGTTCTGCGAGCGCCGCGGCCCAGCCCTGCCCTGAGCGGCGGCCGTCATAGCGCGGCCCTCGGGCGGAACAGGTCGGCCCGACGCAGCAGGGTCTGACTGACCACGATGGTGAAGACCAGCATCACAATCGCGAGGGCCGCGGCATAGCCCATCGACAGGAACTCGATCCCGTTCTTGTAAGCGAGCAGGTTCAACGTACGGGTGGCGATTGCCGGGCCGCCGCCGGTCAGCACGAAGATGATGTCGAAGGTCTTGAAGGCATCGATGGTCCGGAACACGACAGCGACGACGAGATAGGGGAACAGCAGCGGTAGCGTGTGATGGACGAAGATCCTGAAGGGACCCGCGCCGTCCATTGCGGCTGCTTCCAGCGGTTCCTCGTCCATCGCCGAGAGGCCGCCCGCCGCGATCAGCAGGATGAAGGGCGTCCACTGCCATGTGTCGACGACGATCAGCGACAGGAGCGCCATTCCCGGCGTTCCCAGCCAGTCCACCGGGTGCATCCCCACGAGACGAAGCAGGTAGTTGAACACGCCAAGGCTCGGGTTGAGCATGATGCGGAACGTGAAGACGGCCGCGACCGGCGTGATGGCCAGCGGCATCAGATAGATGAGTCGGAGAGCGGTCACGCCGCGCCTCTCGTGGTGCAGCAGCGCCGCGATGCCGACCCCGAGGACCAGCTGCAGCATGACGGCCGCCACCGTGAACTCGACCGTCACGCGGACCGCGTTCTGGAACTCGTCGCTGGTGAACAGCCGGATGTAGTTGGCGAGCCCCGTGAACTTCAGAGTATTAGGCGCGGTGAGCGCGTAATCGGTGAACGAGAACAAGACACTGACCGCAAACGGGATGATGGTCAGCCCGATCAGCAGGATCGTGGCCGGCGCAAGCATCAGGACGACGAAGCGGGTCCGATCCCGCTTCGCCGACGATTGAATGCGCCTCGGACGCGATGTCGCGATGGCCTCGGACATCGTCGCCTAGCCGAGCGCCCGCTTGATGGTCTGCGTCGCCTCGCCAAGCGCCGTGGCTGTATCCTTGGCGCCGGTCGCGCTCTCATTCACCGCGATCGCCAGCGCATCGAGGATCTGCGGGGCCTTGGGGTGGAACCAGGTCGCCTTGAAGAGGGCGCCGTCGCCGGCCTTGAGGCTGCTTAGCGCAACCGTGGCCGCCTCCGCCCCGAAACGATCCTTAAATGCGCTGGACGCCCAGGCGGAGGCCCTCGGCGTCGCGAGGCCGCTCGCCGCGGTGAGCATGCAGGTCGGCTTCGAATTGGCCCATTGCAGGAACAGGAAGGCCGCCTCCTTGTTCTGCGATTTCGCATTGATGCCGGCGGTCCAGTGCCACATGTTCGGCTTCACCGGCTTGTCGCCGGCCTTGGGCATCATGCCGTAAACAGCATGGCCCGCGACCTTGCTCTTCTTGGGATCGGCGATGTCGGTGGCGAAGTTGCTGCTGTCGCAGCCGATCGCCAGTGATCCGCTCATGAAGTCGTCGAGGCACTCCGTCCACTGATAGGAGCTGATCCCTACCGGACCAGCCTCGCGCAACAGTTTGCCATACATGTCCACGCCCGCGACCGCCTCGGGCTTATCGAGAAGAATTTGGCCATCGAGGCCGATGATGGCGCCGCCGTATGAGAAGATGAAGCCGCCCACCGGCCATGTACTGTCGCCCGACGACTTGGCCCTGAGCGCGATGCCGGCGACATCGTCGGTCTTCAGCGCCTTCGCGGTCGCGAGGAGGTCGTCCATCGTGGCCGGGGCCTTCAGGCCCTTGGCGTCCAGCATGGCCTTGTTCATGAACAGGATCTCGGACTCGGCCGTGATCGCCATGAGGTACTGCTTGCCGTCCGACCATCTCTGGAATTCGCGCGCGGACGAGAAGACGTCTTCAGCGTCCCACCAGGACGCGTCGGTCAGGTCCTTGTTGGCCATCATTGCATCGAGCGGCTCGAGCCAGCCCGCCTGGATGGCTTGGCCTACGGCCCAGACCATGTA
>JAABUW010002591.1_pt1 | contig 27193 bp, 26 predicted proteins | sample 5560081 | NCBI WGS metagenome assembly JAABUW01 (sample SAMN10711882, study PRJNA513363) | rock metagenome | isolation source: Antarctica rocks | place: Antarctica: Victoria Land, Knobhead sud | reverse complement strand
CTAACTAGTCGAGCTAACTATACTATAACGGTAGAGTAGCGATTAGATAGAGGTAAAGGTACGATTAGCTATTAGCTCGACTAATAGGTTACCTCGACGTATTACTAGCGATATAGTACCGATTAAGTAGTAGTCTATTCGCGATTACTACGTATATATACTAATAGGGTAATTAGATAATTCTATTGGTACTAATTACTACCTAATTATCTAAATCGGTAATTACGACTTCTAGAATTTCGTAACGTAGTATCGCGCCTAAAACGAGGCTAACGTCTAATTACTAGCTTAACGTAATACGTATAGCCCTTATTCTATTACTACTTAGTAGGCGGAGTAGCTATAATAAATAGTATTAGGTTACCCTATTAGGAAACTAAGTCTATTATAAGGAGTAATTAGCGCTAGGAGGCTATCTAGCCGGATAGAGAGTATAAGGCTAAGAGGACGTCTTAACTAGCCCTTTAGGGATAGGGCGTAACTCTACGATATAAGATACCTATTAGGCTCTCTAATTTATATAGATCGCTCTTTTAGTATCGCCTTAGGAAGTTAGATCGTAGCTAACCCTAGCTAGCCCTTATAGTATCTACGCTAAGTAGTAAAGGCGCCTTAAGGGTTAGGTTTTACTAAGGGAGTTATATCGCGCTACGTCTTTATTAAACTAGGAGTAACTATATCTACTTACCTTATAAGGCTTAGAGGCGTTGCTAGTTCGTCTATCTAGTAAGTAACTAGCTAAAGTAGTATTACCTCCGGCGCTATAGGTATATATAGAGTTTAGCTTAGGTATCGAAAACCTAGATCCTATACTAGACGAGGGCGTAGTAGGCTTTAGTAGTAGGTATACTACTAATTTAGTATCGCCTAATTAGTAGAGTATACTTTAACTACGCGTAAGGCGTAGCTAAGATATACCGTTTAAAAGAAACGTATCTACTAAGGCGTCCTTAAGAGGACGCGTCTAGTCTAATTACTAAGGACTAATATCTAGTATAATATAGTAGCGCTAGGCGCGATAGCGCCGGCTAGCGATAGGCTCGGTAGCCTCGCCTAAAATAGATATTATCCGCTATTAATAGCGCTTAATTCTAATTACGAGGCTACTATACAACTTAGAGTAGGAAAGAGCGTATATAGTACTACCCTCTACTAGCTCGTCGGTAAGTTCGTAGTTAAGTAGGGGCTATATATAAAGTATATAGCTATAGCGCGGCTAGAGCGGTACTATCTTTATATTAGTTACGTTAGCTATTAAAGCTAGCGCCTAGATTTATAATCGTATAGCTAAGCTCGCCTTAGTTCCGCTAGAGCTAGTATAACTAATCTAGCAAGGCTATTAGGAGGCGATAAGTATCGAAGGAGGGTACCTACGGACGCGCCTACTTAGGTTAGTAATAGAATAGTTAAACCGGCTATAGGTAAAGAACTTACCTAGTTTACGCTATAGGAAAGACCCGGTAGCGTACTAACTCTTATTATACGGTTCCGAAACTACGTATACGTACGGGCGTAGAAGTAAGTAGAGAGAAGGGGGCCTAAATTTAGATATTTAGGAAAGAGAAAGAAGAAGCGAGGTAGGGCGGCTCGAGGAAGTTATGTAAACCTAGCCGCACGGGCTACCAACGCTACGCCCGTTTCCCGACGTAGATACGCCCATTTCCTGTAGCGGAAACGCGGTCAGGCTGACAACATTACATATACCTCGTACGTGCGATGTTGGTGATGGCAATGCTAGTTACTTGCAAATTAGACTGAAGTCGTCTCGATCTATACACAGCCACAATGCCATCTCGCACGGCCAAGCGCAAACGAGCCTCCGTCGATGACCCAGCTGTACTCGACGAGATCGCCCACGCACAGAACGAGCATCAACTCTTCACAGCATGGGCCAAACTCCGCGGCGTCGAAATCAACGGCGTAGAAGCCAAAAGCATTCCTGGTCGCGGCGTAGGCCTCGTCACCACCAAAACTCTCAAGGAAGGCGACCGCATCATCTTCATCCCAGAAAAAGCCATGTTCCAGCCCGACGCAACGCTTCTAAAACGAAACCACCTCACGGCTGCTTCACCGCAAGCTCAACTCGCAGTCAGCGCATTGTGTGCGTTTGAAAAACTTGACTCGAGTTTCTTTACCTGGCAGGAGGTATTGCCGGACGAGAACGATTTCAAAGCGAGTATGCCCATGTACTGGCCTCGAGAGCTTCATGAATTTCTCCCGCCTGCCGTGAAGCAACCGCTCACCCGTCAGATCACGGACTATGAGAAGGATTGGAAAGCTGTGAAGGAGTTGTGCAAAAGACGTAACTTTCCCGAAGAGCGATTCAAGTACTTCTGGATGATTGTCAATAGTCGCAGCTTCCATTGGAAACCGCCTCAGAATAAGGCTGGGATTATGGTGATGTGTCCATTCATTGATTATTTGAATCATGGACCGACTGGCTCTGGGTGTAATGTTTTGCAGAATGCCAAGGGGTATGAGGTGTTGGCAGATCGAAGTTATGGTGAGTGGCCATTCATATCTACTTTTGTTCTCCAACGGTTCTCCTTCAACGGCTCGATTCCGCGTCCCAATCCGTATTCACATCATCCACGTATCTCGTAACATCCGGAGGCCTGCATCCCCTTCGCGACAGGTGAGTCTCATCAAAGCCAGCGAAAGCGCTTGACTAACAAATACTTAGAGGTTGGAGAGGAGATCCTAGCAACCTACGGCGCCCACTCCAACGACAAACTCCTAGTCCACTACGGCTTCATGAACGTCTCACCCACCACCGGCTCCACCGGCGCCGACGACGAGATCCGTCTCGACGCCATCCTCCTCCACAACCTCACCGACGCGATCAAAGACCAGCTCCAAGACGTCGGTTTCCTCGGTGGTTACTCTCTCAGCCCGGAGACGGGGGAGATCTGCTTCAAAACCGAAGTCGCGATCCGTGCGACGTTGTTGACGGCTAATGAGTGGGAGTACTTCGTCTCGAGCGGGGAGGATCTGAGTGAAGATCGGACGAAGGAGGTGAGGGGGTTGGTGAAGAAGTGGTTAAGGGAGTATCGTCCTCATGTGATGGGGTTGATCGAGTCGGTTGAGGGGGAGGGGGAGCAGTGTTGGGGGCAGGCGCGGGAGTTGATTAAGGCGCGGTGGAGGCAGATTGGGGATGCTATTGACAAGTTCGAGGTGTGAAAGGCTTGAGAAGATTTGAAGTATTGAACTGTACAGTATTATACACAGCCGCCTGCACATACTGCACGCCCGCACGCCCCAGCCGTTGAGCCATCTTTACACATTCTCTCGCCTCTCGTCTCCCTACCCAAGCAATCTGCCTCCTCTTCTTCTCATACTCTCCTCTTTCTCAGCGATAGTTGTACAGTATAAAACACCCTCCTCCTTTCACAGCGGCTCAAAGCGAGTAGCCACTGCAGAAAAGGCGTCGAAGCGAACCGATGCACCATTAGAAACAACCGCCATACAAAGAAAGATTCCACACCACCCATCCATCTGAACGCCTTGCTTCGTACGGCTCGAAACGCACACAACATACCTAAGCAATCTGACTCCCTACGCTATGCAACAGGGGGTATCTCGCATGCTCGCTTCGCTCCACGCCATCAATACTATGCACTGTTAGTCACACTGCCACCCCTCATCCCTCCCGTACGAGAGGCTTCAGAGGCTTCAGCCTCTCGTCTGCCGACTCAGTCTCCGTTCGGCCAACTAAGTATCCCTAGTCTGCCTCGAACTCCTCTCTTCCTCCTCCTCAAGCACATCGCTCAACCGCGTCGGATGATGATGCCTCGTCTGCAACCGATCCCAGTCCTCGTACTCCTCGCCTTCATACGTCGGCCTACCACTCGTGCCCGTCGCCGCTGTCGTGGGTGAGAAATGCGCCATAGCTTGCGCTGAGGTGCTAGGCGCGGTCGGAGCTTCGGGCGGCACGATACCTGAGCCTCCCAACCCGGCACCACTACCTCCACCGATGGTTCCGGTTCCATACCGAGCAGCGTGTTCAGCTTCCCGGCGAATATCGGCTTGTACGTCGTAGGAGTCGTCTGTTTCGTTCGATTCGTGCCGCTGGGGCTGCGCGAACACGATCGGGCGGCCTTGGTCATCTGTCCGCACGTTACCGGAGGAGTCGAGAGCGTATTCCGTGTCGCCTTCACTAATGGTGTCCACGTAGCTGGCCTCGGAGCGGACGTCTTCGCGCGCGTACGGAGCAGTTCCGGTAGCGGCGCTGACGCCTTGTGATGAGGTCGGGGGCGAGTGCAGGAATGTCTCGCGCGGAGCGTGCTGGTAGAAGCGTTGGGCTTCTTGGTCGGAAATGGGGACGGGTGCGGAGGTAGCTGGGGGCCGGGAAGGGGTGAGCGAGCCGGCGGACGCGGGAGGGGGGCGTTGCGAGGGCGAGGCGGTCGATGGATAGTATGTGCCTGCGTTGAAGGATTGTGGACCTTGTTGGAGGGGCTTCACTTCGGTAAAGGGGTCGGTGTTGGTGGGTGAGACTTCCTGTTGGTAGTAGTCGCGCTCGTCGCCTGGGCTTGATAGACCTGCTGCCGCGGGGCCAGAAGCCATGCCAGTGCTGCCGTACTGTGGTTGTCCATCCCTCGTTGCGGGTCGCTGGCTTGCGCTGCCAGTTCTGCTCGGTCCTCCGAAGTAAGGTACCACTTGAACACCATGAACAATCGCGATCTGACCGTCCTTTAACTTCTGTGCCGTGTCGAGCGACTCCTGGTTTCTCCTTCCAAGCTCTTCCCACGCACGTCGTGCCTCATCCTTCGAGATCATCAGCTCCCGCCTCATCTCAGCGACTTCTCGTCGAGCAGTCTCGACTTGTGTAGATGTCTCTGCTCTCTGCCGTGCAGCATCATCTCTGGAGTTCCTTTCTACCTCGAGTTGATTCTGGAGCTGCCCGTACATCTCACGCTGGCGCTCATCGCTTGCTTTCGACTCGAAGAACCACCTCTGAAACTTGCGCTCACTGCTTGCACGAAGCCGCTGGAGCTCGACAACCGCGTGAAAGAGATTAGCGCCGGCAGCAGAGAGATCCGTAATCTGTCTATTCAGCGTGACGGCGTTTGGCACGATGTTGTGAATCTCCTCCGTATTCTGCTCGAGTTTGCGAAGCCAGTAAGACGTGAGACCCTCCCAATGCGAGGACAAGTCTTCCCATCTTTGGAAGGCGTGCGGAAACGAAGCAGGACCTGATCGTTGCTGTGCGCCAGCATCTGCTTGTGGCTGTTGAGATGGTCCTGCACTTGCTGGTCCTGCATTCGCGCTTGTTGAGGTAGGCTGGCGAGTATTGGGCTGTGCTCTGCGTGGTATAGCCGAAGTCGCTGGCGCAGGTCTTGGCTGGTCTTGCTGCGTCACACTCGGCCCACGAGTCCTGGCATCCGGATACACTTGTTGTGAAGCTCTACTTGTCGGATTCCCAAGCGCATCAGATGGTGCCACCTGTCCAACACCACTGCGTCGCTGATCAAACCCTGACTGCGGCGCAGAAACATCAGGTGAGTACTGCGACGACGTTTGACTGAATCTCGGGGCAGCACCACCAACAGCGGCAGCTCTCCGCTCAGCACTTCTTCTCCTCTCTTCAGCCAGCCGTCGCTGCTCTTCAGCCTTCTGCTCTTCCTGCCGTTGTGCTTCTCGTGCAGTGCGGTCTCTCATTATCTGTGTTGGCGTCCTCATACCAGCTCGGCCACCAGCCGAAGACACGGGTACCGGACCACCAGTTCTTGCGCCGCCATTGCTCGCTCGTCCGCCGCCAAGGTCGGACATCTCCGCTTTTTCTTCAACAAGGTCGGCGGTGAAGGGGACAGGACCGTTGCGTAGACCGTCTTCGAGGGCGTAGGTTATAGCGTTGTGGGTGCGACTTGAGATGTGAACGGCAGGGTGTCTGTACGAGTCGTAACGGTAGTGCGCACTGGCAGTTCGACGGTGCGGTGTTTGGTGCCGTGAGCTCCGCGATTCGTACCCCGAGTCAGCGACTCGTGAGGGCGAAGGCGAGTCGGCGGAGGTTGACCTCAGTCGTGAAGGTCGAGCCTCGAATCTTGTGGTGCGCCGTAGACTCTGTGCGCCGGATGCAGCGCTGCCAGATGAGGAGGACGGTCGCGAGCGGTGGTGCAAGAGTGTGCGATAGTATGCCGAGGCCTGCTCCTGGCGTTGTCGTAAAGAGGTCGTATACTTGTCGTTGTCGTGGAAATCGTCTCGGTCGTTAGAAGAACGGCGAGGTAAGCGTGACACGGCTGCTGCTGGCAACAGCAGTCGCGGAGTGCGGTAAAGTTATCGTCGAAGACACTCAGTCGCGGGCGAACGCGAGGAAGGTGTTGTCGTGGTTCAATGGCTGTCGCTACTGTTTCGGTATAGCGAGGTGGTGGAGTGGATTTGGCCGCGGGAAAGTCGGATTCGAGACTCTGCTGATGAGCGCTATGGAAAGAATAAGTCTCTCGCCATTATCGGAACACACCATGTTGCAAATGGAAGTGCGAGGACGTGTCGCGCGGGTCTAAACCAAATGTGCTGATCGCGGTGGCTGGCGACATTGACGTGGTAGAGGAGAGGGCTGGGAGCGCACAGGCACTTTTGGACACATCAAACGAATGGGAATCTTACCTGAATATTAGGCCGGCGCACTGATGGTATGATGCCGTTTGCAAATGTTCGTCGAGTCGGTGAGTTCCGTCGTGATGCGCTGTCACTCTCTCGTTAATGTCGTTGGCGACTTCAAGTCCTCGCAGCAATGTCGATTTTGCGCTCGAGGCTCCGCGCCGCGAGAAAATGCGCTGTCGACGAGGCGAGCGTCTTTGATCGCCAATGGTCTGTCAAACACGGCCTCTATCTGCGAAGTCCAAGCAAACGATGCGCATCCGGCTCGAGCATCACACGCGGTCGTTTGTCGTACAACTATCCCGCAATCGTGGAGTCGTCCAGTCGTTGGCCGATGAGGCTCAGAACCGCTGCATCTCGTTCATGCAAGTCATCCCGCACATCGATGAGTCGCACAAGAGGACAACATCTTCCTCCCACTTCGATGCGAGAAAAGTGTCGAAGGTCTGCGTCGCGGCGCCCAACTGCCAGCACATTCAATCGAACCTGACCGCGCCACCCCTGCTTCCTTCGATCAGACGCGTCCGGATGTCCTCCCGGCGGACTACCGAGAACTTGTTTCCCGCGACCGGGTTGCGGCTGAGATGATGAAACATCGCAAACCGGGACATGCTGTTTTTATCAAATGTGCAGTAGATAATGAAGATGAAGAAGCACAAAAGTCCTTGCCATCAGTCTACGAAAGTCATGGGTCGCGGGTAGCTGGTTCTTTGGTCTGCTTATCCTCGAACCAATGGACGCGCAGAGAGCTTGCTTGCATCTGTTGCGCCGGGACGGGACGTTACGGAGGTGTGGATGGATGAATGTAGGTACATGCATCGAACATCACATGTCAAGAATTTGATGTGAGTTCGGGAACAAGTGATGTCCATTTAAGCATAGCTAGCATAAGCTGGGTAGGAGCGTAGGTCGTGCCTTCCACTTCAGCTCGAACGCTCCTTCCAAGCTATTTAGGTTGACCTCGAGTCACTTAGCCATGTCAGCGCTGCCGTCCGGATTCAGACTGCTTGCCGTTACCGTCTCGTCTATGCAAATCGACTCTGAGTCTCGATGAAAAGCGGTCCGGCACATGCTGACACGGCCAGCCTCTGCGCCATACGCAAACGTCCCCACGGCTTCTGCGTAAGAGCAGCAACATCGAGCCTCCTGTCCTGCAAGAACTCGAAGGGATCGCGCCCAGGACCGCAAAGCGTACAGCCGAGCAGAACGGAAGTGCAGAAGATCGCAGAGTCATCATCAACGTGTACCATTGGCTTGATGTGTTCCCGAGTACTCTCGAATCTCTTTAGCAAGGCCTCTTCGCACGCCTTTCGCAGCGAACGCGCCGGCGTGGTCTAGCTTGTCAAACCAATGAACACGCAGACTACCTTCTTCCCATGATGTGTCGCCGTTGTTATCTTTGAGCGATGCAGGTGCTGGTTTGCTAGTCAGGTACTTCCAAACCTCTCGTGTCGGCACGATCAGATCTCGGCCACTCAACGTCACAGTCAAAGGCATATCAGGCGGTAGGTCCTCTTTGAACAGTATCAGTTGGTTCCAGAAGAAGCGGCGGGCTAGGGTGTGGCTGATCATCATATCTTGTGAGGCGAAGTAATGGAGCATGCGCTCGTTGGCTTGTCGAGGCAGTCGTCGAGTCTGCACAATAGTGTTAGCATTGCCGTCGCCAACAATCGGTATGACTCGGCCTACGAAGTTGTAAGCAACATCTGGAAGGTGCAACATGAAGCATATGGGATCCATGAGCACTGTAGCTTCAATTCTTTCCGCAAACTCCTTATCGCGCAGCATGGTAGCTGCAACACCGGTGCCGTAACTGTTACGATATCAGCAACAGAAACCGAGCTGTATGGAGAAAACATGCTTACGAATGCCCGACAAGAACGATCTTTTCCCATCCATGCTGATCTAGAATCTTCTTGATCTCATCCTTGACCTCTACCGCAGAGGGCGCCTCTACACACAGCCGGCTGGTTATGGACGTCAGCTCGAGTGCAATGATACCAACACTCTCATCATCCGGAGATGCCGTCGCAGAAGAGTTGAGCTCGATTAGGAAGCCTCCGTAAGTGTAGAATCCGATGCCGATGCCATGGATGAAGATGATAGGCGTCTTGCTTTTCGAACTGTGTTCCCGGTACCAGTAGCCAATGCGAGAAGATGCGCTGGTCTTCCGTGCGAGCGAGTGCAGCCCGAGAGGAAACGTGACCCTTGTTTGAAGTGCAGAGCTTGGGCGGAAATGGAACCCATGATACATAAAGCGTAGGGCTACGCAGCTCTCCACGGAGAGCATAATCTGATCGTCGGTTAGCAAACGCCCTCTGGTTGACTGTTACCAACAAACGAAAATGTGTAATCATCACGACCTACCATATACCACAGTAAAGGTCGATGCTGCATGTGCACGGGATCGAGAGTCGTTCGTAGAGGTACCGCTTTCCCTCTGCCTGGTCCCAGCGCGCGACCCGTCTTCCGCTCAAGCTGGTCCACATAATCGTCGAGCTCGGCTTCCTCCTCTTCGGTAGCATCCTCGCAGCGCTTGTTCAGGAAAGACCAAGCATAGAACTCCTTGACGTTCTCTCGCTTGATGTCCTGAGGTGCTGCATTCAGGAACCATTTCGTGAGATAGTATTCTGGATCTGGCAGATCAACCAGGCTTCTCTCAACCAGTGTCTGGCGTTCTTCCTTGGATGGCGGTGCAGGATGTTGTGCTGGCTTCTGCAGTATGGACCTGAGAGGCACGTATACGCCCCAGAAGAAGCCGGCTTCGGCCACGAGCCATATACCCACGGGCCACAGCCATCGATGCTGTTCGATTGTGTAGCGCCGGGCGATGAAGATAGCCGGACCTAGAACTGTAGCCAAAGGGGCGATGAGTCGGAGGGCTGGTACAGCGAGCCGGATGAGCAGGTACTCAGGGAGGGAGTTGCCGATTAACATTGTTGTATGAAATGCCAAAACGTTGACCAGAGTATGATGTGGGAGAAGAGTGGGAGAAGATGTGCAGGACTACTTGGCCCCCATGACCAGGTCGTTGCCTGCTGACTTAGCGTGAAGTTTCAGGTCGATTTCGTTGGCTATTGGTGTCTCCAAGTTTACTATTCTGTACTCGAGCTTTGCGTCGTTCGGAGGGCTGGAAGCCTTGAGAGTGACGAGCGGCTAAGGGCTCTGTTGAAAAGATGAGGTCTCGAAGGTCGTGTCCGACAAGATTGAGTTTGGCCTAATGTCGAGGTTTGAGATCTGAGATCCACTCTAAAAAGATGTGGCAGCTACGACTTCTGTTTTCACCAACCGAAACTCCACCTCGTCAACGATCTCGACCAGGTTCACGACCAGCCCAAGATTTACGCGAACACGCGACCTCCCTTGGCGCTGATTACATTGAGATCAATCCTTCCACAAGATGTTGAGTAAACTCCGCCGCAACAGCAAGGAGCCCATTGACGCCATATCCATCAAGGCGGACAACAACGCGCTCCAGGATGCCATTGAGAGCCCTCAACTCCCTGGACGACTTACATTTTTCGATCTACCCGCCGAATTACGCAATGAAATCTATGAACTTGTCACATTGGATGCCACTTTGACCTTACCATCTACTCTGTTCACGGGCACCATCTCACAAAAAGCAAAGCTAGCATTGAGGAGACGCAAGCCTGTCTCGGTGGCGAACATCAACGGTCTCCTACTTGCTTCGAGGCAATGCAGGCAGGAGTACCTGTCCATACTATTGTCTACCATCAACGTTGTCGTGGAGATCAAGGATTTCGACTTCGATAACTTGATGCGAGTCTCTTCTTCGCTGAACGAGACGGACATCCGAGCTCTTCAATCGAACCGCAACCTTTGCCTACAGTTGGACACCCGGAACTGTACTCAAAAGGACTTAGGTGCTATTCGGAAGTGGTTGGTCTTTCGGACAGAGGAGAGAAATCAGCTACCCTGGCGCTACGAGTTCCCGCTGTCGAAACACTTGCCCCCTTCGAAGGTTGGATGTGTCAGACTGATGCGGGAGCTCGAGTACTATGCCGACAACATCTCCTCTCTGGCTGCTGATGTGGATGAGAGCCAGCAGGCTGAGCTGCTTGCGATCATCAATGCCTTCGAGAGCCGAGCAATGGCGCTTGAGGAAGAACTTGGGTGGGCAGGCCAGCGTAGCAAAAGCCTTCCGAGGAATGTTCGAGGTCTTGCAGGAGGAGGTTTGATGTAGCCTTCTATATTTCGATTGAGAAGTCGTCTCAACACCCAAGCGGCGTCCGGAACGAGGGTGAGGTGATGTGTATTCGCAATGGAGTTTTCCTGTCGACACGTCGGCGGGAGAGTATGGCGGCATACTGGAGTATCGGAAAGTCTGACATTCATTTTCATCACGACCGCTATCTAGGCAGGATATGGGAAGTTCCTCAGCGGATGCGTGTTCTCGCCATCCAGGCCAAGATCGGTACCTACAGCAATCTCTTTTCCATCTGCCTGGAAGAGACCAAATCCCACGGCGGTCTCTTCGAGTCTGCAAACGTACTTCACGCCACTGGCTGTGCCGTCCCTCAGCTTCTGCAGCGCGGCCAAGACACCGATCAGCCCGCCTGGAACAACTTCGTGCGGGTGTGGCATCAATCTGCCATCTTCGAGTAATCTGCCTAAGAATCGTGACCAGATATGTCCGAAATCTTGGTGTGTGCTGTGAACGAAAGGACAGACGGTGTTGTACGCAATCACGCCAGATGGAAACTCAAATTTCTGGCCATCCTTCGCGAAGAGCTTTGGTGGTAGCACCGTGCATACAACACCTCCTTGGGAATTTACCACACGCCGAGTCACCTCGAAGGAGGTCCCTTCGCTGATGGCATCGACGACGTACGGTATGCCGGTGTCCAGTCCTTCCTCCGTGAAGATGTCCTCAATTGCGGCCACTAGTGAATCCTCACTTTGGCGGTAGTCCACGACGTGATCGACTAGGCTCTCAGCGAACTCTCGCGCTCTACCAGCAACACCGATAATAGGGTGGACACCACTCAAGCGGGCAAGCTTTGCCGCGAACGCACCGACCGCTGAGGTGACTCCGTAGATCAATAGTGGCACATTTCCCTTGCCATTCTCAGATGCAGCCAAAGCAAAAGGTGTGGGAAGCTCATGTCGGCGAATAACGCCAATGCCGCCGTCAACGCCGCAACAGGAATTGTCGCACTTTCTTCAAAAGAGGTGTTATGCGGTAGATGGAAAGTCGTCCAATCTGGAGCCACGGCAAACTCTGCATAAGCACCGTCGCTGGTGAAGGATTGATGCAACGCCGCCACCCTGTCGCCCGGTTTGAACTCATAAACATCTTTGCCGACCGCGTGGACGATGCCGGCGATGTCGTCTCCGCTGTTGTGTGGCCATTTCTTCCACTGCAGGGCGTCAGCGTTGTACTGCATCAACTGTTCGGCAATTGGACCGTTGTACCAATGGGTACTTCCAGTCCTTTGGATTCGTTCCGGCAACGACTACTTTGATCACGACATCTTTGTCTTTCGCTGTCGGGATCGGCGTGTCGATGATCTCAATCGCCTCCGTGGAGGGCTGGATAATTGCTTGTCTAGGCATCGAGAGAAACTGGCTCAAAATCTTTGCACTACTTGTGACCAGTACATGGTCTCTTATATACAGGAAACCTGCACAGTGTCGACATTATCAGACTCCAAGGCCGTTGCGACACTGCTACGGAAGTCCATGGGAAACACCAACCATAGTATGCAGGCTTGGAGCTCCAGCTCTGGATTCGGCTGAATAATGCAGCTGCATCAGACCGGACATCCGCGGGCGTTACCCAATCCCATCTTCCCAACTCTTTCTATTTCACCCTCTACTACTGTCCTCTTATCCTTGGTTCTGTACCGATGCCGAAACGAAGCAGGGTCGGTCCAGAAATCGTCTCGTGCGAAAGCTGCAGGACGAAGAAGCTGAAATGTGACCGAGTGCGGCCCTGTTCGAACTGCGTGGCCCTGTTCGAACTGCGTGGCCCGGAGTGCCGCTTGCCACTTCTTTGTCTCGCCCAATAAGCGACCAATGGATGCCGGCCTCGTCGAGCACAAGACACTCTCCGATGTCCTGCATCGGATCGAACGATTGGAACAGTCACTGCTGCCACAACAAATTGTAACCACGAACCCAATGGTCAACAAATGGCTGCTTACTTCGGACGTACAGCCCGCGTGTGGCGCAGAGATCAATGCAGCTAAAGATCAAGACTTGGAGGCGCTCGAGAGTATTGCTACCGGACACAGCGTAAGTGGAAGAGGCTCACATGCATCACCGAACAGTGGGGGCTGTGCTAAAAGGAACCACAGTTCAGTCTCACTTTGAACGCCCCAAATTACGACATCAGGACTACCCGCGAGATACTTGATGGCCATGTGGGTATGCACGCATCGAATGGAACGATTGTTTTCGTGGCGCTCCCACCCTATCGAGTGACTGTCTTGCTTTTCGAATCTTTTGTGGCGACCGTCGAACACGTTTGCTACATACTACACAACGCATCAATGAGAGCACTGTTCAAGAGCTTCTACCTCGGGCTCACCCACAAAGAGCCTGTCGTACCGAGTCATGCGGCGTTGACCCTACCCATGTTATCACTCGCCGCCTTCTTCTACCAGCCCTTCGATGCATCGGAAATAGCAACAACGGAGTCCGAGTGCTTGCAGCTTTCGGCTGTCTGGGGCCAGTGTGCCCTACGTGCTATGAGCCACTCACAACATGCCACCGCCGGCACCTTGGAAGATGTCCAGGCGCACATTCTAATGACTTACGTTGCTTTTATGGAAGGCTTCTCGACACTTCGTCATCATCACATGGGAATGTGCGTCTCCCTTGTAACTTCCCTTCGTCTACATCGGTTAGACATTGGGACCGACCCATCCAAGCTCATAAAATATAGCCTATCCGCGATGATAGATCGTGAAATCAAGCGAACGGTTTTCTGGCACATCGCATCGACCGACTGGTAAGTCGCAATGCTCCGACCATCGTCCTGTGCTTACCATTTGGTAGGCTCGAGTCTACAATGTCCGGGCCTCTCGAGGGCACGTACTTCCTCCATCCTAACCACATCCGTGTCAACCTACCTGAAGACTCCATGAATGAAGTCGAGAAACACCACTGAGGAGTCAAGCAACATTCGACCTAGTCCAACAGCTTTCTTGCTTGCAAGAGTGCAGCTCGCACATATCAGCCCCGAGATGACGGACCTCATGCCATTGGAGACTTGCAAGCTGAAGCAGCTCCCGTGTGAACATATCATCGAACTGGACAGGAAGTTCACGAATTATCTCGAGACTCTGCCATACTTTCTCCGCGCGGACGCGAGCAGTCGAGCACGTAGCAAGCCTCTGGAAACTTTATACCCAAGCATCTCGACCATGCGATACTCCATCCTCACGGCGGCGCACAGCAGACGATGTAGACTCCACCAGAATTTCCTCCTCAGATTGTCATCGGATCGCCGTTATGCTTATTCGAGGCAGCGCTGTCTTGAGTCGGCTCGTGTGGTCATCGATGCCTTCGCCAAGCCTCAGCAGCGCAAGGACACACTGTCACTAGCGAAAGCACGAATGGATATGGCAGTGCATCACACACATCTTGCTGTGGTCGTGTTGGTGATGGATCTCTGCTTCAACAAGCTTGAAGCAGAACAAGATGGCATCGCAGCTGAGGTCAGAGCGGCACTTCGAATGTTGCGCGACGCCGCGGAAGTCTCTCAGCATGCTGCACGGTCGGCGGAATCATTACGCCTGATGCTGCAGAAGCACCAAGTAGCTATTGAACCAGTGGCGACCAACAACTGCGTGAGAGGCGTGAGCCACCGCTCTGCGGCTTCTTACTCCGCTGCATCTTATCAAGCTATCGCAGAATCAGACTGGTCCGGATTGAGTGGCCCGAAGCTTTCACCCGATGCTCTCACATCTTACGATGAAACGTGGGATAGCGAGATGGATCTGAACTCTGCGGATTGGGATCAATTCTTTGCGAGTCTTGATTCGAGAACACTCTGACGCTACATTTCTGTGTATGACTTTTGGATCTTCCTCTCGAGCATAGCAGAGAGCAAATCACCACTTCAGCCTTTGTGGTGGGTACGTTAGACTTCGTCACTTGTGACAGAGACGGTAGGGGTCTCCTTGAACTTCGCCACCGGAGGCTTCTTGTGGCCATGCGGTATATTAGTAGCCTTCGCGGTCGCTGTGCTATTAATTGCAACACTACCTGCGACGTTGATACTCACAGGCTCTATCCGTTTATACCAACCGTTGTTCGCAGCATCCTGGATACCGCCGGTCACAGGCTGATCGTACCATCGTTCGGCGGTGGTGTGATACGTCGTTGCCGGAAGCTGACCAATGTTCACAAGTAGGCTTGCCTTTACTTGCGTGAATGGTGCAACTTCGACAGGCCAGGTAAGGTGCAAAGCGACGGTCTGTCTCTGGCTTGTCGTGGTCGTAGCAGAATGGGTATATTCGTACTTGACGGCCACCGACCCTTTTGTCCGAGGGATACCGTCAGCAGAAGTCTCAGGTATGTTAGAAGGGGAGTCTGCTTAACAGCATACTCACATTCGGTTTTCGTCTTTCCCACGGCTTCCACCCCAGCTTCCACAGAACTGGTCCACGTTGCTGTGATGCCCGCCACATGTGTGTCGGTGGTGGACGTGGTGACTTCCTGGGCATCCTCTTTATCGATGGACAAGGTGAACGACTGCCGCACGGGGGTGTCGTTGTTCTGTTCATGGCTTGCTGTCACTCCGAAGTTTCCTGCCACGTTGTTCGGAGTGACGATAAAGGGCGCAATGATTTCTTTCATAGGGTTTATGGCGTTCCAGCGGAAAGCACTTATCGAGTCGGCTATGCCGAAGTCGTCAAGATTTGCAATCTCCTTGACGCTACCCCAGCCCTTGATGTTATTGTACTGATTACCAGAGCCATCGGATTCGTCGAACAACACCGCAGTCTGACGGTCATTGAGCGTTCTCCAGCGGATTGAGGAGATCGCATCTTGCAGCCACCATGCATCGATAGTGTTGATCGCTCCAGGAATCCATTCTGATAGAAAGATGGTTGAGCCTATGAAACACCTATCGGTCAACGCACAGGTGAAACAAGACATCCTCGAACTCACGGTTTCCACCAAATTCAAAATCGCTGAACAGTTCGATGGCGCCCATATCGAGGTCGACGGTCCGCCAGAAAAAGGCAGAAAGATTGTCATTCTGGCCTAGAGCGCCTAGATCAACGCCTTGCGTCTGGCCATTCCCCACTAGGTCAATACATTGACCACAGTCGGTAAGATCCGCGACAGGTCTTCCATTGTTAACGATGTTGTCCATGAGGGTCATCACAACACCGACAGGTAGGTTGAACGCAAGCCAAGTCGCTTCGTCTCTATGAGTCTGCATCGTTTGGCGCTGGCCCGGGGCGAATTCTGAGATCGAAATGTCAAGTCTGTCGCCGTCCCAGTTGTCGTCAACGAACAGAGAAACTGTACCGCTTGCGAGTTGCGGTGCGGGACTTGGTGGAGACGGCAAGGGAGTGAGGAGAGCTATTTGACTGGCGGTTGTGGAGTCGGGCATGATGACCGGTTGATTCTATTGCTGTGAGTTGGCGGAATCCGTCTGCGTTGTCTCGAAGAGAGATTGTTGACTCGTCACAGCACGCGGCAAAGGAGGAGCCCTTATACTTTCTCTATGTGCATGTTAGGAGATATCATGCCACAGTGTGGCTATCACAAAGGGCTTGGATTGGTCCAGCAGTCTACAAGTGCAGTTTGTCAATGGCTGGTTACGATGTACACACCACAGCTGAAAAGCCACCTGAGTGCTCTTCTGTGGGCGCACGAGCTGAAATGATCTCGTGGTATTAGAAACGTGGGCGGTTGCATCAAATTCCCAGTCCGCATTTGTGTCCTGTGAAGAGAATGTGACGATATGGTGGGCGATTTTCTGGCCAGGCTACGCTTGTAAGCGAAGATGTCTGTCGTGGCGGAGCGTCGCGGGCGAGCTTCAACCAACCAAGCTATGTCCTGTGCGCCTCTCCTACGTGAGCAGAAGCTGGACTATCTGGTGGCTGATGGACTGGAGAGCTGGAGCTGTAGCTGAGCTTGGAGATTTGAAGCTTGATCAGAGCTGAAGCAGCAACCGAGAAAGCTTATTGAAGTACCACTGTGTATGCTACTTATCAGTGATCACGTTCAATCATATTTCGGTGGCTTTGAACTTCGCATCGCATTCCCAATGCCCACTTCGATCGCCCACCCAAAGACTCGCATCCACCAACCTCCACCAGCCCTCGACAGCTCAATCGCATGAGGTGCGCCTTCAACGACGGCACTCTCAAGCCTTGGGCAGGAAGTGAAGTCAGAACAGAAGGAGTCCGCGTTCTCTTTAGTTCCATTCCAGATATAGTCGAACTCTCCCAACCCATTCAACACGGGTATCTTCACAGCTGCTTTGTAGCGGGCCTTTTCTTGGATCCATATGCCGAACATGTCAAAGACTTCTTGCTGAAGTAGGGGCGTCTGCTGCTTCCAGATGAGAGGTCGCAGGTCATTGTCGCAGAGACCAGGAGGTCCGAGCATGAGTTCTTGTTTATCCCGCTCGAGATATGGTGGAGTGTGGATTTTCGAGTCCTGGCCGTAAGGTAATTGATCTGGTGTGTATTCGTTCGTCGCTAGATTTCCCGACACGGATAGGAAGGTGTTGTTGTTGACCTCCGCAAAGCCGGACAGCACCATGCCAGCCCAGACGTAGCCTTCGGATGGACGAGAAGCAGAATAGAGACCACTAGCTATGATCGTGGGTGGGACTGCCATGGAGTGAGATGTGGTAACAATGCTACTGCAATGGTTGGGTACAGCAAACTCCTCCCACAGCGCGGGGAAAATTAGCTCATGGTACCAGCGTGCTTCTTCTTGGACTAATGCCTCTCCCTCCTTCGCCTCGAACTGAGGCGTCGCTGATGCTTCCGAGGAACGGTCTACAAGCCGACCGCTTGATCCAAGGTAGTTGGGACGGTTGAAGGCGAGGAACGGGACATTCGAAAGCATCGAGTATTTGGATGCCGTGTATTCTGGTGAGACATCGTAAACGTAGGCTGAACACGACGCGCCGTGTATGCCGACTACCAGTGGTCTCGTGGCTGATCCTGCAACACCACGCTGAGCAGGTATGTAGGAAATGCCAGTGAGTGTCGCGCCATTGGAGAGCTTTAAACTGAACTCTTCGAATTCTGAGGTCGGGTTGGTTGCAAAGATGTCTCGAAAGCTGCCCAAGGCGGCCATCTTTTCGATTGATCGTGGTTGGAATATTTGTTTATTGAAGAAGAGGTCCGTTCGATATCTTATAGAAAAGTCAGATGTGCTTACGAAGCCGGCGGATGCCAAAGATAATAAGAATCGGTACTTCCTGCTACAGCTGAACGCGAGACGCGAACGCACTTCCAAATATCGTCAAGCTGATGTCCGACACAGCCGCCAGCCATGACCGCCTACCTCCAGAGCGGGCGGCCTGACAAGATCCTTACCCTGACTGAACGTTCGCCGAGAACGGAGAGGCAGCAGCCTACTATTGCGCGTTCTGCATTCCGTTGAAGAGGGAGAATTGCAGCTGGAGGGTTGCTTCTTGGGAATTCTGGAATCGTGTGGTAGAATTAAGATGGCTGAGCACAAGCAGGTGGTGAGTGGGGCATGGCGGAGGGTCCCACGATTGTCTATTCTTTCCACGGACGGGCGACTGCTCGAGTGATTCAGCGTAGTCGGCGACACTGAGCGCAAAACCTTTGCCTCAGAACGTACTGCCACCAGCATAGTCTTTCTCCATAGCTGCTACGGCCCATTAAGGAGACACTTGGAGGAGCTAGGGTTTTAGGGCTACGGATTCGAGGCAGTCAGCTGCATTGGTTGTAGCTGCGAGCGGTATGTACCTGTTGTCCAGTTGGGTTATTCGAGCAAATCGACAAGAATAAGGAGAACTGCGGGATAACGCAACCGCCCTCACACGTCTTATCGACGCGATAAGGTTTGTTGTCTTGGCCGACAACGTGATTTATACTCCCCTGCCACCGCCTGTGACCGCCTGCCACTTCTCTGCGGGGTCAACCTTCTTCCATCGCACACCTTCCTAAATCGACTTCTAGTCAACCAAAGTGTTTGTCGATCACCAGGTCCGAATGCAACACAAGAGTGCCAAGATGGAAGGATGGCAAACTGGGAGACGGTGGTGATGGCCAGTAAGGTTAGGTACACAGCTTCCATCGCTTCTTACCATTTCATTTCTTCCTCCTTGGTGTTCATTCATACCGTTGCAAAAGTGCTTCCTCTCTGTCAAGATCAACCCCTCAACATGAAGTCCAATCTCTTGACCGAACTGTTCGCTCTGATAAGCGCACTTCCCTTTGGACTTTCACAATTCCCGTCAGAGCCAGAGGGCGTAACTGTACTGCAGTCGAGATTTGGTGACGGTGTGACGATCAGCTACAAAGAGGTACTACTCAAAAGCCACATTCAGCTACAGTGTACTCACAAATTACAGAACGACATCTGCGAAACGACACCAGGAGTCAACTCATACTCCGGCTACGTCCACCTACCACCTGGTGCATTGGCAGACCTTGGCCAGCAGACCGACTACCCCATCAACACCTTCTTTTGGTTTTTTGAATCCCGAAAAGACCCAGAGAATGCGCCTCTTGCGATATGGATGAATGGCGGTAAGTCAGACTGATGAGACTAGAGTATTCCCCAAGACACAATCAAGCATCATGTGATCACATATGGCAACATTTGGCTCAATCCAAAGTCCAAGTCACTTGCTAATCCCTCTTCCATCACTTTAGGACCTGGAAGCTCATCTTTGCTTGGTCTCCTCGTGGAGAATGGCCCGTGCTACGTTAATGAAGACTCTAACTCCACGAGATTGAGCACGTGGAGTTGGAACAATGAAGGTACAGAATCCCCATGAGCAGTGCCTCTCGGAGTCTCCCGCTGACAACAAGTAGTCAACATGCTATACTTAGACCAGCCAGTACAAGTGGGCCTATCTTACGACACGCTACATCACATCACCAACAACCTGTACACCGGCGAGATCGAGATGCTGGATGACTCGGACCACGTACCTGAGCAGAACGCCACTTTCTTGGTTGGCACGTACCCGAGTGGTGATAGCAACAAAACCTCTCTGGGCACCGAGAACGCAGCCATCGCTCTGTGGCATTTTGCCCAGTCATGGTTCCAGGAGTTCCCGCAGTACCATCCTAATGATGGTCGAATCAGCCTGGCAACAGAAAGCTATGGTGGCCGCTACGGTCCCGGCTTCGTCTCCTTCTTCGAACGGCAGAACATGCGCATCGAGAATGGATCCTTCACGGACGATGACGGCGAGATGTACATCCTCAATCTCGATACTCTGATGATCATCAACGGTTGTATTGATCGACCTACACAATGGCCATCATACCCACAGATCGCGTTCAACAACACATACGGGATAGAGGCAGTCAATGCTTCCATCCACGAAGCAATGCTCCACGATCTCAACAAACCAGGCGGCTGCCTTGACAAGATCGCAGATTGCCGTGCTCTTGTTCCCGAGTACGATCCAGAAAACATCGGCATCAACGCCACTGTGAACCAGATCTGCAGCGATGCTGAGACCTACTGTACTGAGCACGTACGCGATCCATACCTGCTATACTCGGGTCGTAATTACTACGACATGGCGACACTCGATCCTGATCCGTTCCCAGCGCCGTTCTACGAAGGCTTCCTGAACCAAGAGCACGTCCAAGTAGCTCTCGGTGTACCGCTGAATTGGACACAATCGTCAGAAGCCGTCAGTGACGCATTCCGCGGCATCGGCGACTACGTTCGTCCAGGCTGGCTCGAAGATCTGGCTTATCTCCTCGACAATGGCATCAAAGTCACACTGGCGTAAGTTCTGACGGACGATTGCCTTCGGGTCTCTCTAATCCAAGACACTGCTAATGCTTGTATCTGTAGCTACGGCGACAGGGATTTCGCATGTAACTGGATCGGAGGCGAAGCAGTGTCCCTGGCGATTAACTTTTCGAGCACCGAAGATTTCCACTCAGCGGGGTACGCACCAATCCAAGCCAACTCCTCTTACCAGGGTGGTTTAGTGCGCCAGTACGGCAACCTAAGCTTCTCGCGAGTCTTCGAAGCTGGCCACGAGATACCGTCATACCAGCCTGAAACAGCGTACCGCATTTTTACTCGCGCTCTGTTTAACAAAGACATTGCGACGGGCGAGGAGTCTACATATTCGAACGGCGCGGCATACAAATCATCAGGTCTGGCCGATACGTGGAGTGTTAAGAACGAGCAGCCAGCTCAGCCGCTGCAATTCTGCTATACCCTAGATTCTGCGACGTGTACGGAGGACCAGCTTGAGAGTGTGTTGAATGGTACGGCTGTGATCGATCATTATATCGTCGTCGATAAGAATTCGACGCAGTTGTTCCCGCAGTTGCTTGGGGGGAGGGGCACGAGTTATGGGAATGGCAGTTCGGCCAGTGCCACGCCTTCGGCTTCTGTGGTACCTGCTACTGGTGGCAGTGCGTTCTTGAAGCCGTCTACCGCTTTGTTGCTGGTAGCCTTCGGCACGGCATTGGTGACAACAAGATCGTGATTTGGCGACTTCGCAAGGACGGACATGAACTCATAATGATAGATGCTAACGAGCGAAAATTGATTTCCAGTGGTCACGATCAACTCCCATCCGGCGAAGCACTCCCGATATACACAACCATCACCGCAGCATACGCGGCGGTCCCCGCAAGAACATTCTCCTTCGACTTACTCACAAGCGCAAACGCCACCCCAAACAGTATCTGCACACATCGTCAGCTCACTCACACTTCCCATTCCCGCTCCCTTCACCAAGTACTTACAGTAGCCACACAAACAACAACCAACATCCCCGTCCTCCCCGTCTCAAAAGTCATAACAACCATCGGCACCAACAACGCCGCCCCTCCCACCAACGCCACAACCACCCTCTGCGCCATCGCCGTCAAATTCGTCCTTGCAGCCTCCTCCGCTTCGAAGTGTCGACCGGCGCGGCCGGGTATGGCGGCCAGCCATTGGCGGATGTAGTCGTTGGAGAAACCGTAGCCTTTGGTCGGGGGGTCGATGTAGCGTTCACGGCCCAGAGTGGTGTCGGTTGCTGAGGCGGTGTCTAGGATTGTGGCGCTGTGGGGCAGGGGATGGAGGTGCGGGTGGGCGAGGAGGGTGGAGAGGGAGGAGATGAGGCGGGCTTGTGAAGAAAGGTTAGTGGGTGGTTGGGGCCTGTGAGGGAGCGGGGGTGGGTACAGTGTTTGTGCAGTAGATCTTCTAGATCGTCGAAGCGTTGTTCATTCGGCAATACGTCGTCGATACCGTCTTCGGCATCTTTTTCGGATTTGCCATGAGCAGAGATCTCCCGAGCTTTCTGTTCACAACGCTGTTCGAAGTGCTCGATGCTCTGCTTGTATATTGGCTCGAGAGCACGGAAAGTATATCTATAGTGTGGTGCGTCGAAGATGAGTAAATCTCTTCAACCGTTACATCGAGCTAGGAACAGCCCATAGGCCAGATAGTGGTTGATTGTGGTTATCGAACAGTCTCTTAATCCATTCGATTTACGGTATGTGACTTACTCAGGCGGCGGTGGACGAAAGTCCAAAGCAAAAACCACTCTCCCAAACTCGGCAGCCAGCTCAAGCACGCGGACGAAATCTATGTTTAGCCAGGTGAGGTTGACCATGATACCACATTACCGCAAAGGAAGAGATGGAAGTGTAAAGACAGGACGGAAGACGTGAAGTCGTTTCGACAGATGAGTTGTCAACGTCTTGGCAACGGTTGTGCATATGATGCAGATCCGCGACGTGCTAAATGACCATGGGCACGAACCTATACTGCGACTTGGACTAATGACGCCTCTCGTACGTCTCAGCGAGTCGTCTGCTTGGCGTCGCACTAATCTACGATGCCTCGTCCACACGCACCGTCCGCTCATCACCTTCTCGATCCCCGGTATTGACCGTCCCGACCTTCTCGATCATTAGGATGCCTGTCTCCACCTGGGACAAAGGATTAGCACTTCCTTGGACGTTCAATCGAACCGGAAACATTGCAAAGCATCATAGTTTCGCCCCATCACGTCTCGCATTGCCCTTCCCACCGTCAAACCCACTCACCTCAGCAACCGGCCTATGCATAACCCCCCTCAGCACATTAAAAACATCACCCACCCCCACCTCCACCACTTCATCCGCTCCCAAGCGCTCCGCCTCCTCAGGACTGCGCGCTTGCGTCGAAAGTTCGATTTTGAAAGGTCCGCCGGAGACGCAATAGAACATCTCGTCCGTCTCGGGATGGGAGTGCCAGATGAAAGCTCCAAAGATGGTAGCGAGTTTGAGGGAATGCGTCTTATTGAGGGTGAGGACGTGTTGGGGTGTCCAGTGCGTTGTTATGGCGTCGATGCGGGATTTGAGGTTGATGGGTGCGTAGGATGACGACATGGTGGTTACGGTGGGAGTGGTTGCGAGAAGTCGCTGGATGATCGAGTCGGGATCTGGATCACTGTAGAACCCAGTGGCTGAGGGTCGGCTGGAAGTTTTCTGCCTTGTATTTGATAGGGCGTATGCTGACGTAATCGCAAGGCGTAGCGCATCGTGCGGACTTCCACTGCTGAAGTTTCGCGGCCATTCTTTCGACGTCTCAAAGCTTCGGACGACAAGTGTCAGCGTGGTGTAGAGTACAGCAGAATTGTGTGCGTCGCCGAAACCTCTAAGAGCAGGTTTGCGGTCACAGTGGATCGCTTAGATGGCTTCGAGTAAGGCTCGGAGTCCTTCAGCCATCTTCGTACGTGGTCTCGTTCACCAACGCTGTCGCCTCCACGTATCTCTCCTCCACAGACCTCGTCGCCAGCGCCTGCATATCTCTCAACTCTGCATCGCTGCACTCCTCCCTTTTAACCGAATCCCGCCACCCTTCAAGCTTCGCCGCAGTCTCTTCATCTCCGACGGTGCGGTACAGCTTAATCATCCGACTAGTATCTTTGCCTGAACTCATGAAGAGACCATCGCTCTTGCACGCTAGTAGGAGCCAGATGAGATGTTGTAGCACATCGCTCGCCCTCGCCATCTTAGCGATAGACTTCGCTTTCTCGGTAAGGATGGTGCGTTTGACCGCGGCGATTTGATCGCGGTCTGGGTGCGGGATCTTCTGTTTCCGCGAGAACGTCGAGATACTCGTGTTGAGCTCCGACAGGCTTGTCGCTAGGTCTCGAGACTTCAAAGTCTTCTCGAGTTCCTTGCCGCGGCGCTTATCCTGCCGCAAGAGGTCTTGCGAGTGTATGGTTTGCTCGAAGAGTGGGAGAGTGTCTTGTCGCACATGGTCGAGTAGCCTCTCGTCGATACGTGCGCGGAGCGCAGGATCAAAGATAGTCTCGGTGGCGAGGATGTAGAGTTGAAGAGGGGCGAGAATGGCAGTGCTGAGGAGGGACTCGAAGATCTTCCTGTCGCGGTCGGCGATGGCGTCAGAAAATGCGCGCTCGATTTGCTTTTTGTAGTCGGTGCGGAGGATGAGTTCAACCAGTTTTGGAGTAGTCGATTTCTGGAAGAGAAAGTCATGCAAGGTAGCGTTGATCTTGCCGTCATTCACGGCGGGGTGTTGATCGGCGTAGCTGGTCACCGCGTCCTTCATCTCCTGCATCGCTTTATCAAGCGCAGGTTTTAGCAGCACGATACGCGTAGCAGGCGAATCGATACTCTCGAAAGCTGCATCAGGGTGTCGTTCTCGATACCACGACCTTGCTTGCGTGCCTTCCGGGTCTGCTTCCCTGGGATGTTCGTAAAAGCCATTGGTTTCAAGTCGTCGCTGCAGCTCTTGTGCGCGGGCTTCGAATTCAGCGGCCTGCTTCTCCTCGGAAGAGTCTTTGTATGCCGCAGGGATGAAGACGATCTTGCTCCCTGAGGACTCGGACGCAATCTCGCCGCCAGCCTCACCCAGCGTCCTCTTCGCTACTTCGAGCAGTACCGGAGACGGCACATTCGGTAGTAAAGTAGTGAGATCGACTTTGTCCGCCTCAAGGTCTGAGATCGCACTCTTGATCTTATTTGAAGTCTTCGCAACGAGCGCCTCACTCCCGGCGAACATCTTACTCCTCCCCCTCTCTGCCGCTTCCGTAGTCGTGATCAGCCGTAGTCCATTTGTGAGCACGGACATGGAATCATACGAGACATCATTGTCGGTAGAGAATCGGTCCAGTAGAACAAACTCGTTGTTGGCTCGTTTGAGCAAGTCTTTGGTGACTCTGTCGATCTCCGGCTGAGGAATGAGAGATGATCGGTCTTTGCTGTAATGCATAGTTTCCTGATCCAGAAGCCATTGGATGTCTTTGATGCCTAGAATTGTTGGGAGACCTGAGCGCTTCATCCGGTCTGTTTCTGTCTGCAGTAGCGAATGGAATTGACGCTGTATGTGGTGTGAATTGAGCAGTTTGTTGTCAGACATACTTGGAATGAGAGAGGGATGATCCTTAGTTGGCAACGGAGGCGGGAAGGTCGAGATGAGCGTCGCCATGTCCGTAGCCGCGAAGATGGTAGGCATCCTGTCGTCCAATCGTGGCGAATGGTGAATGTCACATGTGTTTGTTATGTTGGAGGCCTTCACTACGCGCGACAATGCGGCCAGATATGAGAAACTGCATCTGGAAAGGACTGCTGTAACATCCGCTGTTGAATTTGAGATTCATGTTTCTTTGTTCGAACATGTGAAAGTGAAGTCCGCTTTAAGCAATTTAAGCTTAGATCCCGTTAGATCCGAGCCCGAAGCGAGCGGCGAAAGTCAAGCACCTCCGCGACATGCAGCAAATGATGAGCGCATTGACTTGCGTTGGGTAAACATTTTATAAACACTCCTTGCATCCACTCTGCCGCTACTCACGCCACGGACTACTACATTCTCCAGATGAAGGTGCAATAACACCCCCGCAATCGCCTATCCTGACTCTGTCACGCTTCTACCACCTCCCTGTGCGAATAGCGGGGGCAAAAGGAATATGCTTCAGCGGTAACATCATCCTCGGCCGGGTGGCCAGTACGACTCATATCAATACCTTTTCTACCGCACAACAGCCATTGCGGAGCTGGTGGAAGGGAAGGGAAGACGCGATGGAAGCTCAGGCAGGAGAAGGTGGCTACAAGCCATTCGAGCCGACTCCAAATGAACACGAGACGGCGGAGCCAAGCCAGCAAGGCGGGCTCGAGGGGCAGGACATGAGCAAAGACCGCGTGGACTTTGGCGAGTCGTCAGGTGACGAGAATCTGAGTGCGATGGACAAGCAGTACGCCGCTCCCAAAGATCTGCCCCGAAGGATACACATCGTCGGCACCGGCAGCATCGGCAAACTGGTCGCGCATTCGTTGCGGAGCCTGCCCAATCCGCCTCCCGTAACATTACTCTTCCACAGAGTAAATCTGATCGATGCCTGGGAGAAGAGCAAGAAACAAATCACGATCCACGACGACGGCTACGCCGTAGCCCGCTCCGGCTTCGACGTCGAGCTCACCCCGCAGGAGCGGCGACAGCACGGTGTAGTCCTGCAAGACGGCACCCCCGATGTATACGACGTCGCCACCGACAATTTTCGTCCACATGAAGCTGCCAGACTCCTCGACGAGCAGCAGCAGAAACAACAAACCTCCACCTCCTCCGACGCCCAGGCCCAACAACCCCCAGCCCTCAGCGACCGCCTCTCCAAATACCTCCCCTACGTCTCGCAAGAACCAATCCACAATCTCATCGTCACCACAAAAACGCCCTTCACTATCTCGGCTCTATCGCGACTCAAAACCCGCATCACCCGCGAAACCACCATAATCTTCCTCCAGAACGGCATGGGCGTCATCGCCGAATGCAACCGGCTCCTCTTCCCCACCCCGTCCACGCGACCAAACTACGCACAAGGCATCATCACCCACGGCGCCAACGTACCCCCTGCAAAAGCAGCCGAAGACCCGTTCTACGCCGTCCACGCCGGGCACGGGACCATAGCGCTAGGATTGCTTCCGCGGGACGATGTGCCACTCAATACCGCCGTTGAAGATCTAGGCGGGAAGGGCGGGAACTTCAAATGGAGCCCTAACTCGCGCTACCTTTTACGGACGCTCACGCGTAGCCCGGTCTTATGCGCGGTCGGTTTCACCCCCATCGAACTCCTTCAACAACAGCTCGAAAAAGTCGTCATCAACTCCGTCATCAACCCCCTAACCTCCCTCCTCGACGCTCGGAACGGCTCCCTCCTCTACAATTTCCCCCTAACCCGCACCATGCGCCTCCTCCTCGCCGAAACATCCCAAATCATCCGCTCGCTCCCGGAACTCCACGGTGTCCCCAATGTCTCCCACCGCTTCAGTCCCGAGCGGTTGGAAACGCTTGTGGTGAGTATGGCGAATAAGACGAAAGATAATATTAGTTCGATGCTTGCGGATGTGCGGGCGGGGCGGCAGACGGAGATTGAGTATATTAATGGGTATATTGTGAAGAGGGGGGAGGAGGTGGGGGT
>JAABUW010002590.1_pt1 | contig 27196 bp, 21 predicted proteins | sample 5560081 | NCBI WGS metagenome assembly JAABUW01 (sample SAMN10711882, study PRJNA513363) | rock metagenome | isolation source: Antarctica rocks | place: Antarctica: Victoria Land, Knobhead sud | reverse complement strand
CTGATCTTAATGTGGCTGGATACAATGTGACTGACTCCTGAAATTTAGAAAGACTACCCTCACTTTAATACAGAAGGTCGTCGTGGAGTTCGTCAAGCATGTCAGCAAGAGTAGAAATCTTCCCCAATCCGCGATCACCTCAGCTGGTGGCAAGATTTTCACATTTGGAAGCTACCGCCTTGGGGTCTATGGACCCGGTCAGGGGTATCCCAATCTCCGCGAGCTTGTGCACACGCTTACTATCACCAGGCTCGGATATTGACACACTCGTAGTCGTACCAAAACATGTCACTCGAGAAGACTTCTTCGAGCATATTCCCACTTTTCTCAAACGAGCCGCGCCTCCGGGAGCTATTCAGGAGCTGACTCCAGTACCTGACGCTTTTGTACCTATCATCAAACTCGAGCTTTCTGGCATAAGCATTGATCTCATCTTTGCACGCCTAGAGCTGTCGTCTGTGCCGGCAACCCTCACTCTGAAGGACACAAGCATACTGAGGGGCCTTGAGGAGAGGGATCTGCGATCTCTCAATGGTACACGCGTGACGGACGAAATACTCGAGCTGGTTCCAGAGCATATCACATTTCGAACAGCACTGCGCGGCATTAAGCTCTGGGCCCAGCGTCGAGCGATCTACGCCAATGTCATGGGGTTCCCAGGTGGCGTAGCTTGGGCGATGCTGGTCGCGAGGGTCTGCCAGTTGTATCCCAAGGCAACAGGATCTGTCATAATTGCAAAGTTCTTCTTCATCATTGGGACTTGGAATTGGCCACAGCCAATACTCCTCAAACAAATCGAAGATGGTCCTCTTCATGCTCGAGTTTGGAATCCTGCCATATACAATGGAGATAAGTATCACCTTATGCCCATCATCACTCCAGCCTACCCTTCAATGTGCGCAACGCACAACATTACAATGTCGACTAAGGCCATTATTCTCCGGGAGCTGAAGAGAGGCAGGGACATCACGGACAAGATCTTCCTGGGCCAGCTGCAGTGGAAAGATCTGTTCACTAAACACACCTTTTTCACCGAAGGCTACAAATACTACCTCAGCATCATCGCCTCAAGCCGAACCAGAGATGCACAACAAGTCTGGTCAGGTCTCGTAGAATCGAAAGTACGGGTGCTCGTAGCTAGCCTGGAAACACAGGAATCGATAGCAGTGGCCAGACCTTTCACGAAGGGTTTCGAGCGGGTGCACCACTGTAAAAACGAAGCTGAGATTGACGCTGTCTTGAATGGCGACCTTAAGTATCAAGCTACCGATGTGAAGACTGAGACTACGGATGATGTCAAAGATGCTAAGCAGATTGCTGCTGCTCAAGGCGGCGCTGATGGGATGGCGATGCCGGATGGTGATAGTGAGCCTGCTACCAATGGCAATGCGAAACAGACGATCTACACAACTACGTATTATGTTGGACTTGAGATTAATCAGGGTATGTTTCCTTATCATCATCAGAACGTTACTGATACTCCGCAGATGCGAAGAGGCTTGACATCTCCTACCAGACCAAAGAATTCAGGAATAAATGTCTTGATTGGACAAGTTACAATCCAGACTTGAATTCGCTGTTCGTGGTCCATACTCGAAAGTAAGACCAGAAGCCTTTGCTATGCAGTCGCTCTTTATATCGAGTGCTGATATGTTATCTGTCAGTTATGACTTGCCCGATGATGTGTTCGGACCTGGGGAAGTAAAGCCTACAAGACCAAAGAAGAAAGTCGTCGCTAAAAAAAGGGCCCATGAAACCAGCGACATAGAGGTAATGTCTCTACCCTCTTCACAACACTTGAGTCGTCAATAGGGCTTCTTCTCGGACTTTGATGACACTAACGGACTCTGTCGATGGCGGTATCGGGTCTTGCTGACCAAGCGACCTGTCGGTGTAGGGAGTCCCTCAGAATGCGAATAGCATGAAACGGCAGAAACCTGATGGAACAATTCCAGCATCTGAATAAGCGGTACTTCATACGATACGTGCGAATCTTCAAACTTTCCCCGGGTCGACATCTAGGACGGTCGCCGAATACAAGACCTAGTCACAACTACCTTGTCCGTGGGCCCATCCTTTGTGGACGAGATTACCTTCCCAACGTGGGTATACGAGATAATTGTTGATTTTGGGCCTCTCCCTCTACTGATCTCGTGGGTGGTCTTCAAAGATCGATTCCGATTGCGAACTATCTTGACACGACAATAACTCGACGTAACGTTGAAGAAGATCGGTCGAAAATGGTACAGCTTGTCAGCTCTATTGCGTAAAAGGAGGAATGCAAAGCAAGGTCCTTTCCAACCCACACCTCGACTGCAACTACTTCATAAATGTATGATTGCTGACACATCTAGGCTGCATAAATCAGGGCTAGGAAGTGGGGGACCTCGGGGTAAATAGTCGGTGCTTGTACGTCAATACAGTGGCAGATAGCTTGCAGTGTGTATATAGATCAATCAAAGTCCTTTATCGGGGCCTACGGGCTTCAGCAACCGTTGTCCCTCATACAGTGATCATGCCAAGCGTGGTGGACAACCGAGAATCCCTTCTCACGGCTTCCAGGGAGCCAGGCATTTTGATTGTACGTTCGGCTCAACATGGCTAGACTTGTGGTCTCGGGACGCTAGATTTGCTCAGCAAGCCAACCCACTCATATTGACAAGTCATTATTGCATTCAATGCAGTGTTATACGCATCTTGTCGCTCTCTCCTACACGATATGGCCGAGAGTACGATTTGCTTCACTATGTCAATGGCCCAAGATGACGTCGAGAATGGGTGAACGGCTTTCCCTCGGCTTACAAATACCGCAATAATTCCCTCGATAAAGAGACAATCCCCATTGGCTTCCCATACCCTCCCAAACCCACTTCGTTCTGCGCACACGATCCAACCCTACGCGACCATGCCCGAGAACTTTGGCGACTCCGAGCAGCGGAAGGAAGATCCTTCAGGGCACGAACAGCGCTTCGACCAAGAAAAGACTGTTGGGCGTAATCCACACCCTGACTTCAGCAAAGTGGAAGCGAGTCGTCCAGACTGGGACCCGAAAACCGAATGGCATTTCACCAAGACCAAACAGCCTGGGTGGAAATTGGGACAGGGTGCGAATGATGGCGGAGCGAGTTTGGAGAAGAAGCATGTGGAGATTGATCCGTATGAGGATGGTAGGCCGGCCGTGTTCAATTACAAGTTACTGATCAGTGGGATTATTCCAAGACCCATTGGCTTCGTGTCAACCCGTTCCGAGGACGGTATGTACAATCACCCAGCCTGACTCCTGCATGGACGAAAGCATATACTAACACCGGATGTCTCCAGGCTCCTCCACAAACCTCGCTCCCTTCTCCTACACCCAAGTAATAAACCATGACCCACCACTCTTCATAATCGGTTTCGCAGGCGGCTTCTCCAACGCCAAAGACACCCTCCGTAACCTCGAAGCCACGAAAGAATGCACCATCAACATCATCTCGGAACACTACCTCGAAGCCGCCAACGCCACGTCTATAAACGCTCCCTATGGCATCTCCGAATGGAGTCTCTCAGGTCTCACGCCCGCGCCCTCTACCGACGTAAAATCTAGTAGAGTCAAAGAAGCTATCTTCTCCATCGAGGGCAAATTGATGTCGACACAGGAGTTTGAAAGCAGGGCTACACCGGGGAAGAAGACGGGTGTGTTGGCGATAGTTGAGGGAGTGAGGTTTTGGGTGAGAGAGGATGCGATTAATGAGGAGAGGAATCTCATCGATCCGGCTATATTGAGGCCGATAAGTAGGTTGGGCGGGATTATGTATGGGAGGACTGCGGAGGGTGTGGAGCTTCCGAGGCCGGATTTTGCTGAGAAGGAGAAAGAGGGGGAGACGAAGGGATTGGCGAAACCGAAGCTGGAGGGGCAGTAGTTGCAAGAGGGATGAAGCATTTATGATTTATGGATTAGAGCCCGTATTACAACCTGTGAGAATATAGAGTATCTGCTTGACCCATACTACTTTCCGTGTGTGGTGAAAAACGCTCTCATATGCTCATCGAGCCACTTCAAATCCTCCTTGCTGTCACCAGGACCACCAGCCCAATGACCCCATATCGATGGGAAAATCTCCAACTGGCCAACTCCTGGCTTCATGTTCGCTACTTCGTATTCTGAATCTTCTGGTCTGCATGCATTTTCGTCAGCAAGGCCCGCTTGAACCACAAGACGGGGGCCGATCTTACGGGAAGTACAGATCTGTCTTCGATGGGAGCACTAGAGTCTTCGCCTTGATGCTCGCCATCGCCTTCTCGAAATCGCCATTGTAAGGCTCTTGTAGAGAGCAATCGCCGCTTTGCCACGTTTGCAACATCGCAAGCAAATTCTCGGGGTCTGCTACGATGTCAGATATCAGACACACAGAGCTCATGGTATCCATTCACCTTTCGAAGTAGACCAAGTCTCCCAAAAGCCTGTCATGAAAGACTCCAGATCTTTGAAACCGAAATGCTTCTCGTGGAGTTTCTCGCGGTAGAACGCTTGGCTGAAGCCCCTATTCACAACGCCGATTAGCCACCAAGTCTCAACTACACTATCCAATAATTCACGTACCATCCGGCATACCCCCTCCCAAATGCCTTCAATCCTACCAGTCGCTCCTGCTCAGTCCATACCCTCTTCTCTCCCTTCCCCTCCCCCTTCACACCACCTTCCTTACATCCCCTACTTTCAATTCCCTTCGCAGCCAGCAACGCGCTTTTCACACCCTCCAAGAAGACCTGATTATGCAGACTCGTCCTCGCACTGCCACAAAAGGGAACCGCTAGGTCTATGAAGTTGGGGTATTGCGTTATCCATTGGAACGTCTGGCCAGCGCCCATCGACCATCCTACGACTGCATAGAGGTGTTGAATGCGGAAGTGCTCGACGACGAGTTTGTGCTGGGCGCGGACGTTGTCGTAGAAGGAGATGAAGGGGAAGGGGTTGTTGTAGTTGGTATTTGACGGGGAGGTGGATTGGCCGTTACCGAAGAGGGCGGGGATGATTATGAAGAACTGAAAGGCGCTTTAGAATGATTTGAGGATGTGCACTACCGTCATGGAAGGCCTACCTTTTTGGGGTTCAATGTCTTGTCCTCTCCGATTAGCCAGACATTGTCTGATATCGCTGTGTGGGCGTTAGGTTGATGCTTTATCAGGATATTGAGGAGAGCAGACCTCCTGAGTACCACGTCGGATAGACTATCGCAGGGGACTTTGGATCTCCGAATGTTTTGTAGGCAATATGGGCATCAGGAAGCGTGCTGCCGCACTGGAGCTGCCAATCTCCTAGTTGATACGTCTCGCAATTCTTTTCTGCCATAGAGAAAGATCGACTGTATATGAGTACAAGCCAAAGTGACTGGCAAGATGGACGTTGAAGCCTCCATCGCTGCCCCTTGTACTCCGTAGAGTGTTTTCCCCGCGATCCTTATCGTTGACAGGCCAAAGACACTTCGGTGATGAGGGCCAACGCCAAGCCCCTTTCGTCCGCCAGAGATGAGCTTGTCTCGATGAGGATGGATGGGTAATCATCGATGCTCAAGGCTTTGCTTCAACCCCCAGATGTTCAAATTCACGGTGATACCTTGATCTGGATGCAGAAGCTGTTTGTTGGAAATAGAGGATTACAGCATGAAGCATGACCTATTGGCGGTCCTGCCGTGCAGACCACTCAAAGAAAGCTACCGTACATCATGAGTCGGCAATACCTCTGTCGATACATGGACAATTTTCCTCCCCTTATTATCTACGTGACTTGCCTTTTAGCCCAGAATCCTTACCAAGTTGCTTGCCGGCATAGAATAGGTATTTGGCGACAAGCTGATGCTTGTCGTGTCCTCGAGGTTGGTGATCATACAACCGAAAGATAATTACCACCTAATCCAGGTCCATTCATCATTCCGCTTGGGGCTCAAACATCCTGTTTTGTTGTGCTCTCGAAGCGCCAGCATAGCCATGTTTGGCCAGCACATTGCCAATAGGCGACAGCTGGGACGTTCCGTTACTTGTTTCGCTGTTTTGCGCACGATATCACCAAATCCCAAAAGGCGAAACGAGATGCCTGTCCTCATGATGGATCGAAGAACTTGAGAGCTACTTAAAGATGCAGTCCCAGGGCTTAGCAGGCTAAAGATCCGCTGCCCGCTACCCGACAGTACATCGCTACATCTAAGGCGGATCACAGCTGCTGTGTCGCCAGACGACAATGCCCCTCCTCTCGAATTCCTATGCTCAGAGCATTTTGATCCTAGTGGTCATCGTTACCGGTACCCACGCAGCTCCAAATCTAAACCCTATACCGCACACCATCAGTACTAAAATTAGAGAGACGACGATCAGCGTCCGCTCCCCGAGTCCACACACTCTCCGTCCTCGAGGTGGTGGGGGGGTTCCATCTGACAATGACCTCGAAGCTCTGAAGCAAACTCTCGCCCCACTAACACCAGGCTGGGAGATAGAGCCTCACGTATTCTTTGCCGCTAGAGATGATAATCCTTTGAACCCGAGAGTTGCACAAGCACTGCAATCGTTCTACGAAGACATACTGGGTTACGCGTCCACGACCACGAACGCGGCAACCGGATGGTTCCAGGCGAAGACCGAGGCTTTCCGATTCGAAATGGAGTCCACCATCGTCCAGAACGGCGTCAACGCTCCGAGTGCGTTTCTGGGTTGGAAGCTGGTACAGAGCTTTGGTAACAGAATGCTAGAGTGGACGAAGAGGAAGAACTTGTACGGAAGTAAGTGTTTTTATATATGGGCCTTTCCCAATCCAGGCGATGTCAATGTAGTCGAGCTGTACATGATTTTCCTTTCTTGGGAAGTCTCCACGATCTTTACATCCTGCGTTGGAGGCAACACACGCTGAGGCTGATTAGGTTATGTAATCTTCTACAAGCATCCGGCAACTGGTCTTATTGTCACAGTCACTCTTTGGTGTGCCGCTTTTGGGGGCCTGAACTTCAAGCGGGATTTACAGATAGAGGGAATTTCATGAATCATACATCCTTGAAGCTATTAGCGTTAGCCCTTGAATTCAACTTGAATGAATCTGCGTTCTGTGCATAGCGTCTGCTCTGTCATTCTACGAGGTAATTGATTATCATGTGGACCATCTCGGGAGGCGACATCTCGAAGGAACAATGGGCGCGCCTTCTGGCTCGTAAGAAACAAAGTACCTTCCGTGCTTTAGCCGCGAACAGACTCAGGGCATGCCATCCTCTCTGACGACCTTCGAGTGTCGAAGCCGATTGGGTGGCAAGAGGCGATGAAAGAGAGGAGCCAAAAGAAGGGAAGACACTCAAGAGAGCGTGTCCTTTAGGCCCTTCAGTGGCTGGGAATCCGGAATCGTTCACTTCTCGATGCTCGATTCCTACCATGATACATTACTAAATACATGCTATCGCGACATGATTGAACAGACCAGCCTACCGCTCCATCAGGTCAAAGGCAGGATTCTACGACACGAAGAGGGTCTACAATGCCAAGGAATTGCATGAGAACACATTATTTGAGTATTTAAGCCATTCAACGTTGGAGAAAAGTCTACCGTGATATCTACCGCGATCTCATTTCATCAAAACCACGCTTCCCACCAGTACATCCAGCCAGCTCCTTTCTTTGACGCTCTTCCAGCCTGAACATGCGCGCCAGTCGCAGCTCTTGCTCGGCCTTATTGTTATGTTTCTCTTGACTTGAAGGCCCACCATCCTCTGATATTCCCCAATCCTCCTGAGACCGCATGATCATTTGATGAGTAGCATTTTCCTACTAGCTAAATATACACCTTACTCCCCGCTAAGCGAAAGTAGACCTGCTAAGATGGATAGGCATCAAGGTACTCAAATCCTGCAAATTTCCTTCTGCTTTAAAATAACCCATTTGAGTGGCGAGCAAAGCAAGTAGAGCAAGAGCCTGCCCTTACCTCGATTGCTGCGTACATATGGAAGCAAAATGAATGACACCTTCAAGTATGGCACACGATCCATTTGTTACCGAAGCCTCACTCACCTCTTCTGAGAGCAACATTGGGGTAGGTTTACATGTTGGGAAGCGGGCCTTTCTCTGCCAATATACTGAAGACTGCTGTTGCTTTGTGTCGCTATAATAGATCTTGCTGAGTCTTGGAAATTGATCAGAACGCTCGAACTGGCTGTTCCTCTTATTCCTATTGGCTGATGCGCGAGATCTTACGTGTCAGTGTCGTGTCTTGCTTCTTCGTCGGAATTGACGACTTGGACAACTTTCTCGAATATGGGGTTTCCGCAAAGCTGCAGACTATGTCGCGCTTGTCCTTCAGTATGGGTATCTAATTCTTTAAGGCTCGCAGCAGCTTCGATGCAACAGAAATGCGGCAAATGCGAGGATGGCAAGTTGCGAGGAGTGCTGCGCGCTTCGAAGATGTCGATGGCAATCTTGGATCCATTGCCGGCGCTCTGCTTGCTCCTGGCGTCGTAGATGTGCACAAGAGATCCAGGGCGCTGAATTCCACCGTCAACACTTCTCTTTGCTCTTGCGTCACTGCATGTAGGCTCAGGCGAGGCTTGGCGCCCGCTAGCAGCTCCTCTTCATCTGCCCATAATCACACTCACACTTCGAGTCCTCTCTCAACAAACACTCTTAAATCAGCTTTGATCCCTAGCATATTCTCTGCACATGCTCGTGATCTGTTGCTACCACGAAAAATAATTTGCCGAAGGTAGTTTCCCAGTGAGTGTCCACTCGTCAATCGCTTTGTCGCCAATGTCAACACCGTTTCCTTCACGTTCAACATCTTCTGTGATCTCAACAGTCACAATAACCCTCCTTCATTGCGTCCCGTCCCAAACTCACACAGCTTGCCGCATTCTGCACCTTCGAGTCTACATCCTCACACAGCTTGCGTCAATATTCCAGGCCGCTTGAGCAAATATCTAACACACTCCACTGTTGCAGATGTCCGTCAACATCATGTTGGCACTCCTGAGAAAGCTCCGTGGGCCATCGCTGGTGGCTCGTCGTAATTTCGACGACAAGGCTTGGAACCTGCTTCACAGTCAAATAGAGGTAGCAGACCCAAAATTGCAGTCTTGCGATGTACTAAATTCCGAAGGACAACGCCCACATACAGACATCAGTTCAGGCTTTGGGATTCCGATTGCCTTCTAACGTAGATAGCAATGAAAGCCATGACGTGTGTCATCTTCCTCCTTGTTCATGCCTCTTTTGATGCTAATGTTTGCATGATTCTATGCAGGCAGCGAACGAGCATTCGAAAGTTGCTATTGAAGGCACTGTTGTGCAGCCAAATATGACGTTTTCATCGGCTTCCTCTGCAATCGGACAGAAGTATAGATTTGCAGCGCTCGCCGTCAGAAAGTCGTCCTCTATATCGTCGTCGGTGATCCACACTCCTGCCGGACAATCCAATGGCGTTTGGACAGCGAAGGCCGGACTTCGTATGGGCTTAGACGTCACACATCCAAAGGCCACTGGCTCTCCACAAGAGGAGGTTCAGCCATCAACGGAGACTTCGCTGAATCATACTCGTCATGCCCACAATACGGGCCATAGACGTGCCGAAGCCGTTGCGGATCGTGATACTTTTGAGCAAAGAGGAAATTCGAACTCAATTCAAGCAGGAGATAGTCTTCTACTAGATTCGAAATTCGGTAACGTCGCACAGGCATCCCCCAAGCCTGTCGACAATACCAGCCTGTCTATTGCAACTCGAGATACCACACACTCGGCAGCCACACTCTCATCTCCGGTCACACTCGAGGTTGATCTCAAATATCAAAAAGGAGTCCAGGTGGTTTCTCGACCGTCTATTGGAGCAAATCAACAGTCGAATACTCCAGCACCCGAAGTCTTCCTCGACGGAGACTCCACAGAGAAAGCTGAGAGCCAGAAAGAGTATGGTGCACAGCTAGAGAACAGGAAGGAGCCACGCATGAGTTCTAATTCTGAAGATGTGAATATTGTTCGTGCAGAGAATAACGAGGATACCAGGAAGCAGTGCGATGATCGATACAAGAATATGGATTCCAGTGACATTAGCCTAATATTCGAAAACCGAAGAAAGGGACAACGAGATAAGAGAGAGAAGAAGACGCGGAAGCGCGAGGCACGGGTCCAAATTCCCAGAGGTCAGCACCCTTACTGCAGCTATCGAACAGTCACCAGTAGACCAAGAGATTACCGTTCCACTATCCGCAGCCTTCCTTGTAAATGCGGCGTACCTCATGAGATTCTCGACGCGAAAGAATGGAAATCTTTACCCGCTGAAGACGGATGGGACAGCAGCCTGCGAAAAGGCGACAATCCTGATCATGAACCTAGGAAAGTTACCTTTGCGGAGCCAATCGTGACAGAAATTCAAACCTTTGAAGAATGGTGGGAGGAGGAATATGGGCTTAGCGATCGTTATTATTCGCGTGGTCCTTTTCTCCACAGATCCAAGGACCTGTCCACCAAGGCAGATGATGATGAACAGATTAGAAAACTGGGTAATCTTGCACAACAACTCTCATGCGACTTGGGTCTCGCTGCATCAAACGCTATCGCCAATTCTTCAGATATGATCAACAGTCCAGCAAAGAGAACTTCCAGTAGGCTGATTGCTATGGCTGCCGAATCACACAGGGTGCAAAAATCGCCAAGTAAGCACGAGAAGAGGCAAGGGGAGAAACAAACAATTCGAAGGACAGGACAGATTGCAACTAGTCCCTCGATAAAGGCGAAATTGTGTTCGGCCACTCATGTGAAGCTCGCTGCGGACTTGCTCCCTTCCAGCGACTGGAAAGTGGTGGAGTCGGCTCCTGAGCACCAAGCCGGTGTAGTCCGCGACCAACGCAGCGGAGAGGCAATTAATGCACCTGGCAAGAGCGAGAGCGAGAGCGAGTCTGCGGGAGAAACGGCCAGAAATCCAGCATTCACTGATAGCCAACCGGAAATCTCATCTACAGTAACTTCGCCCAGCCAGCAAGATGTGGATGGATTAGGAGATGGCTACTCTTATCGAACAGGATTGCGTCCGCTTCGAGCATTTCGAGATCGATGCGACTCCAGGAATTTGAGGAGTCCAGGTCCTCAGTATGGGGGCCGTACGAGGTGGTCACCATATCGGTTGACGGGAATTCATAAGCGTCATAGCCCCCATGGAAAAAAGTCTGAGGGTGTACGTCTAATGAATGATGCTATTGTCCGTGCGGCACTTCAGCAGGAGCTTGCACTCCAAGCTGATGAGGCCAACGAAGTACCTATAATCGAGGAGCTGCCGATTAACGAGGCCGTCGCAAACGCGGCACTTGAGCAGGAACTCTCACTGCAGGCGGATTTCGCAAGAGAAGTACCTACAACGGAAAAGCTTTCTCTGCATATTGCTGCCGGGGAGGCCAAGATAAAAGAGTGGTGGGATTCGCTGTACAAGTCTCACGCTTCCAGTGCCGCGCCAGCCTTCTCCTCTGGACTTCTTACGAGAACTGAGAACTTGGAAAGAGCATACTATGACTATTATGACACATCAATGTCAGATCCGGAGGAAGACGCTGAATTATCGGGCCCCGATGAAGATGCAGAGATGTTGGACCCAGAGGAAGATTCTGAAATGTCGGACGCATAAGATGATGGTATTCTTAGTCGGCTGACTGTCGCTCCGTGCATCCAACCTGCCCTTCCACATCCAGGCTTTGGTGTTGGCCCGCGCCACCTTTGCTGATCCACTTTCCAGGGAGTCATGAATCGCCGGCAGCTCTTTTCAGCGTATCTTCATTGCCGCTATCGCAGCAGGTGACAGTCCCTCCTCACTTGTTGTTATCCGCTCCTGCCTGCAACAAAGACTGTATTCCGGCAAGCATATCGTACGTTCGTCGCACACCGGTATCTAGTATCCAGTCGCTCAACCTGCTATGCCTGCCAGCAATCTCGAATGGGGCGACATCACGATACTTGGAGCTTGGAACGGTCAGCTTGGAAGGGTGAGCCTAAGCGAATGGACGTAGGACCGCTTTCAATACATTTACGAGCAAAGAGAAGCTGAGAAAATGCTGATAGAGGGGCAGAAAGCAGCCAAGAAGAAGACAGGACTTGCTATGTAGAACAAGGTCACGAAGGTGAAGGAACAAAGGTCGATTCTCCTTTCGGAGAGGACGAAGCTAAGAAAGCCAAGGACCCGACGGAAGCGTTTTCATGGTGCATTCGCAGAAGTGCCACTACAGCATCATTGGAAGTGTATCTCGACTTTGTCGATGGATCGTGTCATATTCCAAGACGCTTGATCGTCGGAAGTGAGGATCGGCCAACAGAACTGGGGTGGAGGAGTGCTCTCCCCGTTTGCTAACTTTGTCGATGGATTGTGTCTTGAGCACTTGATTGCCGGAAGTCAAGATCGGCCAAGCAAATTGGTGAAGAGAACTCCTCCTCGATCTGGTAACTTTGTCGACTGGTTGTGTCTTGGGACACTTGATCGTCGGAAGTGAAGATTGGCCAACAACCCTGTGCTAACCTTGTCGATGGATCGTGTCTCGAGCACTTGATCGTCGGAAGTCAAGACCAGCCAATAAATTTGGTGAAAAGAATTGCTTCTCAATCTGATAATTAAGTCGGCTGGTGATTGTCGGATGTTTTGGAGTAAGGAGGCTTTCGACCAATAAGATTAGGTTGAAGCATCGAGCTTTTCAGACATACGTACCAACCCCACCCTCTCCTTGAAAACAATCATACCGGCTGGCGCCCTGGAGATCACCAGAACCGCTCACTGCTGAGAGTGTCTCCCGGAGAAGTCGAGCGAGATCGGCTTCACGACCAATACAATCCGGTGAAGACAATCAGGACTTATCGAAACGGCAAGAGGAGACAGCGAGAACAGGGAAGTGGATGCAAACAAACGAAGCGAAAATATAACTCAAATGAAGAAGTAGAATGAAGTGAAGTGAAGTGATTGAAGAAGCAGAAGAAGCCGAAGAAGCAGAAGAAGTGGAGGAACGAGCAGAGGAAGCAGAGGAAAGCAGGAGGAACGGAAAACGCAGAAGATACGAAAACAAGCAAAAGTAAGTGAGGGTTTTCAACAAGCAGAACAGGCTTTACAAGTGAAGGAAGTGAAGGAAGTGAAGAAGTAGAAGTTAGAGATCAGACCATGGGAGCATTTCACTTGCGTAGGCGTTTTCTCAAAAGTTGCGATCTTGTACCTGGGTTATGGAGTACCATGGAAATCCGGTCACGGTCTGGTGCAGAATGCATCTAGCCTACCGACATAGGTCAAATGAGACGCATTGGTGGGTTCACGTGTCTCGATACAAGTCGTCATGAGCGAAGGACAACTACAGCTTCCTCACATAGTAGCTAGATATTATCACACTAGACTTTATTCTTCACGCTCGTGGCTATCGCCCTTAATTTCATATTGAAAATCTGTGACGCTGGAAGCAGTGCGAACATCATATCATTCCTCTTAGAGGAATGAATTAGAGTGAAAATGAGGCCCTTAACCACCAGCACAGATCCAGTATAACAACTGCTAAAAGCCAAACATTGTGGGACTCAGAATCTGGTGACGTTCAAAGAAGCTGAAATTGATCAGTCCAACAGTCATAATTGAATATTTTCACATAGGGTTTTGACTTCTCGTACGTTCTGAATAGGCAGATGGGCAAATGAGCGCAACAAACGTATTCCCGCCACGCTTGCCGTGATGTCTCAACATGTTCCAAGCAAAAACACATCAGTGAAACCTGGCTGCGCACCCCGAGCACAAGCCACGCGTTAGTCAAAGCCGTCATGACGAGATGAAGGACATCTGCTTCCTAACGGTAAATTCGTACATGTGTCCAAAACTCATACGACATATCTATTAGTTATTTGTACGTGAAGACCTAATCAATGAGAAAGCATCTTCTTTCAGTCTGGTTCCCAAGATGCCATTTCTGACTACGCTTCTCGACTTCCTCGCAAAACACGCCACCTCAAAAGGAGCACCCTTCTCTACAGGCAACAACAATATCCAGTCAACCGATATCCCAGGCACAACAGCAATCGACTTCACCCCAATTTAGCCTACCTACGCCAACAACGATACAATCTCCACCGCTGAGCGCAAGGATAGTAAGACTGCCCCCGTAACCGTGAACCCGAATCGCAACACAGTCAACGACACAATCTGCCAAGAGGCAGTCAGCATGAAGAACCCTCGCAATTAGGGCCACAAGCCGCACCTTCAACAGCTGCAAAGGACACATCTTATTTAGCACGGTTGACGCCTCAGATGGTTATAATCACGAAAGCAGCACGACACCAATCACCAGTGTCTCGCAATTGTGCATATTGATTGATCCGACGGTCAGGAATTACGCCTCCAACGGACGTCAGACGGGTGCCCAGAATGTGGATTCTGATCAAGCACCTGATTGGCTTCCAAAAGCAACTTGAGTGACCCATTCATATCTGCTGGGTCCGCCCGGGTATCCGTCAATACAACGTATGGGGAAGCTGTACTTGGCGAGGAGGACGCAGAGGTCGCAATGGGATTACCCTAAGTATACTCCTCGTGATATAGTCCGTCGTGCGTGGTGCATCCTGATTCTGGAGTGTCCTCTATGAAAACATAAAAAGGTCGTAAATTATGCAAAGGATTCGGCTCTTCATGAGTAAGTACTGCTGTAAAGGAACTACCAATAGCCAGATCGTAGGTCGAGCGCATTGATCGATGGAGTCATAGTGTCACCCTTGTGAGCTTTTTGTATACAAGTTCCTCATGAATCTTTGATCAATGTATGCAGTAGCGCCAATGAGTGTACTACAAGGGGATAAATTAACCTTACCAAGATGCTAAGGCACAATTCAACCCGGTTCAAATGTAGCTATAAATTCAAATATCGTGCCTCGGCTCGCTTTTCGACAGTGAGCCTTGAAATCAAGTATCTCACCTTTTTGTTGCTATTTTGATGGGTTCCACGAGTCTCCGAAATGTACAGATGTTACGAGAGGCACACGGAGGAGTTCAGTCGTTCGAAGAGGAATCCGTGCAGAAAGCCACATTTGAGAAGTTAGAGTTCGGCTTGTATGCTATTGAAAAATAGCATGAGGTAGAAAAGAATGGATTGGAAATCCATCTGGAAGCGTGGTGAAGCCGATATCCCTCCTGGGCCTCGTGCGATTTCAAAGTGTAGATTTTGCTAAGCTGACAATTTTCAATTGACGCACAGTGAAGCCAAAATGAGAGCAAGTCGACTTAGGTAGGGTATCCGAGCCATATCAAGCAAGAGAACTCAAAAAATAGGAGGTGGATTGGATTTAACGTTCTCAAGAGCAATGTAGAGATCCTAGACATCTGTAAGGGGGAAGCTGGATGTAGCCAATTGATGATGAGATGACCTGACGAACTTTGTACGTGGGTCCTGATCACTTCACTCAAGGTCAGTGCCTCTTAGTTTCTCACCGCCAAATTACCTCTCCCGTCAGATACCCACACCTACAGACTCTTGCTGTCCGAATTACTTGCAGCCCGAACCTTGAAATACTCAGCCCAGGACACATGGCAGCTTGCCAGATACCGCATCGCGTACTGGCCGAGAAGTCAGGCCTCGAGCTATTGAGTTACCATGAGCTGCGGGATATAGATGGTAAGGTACGGTACGAATGCGACACAGAAGTCGACACAAAAACAAGATCTGGACGCAGAATTTCATTGTCGACTTCTCGGACGGGCATCCTTCGGCTCATGAGAGCGTGGGAACACCCAAATGAGTGGACACTCTGCTCTCCAACCAAGGTAGGATGCAGGAGTGGAAGAAGATTGAATAGAGTGTGGTTGGTCCATATCGTTGAGACAAGATTGAAAAGCATGTTCTAGGACTCGAGGCTGTGGAGGGTCTTAGCGAGTCAACTATTCTGCTATTGCGCGGAGTCAGGTGTACATTAGCCACAGACATGAACGAAGGTTATTGCAAACCACACGCCACTGGGTGGTGCTAGGTGTAGGTGACATTTCATGAAGTACCAGGTAGACTGCAAATCATTTGGCGCCTTAAGGGATCCAGGTGCTAATGTAGTCGAAGCGATAGTGAGGCACCGCAAAGCCAGCAGCAAGCTCTTCCTTCAATTCTGCGTGTCTTCTCCGAGCCATCATGCTTACGATCGACGCTGGCTCTTGCTCGTCTTCTTACCCTAAGGGGGTCATGGTGGTGACTGTAATTGCGCGCCAGTTTGCAAATCATTTCCGCTTTCACTATGGCTTCCAGTACGCTTCGGGCGGTCTCTCCCGACCTCCAACTCCTTCATCGAGGTATTCGACACGGTCAAAACATTGAGATCATCGTTCCGGTGGCTCGTTGGCCAACTCAGCTCGGCCTCCGAGACGGGGCACTCCCATCTCCAGGAATCGAAAGGAGAAATGGCGGTGGGAAGCTGCTACATTCAAAAGGAAGAAATTGAGAAGATCACCTTATCCTTCCTCGATCCAGAAGACAAACGGCAGGTTGGAACGTAGGCAACGACAACAAACGCAGCTGTCAAACTATCGAACCCACACGGTAACCCCGGATTGCGACTGCAGCGGTCGTGCTCTGCAGCCTGCATGCATCCTGCGGATGGAAGAAGCATAGATCGACGTTCAGCTCCACCGTCGCCGCCCCGAAAGGCACAGAGGACATCCCATCGTACTCTCCGGCCCGAGACCCCTATGCAGGAAGTACGGCATGAATCCCCATCGTGAACAGTAGGCCCCATGTCGAGTCATATTGCAAACACCATACAGTAGTGTATCGCTGATCGCGGCATCTCGCCGCACCAGCTCCATCTCAAAACCGTCGATCTCATCATCTGAAGCGGGTTACTGAGATGGTGTGAGATTTCTGCATCTTCCCAACTGCAAAACTCAGGGACCTTTTCCCACCGCCGATCACCCCCTGACGCAATCTCCCTGATCTTGCACCCTTCCATGATCCTTCTACCGTCCTTCTAGCGCCCAGATCGACACCTTCTAGCGTATGCTTTAGAAGACCGGGGTTGGCGATCGACATCATGGGAGAGACGCGCTAGAAGCTCACTCTCGGCTTCTAGCAAGCTGCCACTAGGGGTTAGCTCCATGCGGGTTTCCTTGAACGGCATGGTACCGGCCAATCTTGCCAGACGACGACGTTGTACCAAGATTTGATGGATCTTCGGTCCCTTGGTTTTTGCAGGTCAGCTGCACGCTGATAACGGTGCTGGTCTAGTCTAGACCTTAGGAATGTGGCGTTGTGTACGTTGGTGGCTTACCTTCAATAGTTGGAGCGAGGTGCCGTTTTCGGAAGCCACGCCGAGACACGATAGGAAGTGGGAATTCCTGGCGATTTAGCGTAGACGAGCCGCTGACTGTTTTGGGTGACTGAGGCGGAGAAGCTACGGTTGCGATTGCTGTCTAGTTGTAGGTGCATCTGAAGCATTGCTTGCGAATGAAGTCTGTTGTGTCATATCGACATGACATGCTATTGATACAACATCTATCTCGATGCCCAGGAATACAGCACGCCTTTTGCCGTAGTGAACATGCCGAGTCTATAGTCGTGATCGTGCGAGAGAAACATAAATCGCTCAAAGTCTATGGTGGTCTTTGTTGATACAGATGAAAGCGACTGACAAGAAGATGATGGAAGCGCCGTGTGGTATCTAGCGCCCCAAGATTGAAACATACAAAAGAGACGGGATGCGAAAATTTGCGCTCAGCCAAATAAAACCTCTTTCGACTCGGCCTGTGCGACTTCTCTCCAGTCGACGTCGCCTTGTCCAGCATCACTTCGCTGCCACACTTTCTCGCACACTTCCCAGGCTGTGACAATGTTGTTCATGCCTTGGCGAGTCTCAAGGTGGCGAAAGACGGTCCTCGCAACATTCCTGTCCACATCTTCCACAGCCTCGCATGCTGCAGTGAAAAGTGGCCAGACTAGAGTTGCCATAGGGCCGGAGAAGATGACAACGCGTAGACATGCCTGCAGGGTCTGTTTGCAGGGTGTCCGCACTTTGGGATCAGAGCGGGGATAACCGAGGATCATGCGATAGAGAAACACGAAGCAGGCTTGCTTGTGTGCCTCGGCATTGTTCAAGATGGACTGTAAGCGAGAGTCATCGGCCGGATTCTCGGTCGTAACGACTGAAGGAGGAAGCTTGGGGATCCATTGCTGTAGAGCGAGTTCGATGCTGGTGGTGTTCGTCTCGAAGTCGGCTCGCATGTTGTTAGCCTTGTCATGGCCGGGACTTTGCCGCTCTTCCTTATCGAGGTTTCGCTTGACATCCACTAGACTAGCTAGTCGGTGGATGATGGGCCACAGGTCAGCGATCAGGCCAAAGAGTGTGTCCACCGAGGCCATGGGCGAACGGTCATGCACAGAGACGAAATCTTGAGCTGTGGGTACCAAGATTGTGCCGGACATAGGAGACGAGCCAAACGAGAGCGCTGAAGCTACATCAAAGTACCGGAACGCTCTTTCGAGGAATGCACTGGTTGGACCACGCTTCGTCCTTCGTTCCCGCATGATTGAGAGTGCTCCTCTCAAGTGGCTGTTCAGAACAGTTGAAGAGCCGCTTCGTACGATCTGGTATGATGTTAGTGAATGTCTAATAATATGTAAACAATGCTCAAAACGCACCTCGTAATATAACAAAAGGATGATTACAGCCAATACCTCGTCACGATTTCCTTCATCTTTATGCGCAATGAGACCTGCGAGCCCTTGCAGAGCCTTTGAATGCAGATCCAGCGCTCGTTCTTCCACGTGCAATCCGCGATGTTCAAGGTGAGCACTTGAGATGGCGTAGATCGCATTCAATAAAGGCGGACTCTTTCTCGCCATAGGTAATACTAATTGTCTAAAAGGGTTGCCCGAGTCTTCTTTGAAAACTATCAAGTGACTCAAGACGTTGCAAAAGTGATCTAAAAGACCTCGGCGTGATTCTCGGCTGGTGTATTCGGAATATGGGGGCAAGCTGGGAGATTGTGCGTGAATACTAGGAGTGAAGTCGTACGGAGAACCACCTGATTGGGGCGAAAGGAATGCACTAGTGGGGTCTGGATATGAGCTACTCCTTGACAAAGCTGAGGGTGGCGCGGTGAACATCTCTCTCGTCGTGACAATGTCTGGATCATACTGGGGAGGATCCCTGGAGAAGTTTTCGAGTGAGTCCATTTGGATATGTTTTACGTCATCGAGGCCTGGGGAATTTCGGGAATAGTGGTCGAGCGTTGTAAAAGGAGGTAGTGGGGAGCCCATGTCTCCAAAAGCATCGCTTCCACAACTCGAGGCAGAGTCACTGAAGACAGAGTCCGCGCTATGAACTTCCCAGTTCTCAGCAATGGCCGGAAGTGGTGGTGTGGGTGATCCCGAGAGGATTGACGAAGCAGAACTGGAGTCATGACGAAGGGCTTGAAGGCGATCATGGAAACCATAGTGTTGTCCCGGAGCAGTTGTTGGAGGCCTCATCCCCATATGTTCGGGGTTAGAGACGGTCCTTCTCCTCTTCCGGGGCTTTACAGGCTCATATTCACACCTCAAGCCTCGCTCGAGACATCGATCACAGTGTGGGCGCTCTTCATTGCACTTCTTCTTCTTCTCTTTGCTGAACCATGGTCAGTATATGAAAGATGTTTTGTAGAGCAATGACGGTTGTCTTACCAGTGTACACATCCTATATAGGACCAACAACATCAGCAGTCAGCAACAATGTCTCAAAGGTCTCGTAGCGGGCCTTTCTATAGGAAGGCTGTGGCGAGGTGCATAAGTGCTTACCGGCCCTTGAACGCCTCTTGGGAATCTTAGCAGGTACTGGTCTGTGGTAGAGCAACATCATGGAGGGAGAGCAGTCAAACATGAAAGAGCAGTACGGTGGCGGAAACCACAAGAATAGAGTATGGTATTAAAAGAAAACAAATGTGACAGGGAGGCGGGCCTTTAAGACAGACTGGCTGATCAGTTACTGAACAAAGGCAACGTTAATAGCTTGCTTGACTTGATACACAGGGCTTGAGTTTCTAAGACGAAAATGGAATAGACGGGGAAGATATAGGCGCAGGAAGATAGAGAAAGTATCTAGCAGGTTTTGCGGGGTTGAGAAGGATATTTGTGGCTCCGAGAGGTGAAGGAGCACAAGAGATGTGGGGTTAGGAGAAGGAGCAATAGTTGGACACAGGTAGTAATTGCTCGAGAGCTAGCGTGGAATATTGGTTGCAGGGTTCTTTCCGCGATGCACCTCCTGTCAGGATCAAAAACGGGGAACGCCATGTTGAGTTTTGGCGATATCCACACCTCGGATTAGGAGTGGCTGCTTCAGAGTCGCCGGGATATGGGAAGATGTGGATGTGATCTTCAATGGCTTAAGGCTGGCCATGACGCGCTAGCGCTAGTGATGCAGCTAAGGCCAGACCCTGTTCCCCGCTTGACAGGGCCCCAAATCCTGATCGGCAGCTCGGTTGACCATCCATTAGGGCAAGCGTTGAGATCATCTCGGCCCTAGAACTGCATCCCCGCCTTTCCTTTGCTGCTGTCGTCTAGTCATTAGTTCATCTTCAAGTATGACCTAGTCAGGGTTGGATCGCCATCCTTCTAGAGACCTTCTAGTGAATTTCCAGAAAGGAGTAGACTGGCATCATGGAAGACACGAAGAACGATCGGTGAAGCGCGCTTACGGCGAACATCTCCCACCCTCATCTCATCTGCTTCGAAACATACCCACATCGCCTCCAACACCAGAACGGAAGGTCCTATCCTGGCGTTACGTGTGCAAATCCGAGCATAGAGTTCATCTGCGTGCCGGAAATAGCTGAAACGTTTCCTCGAGTATTCCCTCATATGCGTTTCGCACATTTCATGCATTAGCAGGGTCTGCACTTGCGTTTCTCGATGCGAATGCAAAACTCTAAGTGGTGTGTCACGGAGAGCGTGAGGCTGCTTGAGCCACTACTGTGAAATCCGTTGCAGAATTGTTCCCAACTAAGAATACCACAACCTGAAACAGGAAAGCCGCGCCCTTGGACCGACCTTGGGACGACCGTCGAGTGGTTGTGCAGTGGCACTCTTCTTTTCTGGTGAGAAGCTTGGCCTCCCCCTAGCCCGACTCCTCCCATTGGATCTCTGTTTTGTCGCTTCTAACCTCCTGGTTAGCGTTATTGAGACCCAAGGTTCCCAGCTAGCTCGTTTGGGTAAGAAAAGACGAACTATTATAGTGCCGCGCGATCCAAATCCTGCGGAAGGCCCCAAGAACATTCCACGAGACCCATGATTATGACTGGATGTTGGATCCCTGGTGCCCTGTAGAACGATCAAGGGACTCACATGTTTGAACAACACTCTACAGATTCCACCATTGACAGGACTTCAGTATTATCCTACCTCTTCGCATCTAAGGCCTGATGCATCACCAGAGCTTTCTGCATGCGCACATAGACTACTGTTGCACCCACACAGTGTGGGATTTTAGTCTCTTAGCACAATCATCCTGCTCTTTCATTGCCATGGCTTGGTACTATCTGTTGGCAAAATCGCCGAACCTTGCGGATTGAAGCATGTTGGGAGAAGCGCCAAATTTGAGATGAGTGAAGTCTCGACCAGGCAGTTTCATCGCGGAGGTGCAAGCTTTCTGATAGTGACAGCTATAATCCATGATGATCTCTTAGTCTGTTCTCATATCTTTTGACTGTGGTACGCATGAGAAGCCTGGTGGGAGGGGACGCGAGATTGACTGGATCCTAATCTCCTCAGGCCTTCACATTGCTTGAATAAGCCAAGGCAGGCTGACCTTATGACCTCCGTTCATTCGCCACTTCGTACCAGAAGCGCTGCAAGATTTGCCAATCAATGAGCCTCATCGTCGATGGGCCGATTATGCAAGACATCGCAGGCTTCCCGGGCTCTACCATTATCAGGTCAGTAGATAAGATAATGCACATGCACGCTGGTGAGATGCTCAAGCTGGGAAGCCCCGGTCGCGGATGGAAACCAATTTGCTTTGCCTCTCCAACCATTTCGAATGTTTTGATCTATCCTCCGGCATCATAGCTTTGGTGATTTCGGCAAGCATTATGGACTCCACCCGGTCAAGATCGTTGTTTCAGGCCATGCAGCCCGCTCCAGGATGACCAAAGCTTGTTAGCAGTTTCAAACAAGCGTTAGTCCATGCTATTTTAATTTGATACTGCACACCCTTGCGCGACATGATGATTTGCTATTTTTATATATTCTTGTTTGAACGACATCTCATAGTCTCAATGGTTCAGTTGCCTGTCCGGGTTGGAAGTACCTTTCTTCACGTCTCAAGGACAATAATTCGACACAACTGAATCCTGGTGTAGAAGCTGTGGCACTATTTCTACTTCGCCGTTAGACTGGTAGGTAATCGGTAGGCAGCGAGGGAAAGGTAGAGGCTCATCGAATTTCCCCATGTTTGTGGGGGCACTGGCGACATTACGCAATTACAGCTAGCGTCTTGTCTATTTGGCAACTGGGTTGGAATCTTCGTAAGATCGTAGAACTACAACATAGGACTTCCGTGCCAACCAACTCGTCGAAGTTTGCCGTAGTGATGGTGCAAGAAGCACCAACGCAAGGGAACAAGGACCTGAAAGAGGGTTTGACGTCAACTGCCCTGCCAGGATGTAGCTTTAAGGAGCGGTAGCTGGCCTTTTGCAGCCTGACTCGTGTCAAGATCCTTGATACCAAAGTCAGTCTTAGCCACCACGTAGTACGTGCGGCTTTTCTGATGACAGGACCGTTTCCAGGATAAGATATCGCTTCTCCACGACTCGGACACATCGGAAGATTGATAATCGCCCTCCCCACGGTCGGAAATATCATAGGATACTTGTCGGTTGGGCATGCTACTTTCGTATTGACGTGATCGGGGTTTGCAATGTCACCCCAGATATGTGGCGGCAAAATGATGCACGACTTCAGTGGTGGGCTTGTCGACCGCTTCTCTCCAAATCAACCTTGAGTGAGACATGTTGGCGCTTTCCCTATGATTGGATTCGGATAGCGGCTATCAAGAATTCTAAAAAACCAATGTCTGACTGAGTGTAAGATGGACATATCTCGTGAAATATCTTTTTTGAGCTCTTTCGGCCGTATGCTGATCTTGGTGAGGGAATTCTTCGAGATTGGTGACAGTCTAGTTGCTCGTTAGTCCCCCAGCGAGTATTGGATTTGCTGTATCACATAAGGGAACTCGGAACAGGTTGGCTGAGAAGCAGATCTTTGGGAGGCTAGCTCGAATTCTGCCTGGAGCCATACCGGGACCCTGCTCGTGTACCAAAGTGCGCAAAGTCGCCGTTCAGTGTTCGGTCAGGCCTGGGGGGAAAGACAGTGATGCCAAGTGCAGCCTCGTGACGCGCCAGCTTTCTTTCCCGTGATGGCATGCTAGAGTACGCCGTTTCCCAAGGCAGAAGGAAAACTGCGATTTGTACAGTTGCCTCAACCTTGGCGAAGATGTCACAGAAATACTACACATGTCTTCGTAAAATATCAAACGAAAGACACGCTCTAAAGCGTCTGCGTCCGCTGAAGCAACCAAGTCCAGCTCCTACAAAGCAGTCAGTCTTCAGATTAGCAAGCCTAGTGTGGCCGTTATCGGCAAATCCTAGCCTATCAATGCGACTGCTTCTCAAGGGGACTGGGGTTAAGTAGTATGTTGACTCAGTTTCAGCAAGCCTTGGGAAGCAGCATATACTCACTGTCTCCAGTGGGCTGATTATCGAGGTGAAGGGACTACAGCCGGGAAGTACGGCGGAAAGATGCGCTCGACGCCCCTGAATGCTGTTTGATTCTGCTAGGCTCCACGCTCGAAAGCCCCCATACCTCGAGCTCCGACCTCATCAAATTTCCCAATTCAGCCCCAACAGCTCGACAGCCGCCACGTAGCGAACTGCTTCCCCCTTGACAGGAGATCTTACCATGGGCGCGATTCAGGATAGTGGTTGACGGAACAGTTTCCTGGCCGCTGTGGCACAATTTGGAATTGGTTTGGGCAAATTGTCGAAGAACATTGGCGTAGCCTAGAAGTGACCAAATGCTATGTTGTAACACCAGCCTTTGCCCAGTAAGGATCAGCTATGAATGACAATACACACAGAAGCAAAGGACGCATAGGCCAAAGCCAAAGCCAACGACGAGAAAATCACGGCTCTGCGATTGGGAGCAGACCGCCTGGCAAATGCGATTTCGAGCACTTAACACAAAGACCTTACGAGGCGGACTGTATTCGGAAGGGACTCGCTGGAGAGGTTCAATAAGCAGTTGGCAGGGCGAGTATCGTCATTTCAAAGTGGAAGGACTCATTAAGTCGTCGATGAAGCAGCAACACCAATGCGAGAAGAGTTAATATGACCCACATCCCACGGAACAGCTGATCCAAGGCCTTGCCCCCAAGTGAGTTTCTGGGATCAGATCGTGTTGGGAAGCAGATAACCTTTGCAATGCTGAAATCCTTGCGTCTTCCCGGAAGGATGAAAAGTGACCTCTGACATCCGTCTGCAGGCTTACTGTCGGAGCGCTCACACAACAGTAGTCCAGGGTGGCCACACATCCGATGGCACTTCGTCTGGCACCTTACGACCACGCACGCGCTATTCTGATCTTAATCAAGGTGGGACCGCCGATAGAATCAAACACAATGATTCCCTTACTTCTTCGCGTCGGATTTTGATCGGAAGTGCTTTGCAGAAGTAAAGGCAACGATTTGCTGTAGAGTACGTAGTAGCTACAATCAAGTCAAGGTAGACGCGAAAAGCAGATGCCTTGCCACGGTCCACTTTGTCTTTCTGTCATCCCTCGCACAGTCTGGCAGAACGTTGGCATCAACTATGCCAGATGCTAGAGTCGCCGCTCTTATCTTCTGGAGGTTCCGCGGCTCTTCTTTCGAGCATGTTTCACTGGCTGGCGTCATACTATAAGTGCACATACGGTGAGCATCATAGCCTTGAGAGTGCGTTTTGAGCTTTAATTCCGGGCTCTTGGCAAGCTAGTGATTGTTCCGGATTCTTGATTAAATTTGTCCCTCAATTGTATCGCCATTTCCCTTCGAACAGCCATACTTAGCCTAAGCTTACTACTTTACGACTCTTCTCCCCTACGAAATCACGATGGCATCACCACCGGCATCGTCGACAGGCTCGACAAAGCTTGATGGCGCCATACAGAAGACTGCTGCAAACACCCCAGAGAAGCTCAGCGGTATAGCGCTGTATTCGAGATTCGCTCTTGCTGGTGCAGTCTGCTGTTCGGTAACCCACGGAGGCCTTACGCCCGTCGATGTGTATGCGCACGCCCAAGCATAAGTTTCCAATGCTGATGACTGTCGCTTACAGGGTGAAAACACGGATACAGCTTGACCCGGTCACTTACAACAAGGGCATGATCGGCGGCTTCCGCCAAGTCATTGCAAAAGAAGGTGCTGGCGCTCTACTGACTGGTTTCGGTCCTACTGCAGCTGGATACTTCCTACAGGGCGCCTTCAAATTCGGGGGATACGAACTCTTCAAGCAGCAGTCCATCAACTACCTTGGCTACGAAACAGCATCGAACAACCGAACAGCTGTCTACTTGGCTTCGTCCGCACTGGCAGAATTTTTCGCAGATATCGCGCTCTGCCCATTAGAAGCCACCCGCATTCGTCTTGTCTCTCAGCCGGATTTTGCGAGCGGTTTGATCGGAGGGCTCGGGAAGATTGCCAAGCAGGAGGGCATTGGTGCATTTTACTCTGGATTCGGACCCATCTTGTTCAAACAGTACGTCCATGATTCAATCCCGTGCGTTTTGCGACCATAGTCTGATCTGATCCAGGGTTCCTTATACAATGGCCAAGTTCGTGGTCTACGAAAAGTGCGTCGAAGCTGTATACAAGCGCGTCGATAAAACACAGACTTCTGGCGGAATGCAAACCATCATCAACCTTGGATGCGGTCTCATGGCAGGTTTCGCCGCGGCCCTGGTCTCACAACCTGCAGACACCATGCTCAGTAAAATCAACAAGACCAAGGGTCTGCCAGGAGAGGGCACTACAAGCCGTCTGATCAAGATCGCAAAGGAGCTCGGACTACGCGGCAGTTATACAGGTATCGGCGCTAGACTCTTCATGGTGGGAACTCTTACAGCGGGCCAATTCGCCATTTACGGTGATATCAAGAAGGTTCTAGGTGCGACGGGCGGTGTTGAGATTGCAAAATAGAGGTACACGAGTTTGTGTGGAAAAAACATTGGTCTCAGGGGTTAGCTCCGTTGCATCACGCCCTACTGAGCGACGGCTAAAGAACAGTGCAGAAGCCTTGGATTCTGATGCTCTTGTTTCCAGCAGCATTGCTTTCTTTCATGTAATACAACTGCTGATTATAGACAATTAGAATACAACATTTTCCCAATCATTGGCTAACACAAATGTGGTTAGCGCCGTTGCTATGGCCGAGGTCTGCGAAAAACAAACAGCAAAATCAAACTCTATTCAGATACCAGCTCCACCTTTACTCGCGCTGCTAATACTTGAGTTCACATTGCAGTTTACAGAGTCGTAGGTAATTGATCACCCAGTGTCTCGTAAGACTGCGCATTGGGGATGGGGTCGACATCAGTGGAAGACTTTCAGGACTACCACAACCACCAGCCTGTCGGAGACATAGACAGCCCCCTGGCCTCATCGCCAAAACCTCATCACGGAGCTTCACACAGTACTGACCACAATACGGGTGACGACGAAGCTTCGCTCTCCAGCTCGGCCCATCACTCAAGCAGTCCTGATGAGACCGATTTCGACCACCCCTCCCGCGGCAGCTCCCCACGCACTTCATCCGGCTCTGAAGATGACATATCCGTGCTCGAATGCCACTACGAACTCGAATACCGAAAACCATCACCATTCACACCCCTCAAGACCCGCTCTGCCTTTCGCAATCCCTCCTCAGTCCGCGCCATGCAGATGGAAACGACACCACCACACCTAGCCTCGCCCTCATCGCAGCATCGACAAAAGCTCTATACACCTTCGCGGCAATGTACACCACGCTCCGCTCGCTCCCACCGCAGCGCTATGGGGTCGCCCTCAAAACTTAGCCCAACAAAGAAATTGAAGAAGGAATACCCTCTCGTGTTGCTGCACGTAACCCTCCTCCCAATACCTTTGGTCTATTCACAGGAGGTGATGGAAAATGTACTCCCTCCGTCGATATTGGAGAACTGGAAGATGTTGCAAGAAAAAG
>JAABUW010002584.1_pt1 | contig 27255 bp, 25 predicted proteins | sample 5560081 | NCBI WGS metagenome assembly JAABUW01 (sample SAMN10711882, study PRJNA513363) | rock metagenome | isolation source: Antarctica rocks | place: Antarctica: Victoria Land, Knobhead sud | reverse complement strand
CGGGGATGGCGTAGCCGATGGCAACGGTTTGTCGGGCGTCGACGAACTTGTAGTTGGAGATGGTCTGCACATTGTTCGCAGCCATTGTGTCAGGGGCGTAGGAAGGAATCCCACGGAGCTTTGAAATTTAAAGCCAAGGGGTTGCAGCTATTCTGTCGAACCAAACAGAGATTCTAGAGCCAGACAAGCGGATGCTGGGTGATTACTGTCTGTGTGGCTCCAAGATGGAGGAACCAAGATAGATGATGTTGACAGCCCGCAGTCTGGATTCTTGAATGATGAGAAAAGAAGGAGGAAACAAAGGATCGAGGCTGATAAGACTCCATATAAGGTACCCCCCTTCGAAGGCCACATGATGCAGGACTCATAGCAAAAAGTGAAGACTGCTCGCAAGTCATACAGCGGATCCAACGGGATCGCCTCCCCCCTTCACGCAACCTTCACCACGAGCCTGACCGCCGCCCGCACAAACCAGTAGGAAGATCAACAGATCGAAACGCAGACAGCGAAAAAGTACGCGAGTTTCCTTTGCATTAGCCCTCTAAGGGTGTGCTCAGATATTGTGCAATATAGAATACCGAGTCTGTACCAATGAAACTCACTAAACCACCCCATTCTCACCAACCAGATGTAAAATTGATGATGAATTCGTAGCGACCATATACCAGCAAAGCCAACCAGATCTCGACATACGCGAGCTTTGGGTGGTGCGCCTTCCGTTCCCGGTTGGGCTCGTCCCGACTAAACGCTCCCGAAGAATGGGGGCGAGGGGGGAATTTTCGCCATGAGAGCCCCCAAAGGTATCCATCGACTCCCGATCCCATTGAAAATTGGTTGTTACTCAGTTATATCAGGTCGGGCGGCCCACCTTTGGTTTGTAGCCCTAACTAACCAACAAACAGCCCCCCCCATACTTTCACCTTGGTAAAATCGCTGCGCACAAAACATCAAGAGGAAATAAAGATGAGGGAAGTCAATAAATAGACGTGTACAGTACACCTGCTTTCGATACATACAGTACAGTACAAACCCCTCCCCCACGTATCGTATCGATACCTGTACACCTTTCCTAGAAACCGCCCAAGATGGATGGAAAATAGTTATATTTGTACATCTTTCCACTTTTGAAACGAGCCAACCAAATCCCAAAGTAAGAAGCAGCAGCAGCAGCAGCAGCAAAAGAAAGACAATATCCGATTCCAGTTCTTTGGACGAACGCAGCCACAGACACAACAGCGAGATAAACCGACGAGAAACGTCAACGCCGAGGGTCGAAGAGAAAAATGTAAGCAGAACAGCAATTTCGGAGCACTCGGCAACACTGAAATTCATATGTGGGATTTGAAAGCCAGCAGACCAGTGAGCAAAGTTTATATATATATATATTTGATGTTGACCTCAGAACGGAAATGCGTTAGCGACTTAACATATGTACATACAGTACCCCGTCTGGTTTTTGGTGACGGACACGACTTTTCTACTTTTGGTGGTTCTAGAAGGGGTGTGTACGTGTATCGAAATGGGGGGTGTGTGTCTGTTGGGTCCCATCGGAATGGATACCATCATCCCAAACCATATGTAAAGCGAGTATACGAAAGAGAACGACTTTCGACAAAGGTTTATGAGTGAAATCAATCTCCGTTCTTTACTCGGATTTTCAAGGAGGATTGAAGAATAAATCACTGTGGTACACACCCCATCTATCTCGACCCCAAGATCCCCACTGTATTGCTTTCGGGACCCCTTTCCTCTACCCTCTCTCCCCGCAAGTAGGGAAAGTAACCCACCTCCCAGGACCAGGACCACAATACACTCCCATAGCCCCGTGATCTTCTTCTTTAATATATTCCACCGGTTCGATACATTCTCGCTAATACCAGCACCGGTATAAAGAGGTGGATCTAGATGTTATAATTCATGGGGAGGGTTTTTTTTATGACCATCTGGGTTGGAGAGGTCATCGCGGGAGGGATAAGAATTGGTGAAGGGTGTAGTTGGCGGTGAGCGATGGGGAGGCGAACGGGAACACGCATGAGGAGATGGACAGTGGTGGTGAGATGGGACTGAGTGCTGGAGTGGGAGCAGGGTGCGGTTTGCAATGGTGGATTTGGGACGGGAAGCGTCGATGCTCACAGAAAGCAGATGAGATCGGTCTGAGCGTAAAGGCGGGGAAGGGCTGTAATTTAATCACACTCGAGATGCGAAGTCTCGATATTTGAAAGGAAGCAGATAGATGATCTTAGACTGGGACAATGTAGGAGACAAAACCGTACTTATGTGTTCATTGGTGCGGGTGGAAAGAAAGCCATGCGGCGTGGCGGGACTAAAAAGAAATTCTCCGCATTTAAGATCGACGAACACGTTCCTTCTAGAATGAGGTACTTCTGTAGCCTGACGTCTTTAGAGACTGCGGAGATCAAAGCGGTCCTGACAGGGGACTCTTGTGCAACAACTGACGGCTACGACCCTATCGATAAGCTAGAATCTGCGGAAACCAGAAAGGCAAAGCGAAGGACCCAGATGTAGCGTCTCTACTGGGCCTTTTGGCTGAATCTTCCCAAAGCCAAGATGGCCAGGCACGCGGGGAGCAAAAAAAGCCCGACTCACAAATTTTCAACCACCAAATTTACTACTCATTTTTCCGAGAATCATGAAACCAGAGGATCATTACAACCATCATGAAAGGCTAAAGTTCAGGGGGTCATTGAATTCTGCGAGCGAATGAACATACCGTACTTCAATGGGATGATCACACTACGAAGGGGCTGATTTACGAAGGATGGTTTCATGTCTCACAGAAGTACATAAATGAGAAGGTTTCTACTATGTCAGAGCGATTAAAAGCAGTTATAGAAGGAGAGGGTAGAATGTCAGGCTATTAAAATATAATATATCTCTTTTAATTCAGTAGTAAATTTGGTGGTTGGGTGCGAGGAAGATTTGTGAGTCGGGCTTTTTTTGCTCCCCGCGTGCCAGGGTACCAGGGAGGCACTGAAGGTCTCGTATGGTGTTGGTAAAGGAGCGGTTGCTTTGTGGAATGATCGTAGAGGGTTCATTACGCAACTCGAAAGCAGATAAATCATCGGAGACCCAAATGGACATATGAAGGAGAACAAAGATGGAAAGATGAGGTAGTAGAATAGATTAAGTTTATCATACCAACCAGTGGAAAACCATGGAAAGTAGATAAATGTTGATTGGGGGAAGAGAGGGACCTTCTGCTGACCCGGTGCCAGAGGGCTCCCTTGGGCTTCTCGTGTACCTTTCACAGCCGGGGATGGAAGGTCGGATACCTTGACCCCTCTTGTTCAAGAACATCGCCGCAAAGCCAAATCCGGCATTTGGGTCGTTTGCTTCGGCCAACTGAACCTCGAGCAGGGAATCCGGGATCAGGATAGGCTGGTAGCACGAGATCTGGAGGTTTGTCGATATCGAAATGAGGCTCCACCCATCGCAACAGAGCTTGAGCAAGTCAGCTCAACAATCACAACGTACTATCAGGATCCATGAACCATAACAACAGTAATCGAGAGGCCATCAGCCTGGCAGCCTGAATATGTAGACGCACGGCGTCATGCGGCCGCCCCCATGCTTCGTATCGGGAGATGATGAGATGCGACATGATGATGAAACACAACTTACGTTGGACCCCCGTACCCTGAAACCGAGTACAGTATGATCGTCAGCTTACCGCACTAAAGTACTTACGCCGTCTACTGTACCATAGGAAATTCATGTCCCGCGTACTTTAAACCGCACACAGTGATCGTCAGGTACATACTCCGTACTCTACGACTCTTTCACATTTACCGAACCGACGATTGAATTCCAATCCTACGCAATCTCAGACAATTGGCTGAACGTAGTCTAATCGATTGGTCCAACATCGCCGGGTGAGGCTAACATGAGCCTCAAAAGCCACGCTGAAGCCACGGCTTCCGTAGCTGGGATGTCTTCCCAGCTTGCCGGCACCTGGATCTTCGAAAAAGTTGATATTTGGTTGCTGAACAATAGTGGATTTGCTGTGGGGATTTGGAGACTGGCTTCCTTCGATGATGCGACGTAAATTTATCGTTATATCTGTATCTTCTGCGTATTCTCGGACCGAAGGAAAGCGCGTCCTTCGATGGAAAGCCTGAGGCCTCCCATAAGTCACGAATGGCGGTGAATGCAGTGGTTAAGATCGTGACCGCTGCACTGTGATACGTTACCCTGAAACCTGTCAGAATTGTCGATGGGCTCCTTGGCTCGTAAATCTACCTTCAAACCTTAACAGCCTCCAGATTTACAGAGCAATTTACGGTCCGGCTTCCGGTACCTGAACCTTTCCTTGAAAGGTCAGACTTTCCCGCCGAACGTCCATTCAAGACGGGCTTTGGCACGAGCGAAAAGTGTATCGAGACGCCATAGCAGTAGTATCCAAGCAAAAATCATGATCAGCAAAATCCAAGCAATCGTCGATAGGAAAGACCCAATCATGAACCATCTTGATTCCGACTCCCCACAGTGAAGGATTGATATACAAATCCCGGGAAGCTTCCGAACCTTCGTACCCTGTGGAGCAGAAGGAATGGTGGAGACCCTCCCCGGGCGCCGAGCCTTCACCGCAAATCTTTTCAGCTGTAGTCGTTTGCATTAATCTCTAGAGCAGGCAAGACCAGTGACTTCACGTATTCTACGTACTCTTGAAATCTGATGGGGAATGTCAAGATAGTCAATCGTGAGTGGCAGCGGAGCAAGGTGAGCGATTTTGTTTTGTGCTTTCTTTCGCTCGCTCTGTTGCCTTCCGCATTAAACACTTTATCTTTTACGTACCTTACCTAATGTACCTATGCCTTGGCAAAAAGAAGACGCCGTACCTGCGCCGTTCCTGCGTTAGCCCGAGGTTGTCTCACGCAAGTCCCGATTGGTGGTGATCAATCCTGGTTCAGCTCAGCAAGGGAACCCCAGCATTGACATGCTTATCGGACGAAGTGACTGTTCCTTCTGGAAAAGTGTAATGCGCGGTGACGAAGCCAACGACAAAGAGGTGGCCGCCATTAGAGCGGCGTTATCGTCTCGCCGGATACATCTGTCCATGATTCTCGAGCCACCCAATCAGCGACGACGGCTATATTTAGTAACAGCGGGGCGGGTGGGAGACTCTCTGATTTATGCAACCCCCAATGTACGGAAGTAAGCGCATAACTATTGCGAATGAAGGAATGGACACCCGGCTGAACACCTTGCCCTTGCCCTTTACTCCAGCATGGGCATGACCAACCCAACCGAACGCGTAAGACGGCGTAACGGCAGTGTGACGGCTAGAGGGTGTGCGAAGTGAGTGGAAGGTTAGCCGGAGGAAGCAACAGTTCCACTCGGATTGTGTACTTGGTCATTGGATGGAACTCATCGGTCAAAGGGACACGATTTGATCAGGATAATTAAGGTAAGGTAAGGCAGGATAGTTAATGCTGCGCATTGCTGGGCACGCTACGCCATACGCTGCCTGGTGGTCAGATCCCATGTGTGTGACCGACCCATGTTTCGGCCCTCCCTCCATCTGTTCTACGTTCTACGCGCCGTACGGAGTACCAATGCTGTTAACGCGCTTCGTCTCTGACCCCGCAGCGTGCCGTCCTTCTGTTTCGCTATCGATAAAGTACCTTAGTTTTCCGTGTGACAGTCTGCCATCTTGTCGCCATCGAATAGAATCCGAGGACACGCTCTCAGGTCGGCGGACGGAGGTACCAAATCTCACATGCTGCGGGGAGGGGCCGAGGGCGCGACCCTTCGAGCTGTGTCCTATCCATTGCTGACGATCCCAAGCGATCATCCGTAATCGATAGGCGGCGTCCCCAGACACATAAGAGTCTGCAGCTTCCCAGTCCAGCCGTACGGGATTGGTGCCGTTGTGATAGGTGATACGAGATCCATACCCTTCACCAGTCGCAACTGCAGTCTCTTGTAACATTCTGCAACCCTAAGTAAGGTGTGTATGATGTGCCTGATGGTCCTGAAGCATCGAATTGTGTGCTGCCAACGAATTATTGGGACCTTTTTCGACTTTCGACACAATACTTGTTGCGCTTGCATACAGATGACAGATGAGCCCCCCTCCAGTGAAAATGGCCCATCACACCAATAAAGCGATATGATTGCGATAGATGGTGATCCCTGTTGGATGAGACGCACCATGTCGTTGGCCGTTCTGAACTTCTTGCTTCGAGTTTTCGTAAGACCCTGTGTGATACGTGATCTTTGGTCCAGTCTTTGTTCGTTGCCACACACCCAAGGCAACAGTCTTGCCGCTAGAGTAGATTGACCGTGGTCGGTCGCAATTTCCAGAAACCCTGATCTTTCCCAATTTGGTGCCTCCCCAAGTCCCAAGTCCCAAGTCCCAAACCTCCAACTTGGTTTCGTCAATCTAGCGGCACGCTTGTGATTTTGCGAGTTGCGACTCAACTGGAACCCACAGCCAAAGCCTCCACCACTCCCCTCCCCCAGATCCAAGTCTGTGTCAGCCCGGCAGCAGTAGACATAGAATATGTGTTTAAGCGGCGTTGGAATCCGAGCGTGTGTGTGTGTGTGTGTGTGTGTGTGCAATGTGCATGCACTGTTGTGTGTCCACTTCCATGTGTGATGGTTTTGGCAGCACCTAGTCTAGTATGCGACCGGGATGGGTGGAGACTGCGCCATTCATATCCTCCCGAATCCCCATACAGATTCCGCCTTGTTAGCTGGTCTTTTAGGTCTTTTAGGTCTTTTTTAGTTTGGGTGCAAGCTCTCGCCTAACTGGATGGACTCTCGGTGCCCCAACTGCACCCAGAGGCTACTTTACCCGCTCTCTGCCCCATCACACTCGTTTTTGAATAACGAACAGGTTAATCCTTTCGATATCCAACCTTTTTTTTTAATCGACCATCTTTCTTCTGTTCCCTTTTGGAGATATCTGGATTAGGGCTCTTTCATTACTTGCCTTTCTTCAGATATCTACCACTGACATTCATTTGGCATCTGCCTTAACTAACCCTCCGTATAATAAAATCTGACCACAGAGCAGTGTCGACGTTGGCATTACCTCCAAACCCGAATTCCAAAAGAGATTATATGTATTAGACAGAAACTTGGTTGTTCCCAGCTCTGTTGTCCAGTCATTCATTCAGACCATTTCCTAAATCAAACAACATCGGACCCAGTCCATATCAGTCTCTCTATACTTGAGAGAAAAGAAGTCTTGGATAAATCGAAAATTAATAATTCCCAGGAATATATCCAGATTATAGACGGCAGGTCTACCGATTGCTCTAGGTAGTAGACGACTTGGCTAATGTTGGCATTCCTGCAGTCGGTTGTATCATCGACCACCAATATGGAATCTTCGCACGCGGTTCACCCTCCTCAGGTTCTGGGTCAATCACCCTTCTTCTACTATAACCCGGAGCCTGGACACCGAGAGCATGGTCACTTCTCTCCTCACCCCAGTCCTGCCCACAACGGCGTACAAATGCGGCAATTGCAGCAGCAAATGTACCAGCAAGAGATGATGTTGCGAGGACAATCTCAGATGATGTACAACCGTCCCTCTGCTTCGAGTTCTCAGTTTTATTTGCCATCAAAGCCATGGCTGCCCACGCAGCCGGTTATAACACCAGTGGCTTCGCCACGCCCACTACAGCAGAAGCCAGCGTTTTTGTACCAGCACGACGGTTTGCCGCTGTCGTTGGATACCGAATGTGGCACTCCTGATGTATACGTCTACCCATCAACACCCCCGCTTTCCGTCTCCGGGAGCGCCATCAGTAGTCCACCATCGACTTGTGGTATTCTGCCAACTCCAACATCAGGTGCCTTCTTCACTCTCGAGAATATCGAGGGGGTCAAAGAGGGTTGTGAAAGCGACGTTCAGTCCGAAATTCTCGCGGGCGGGAATTGGACTCGTAGCTGTTCCCCACCACTAACACCTGGTACGTCTTCATAATTCTCGAAATTGTCTTGAATGTGTCTGCGGAAGTTGAAAAGGTGTGGTTTGGAAGGCTGTTTGCTGTCTCGCATAATTGGTGTTCAGGGAATCAACTGTCACTAATCCTTGCCGTATTGCCCGCAGTTTTCATCCAGCCGCACTCGGTTACCGCTAGCCAGTCATCGGACCTCCTATCCATCGATTCGTGCCCGTCACTTTCTCCTTCTCCTTCCCCCATCCCACGATCTGTTGCTTCTGATACCGACTACGATTTCTGCGATCCGCGCAATTTAGTTGTCGAATCCGCCAATTCAAGTTTCAGCAGTGTTGGCCTTGACTTCCCACCCTTACCAACACTGTGCCCGGGGGATGAAGAGCACAAATTCATCCTGCAAGGCGTCTCCGTATTAATTAAACCGGAGTCGCAGTTCTCCAACGCATTTAGTTCTTTGGTAGCACCTACCTTGGGTGGTTTACCAACGTTCGATACATTCTCTGACCTCGACTCGGAAAACGAATTCGTTACAGACTTAGCTAGAGTATCACCTTCCGAGACCACCGCGTATCTTGGTAATAAGAGACAACGACTTGACTTGGTCTCATTCGACGACGAAGAATTCCTTAGCGAGGATAGTTTCGAAGACTTTGACGACGTCGAGCAGTTCGCGACTGCCGGTCTACCAAGCATACCTGAACTAGGAGAATCTCATTTCACTACTGAAGACGCATCAAGCAGGATGAAGCCAAAGAAGCGCAACGTTGCGAAGAAATCAGTAAAGAAAGAGAGCGAGATTACCGGCACCGATCCAATCACCACGCCCCATGATCAATTTCATGCAGCCGGCTCATCAGGACAGCAAACCTCTGGCCAACAGCAACCTACCTCTGCTCCAGAAAGCCAAGGTGGATCTTCAGATAGCAACGCTGTGGCGTCTAGCACCGACAACCAATCTGCGGCTCTACAACCAGTTGCCCGCCGTGGTCGCAAACAGTCACTTACGGAGGATCCCTCGAAGACCTTCGTTTGCACACTATGCTCGCGTCGCTTTCGTCGCCAAGAACACCTTAAGCGCCACTACCGCTCTCTCCACACTCACGACAAGCCTTTCGAGTGTAACGAGTGCGGCAAAAAGTTCTCTCGTAGCGACAACCTCTCACAACATGCTCGCACACATGGCAGCGGTGCTATCGTTATGGGCGTATTAGAAGACGGAGAGCTGCCACCGAGCGAGAAAGCAGAGTCGGTAGATGGGGACACCGGTGCGCTGGGTGCTGTTCTCTTCGAGGCTGCCCAGGCTGCCGCCGCGAATGCTTCCTCAAGTTCATCATCAGACGGAAGCTCCATCCGTGACAGTCTAAGCCCAGCACCGTCAATCGAGAATGGCAAGTCCTTGAAGAAGCGAAAGAGAGAGGATTGAGTATTGCGACAACATCCATTATAGACGGTCCTGCCTCACATCTTTATGAGAACCACGAAGCAACAGAGTCGTTCCCTCCGGGTGGAACGTGGGTGTTGATCCGGCAGGGTTTCCTGTCAAAAGCCTTTGGCCTTTTCTTTCCGGAAAGACCATTGTACAGACACGAAGGCAACATTATTCGGGTGTTTGTTCTGAGCATTAGCGAGGATATGGGGACCAGGCTCAGTGGTCCATATGGTGTTTAGCCAGCCTTCGTGCTTTTTCGGGGAGCAGTTTGCTCGGTATTAGGCCTTGTTGCTACTTCTATTGTAATATTTCGGAGCGAGGCATCGAGCGACTTGACTGACGGCTTGGTTGTATCTTAACATTTTCTCCTGCTGTACTCTACTAGCTCTCTTGATCTGCTTGTGCTGGTCGCAGCATATCTTGTAGCTGTTACAAATAGAAGCTTTCTCGTCACTTTAGACTGATGGTGATTGGTATGACTGAACATCGGATCCTTTAGTACGGCGCGACAGACCGTAACTGCAATGCCTAAGAACCCACCACCCACAACTCGGCGCTCCGTACTTTTACACTCATTTGAAATAATATGCATATCGATCCTTTATCGTCATCAATTATTCATGAACAAGATGGTGAGTACTTTACTAGCAGAACCAGGACCTCCTTTTTGTTCGGTGTGAAAGTTTCATGGGTATTCTAATGTTGTTGGCCTTCAAGTCTATGAATTAATTTTCTTTCAGAAATTTCTCCCTCCAAAGGTCGTCACCACCATTATCGAGGTTGAAAAGTCGCTGGCCCCTTGTGCCTTTAACAAGGAATCAGACTTTGACCTGTTCATCCCTTGATCCCTTCCTACATCAACTACATTCATTCCGTAGTATGTAACCTGTACTCTTTTCAACCTATGTCTATCTCTGTAACCAACAAATCTACGTACCTTAAGACGTGAGCGAGCATGTCCCAAACCCAAAGCCTCAACGTCATCGCTCTCATCTCCGGCGGCAAAGACTCCTTCTTCTCCATCCTCCACTGCCTCGCCAATGGCCACCAGATCGTCGCCCTCGCAAACCTCTACCCACCACCTCCCCCTCCATCCCCAAGCACTACCGAGAGTGATCTCAACAGTTACATGTACCAAACGGTTGGGCATGCTCTAATCCCTCTGTACGCCACCGCTCTCAATCTTCCTCTTTACCGTCAAGAGATCTTGGGCTCAGCACTCAATTCACAAAAAGATTATTATCCACCTTTCCTTTTAGAATCACCTCCGTCAAATTTGAGCAATCCTACTGGAGTTGATGTAGATAACCTCGAGGACCAGGAGGTTGAAAAGCTGATCGAGCAGCTGCAACAAGTATGGTCCAATGATTCATTAACGGCCCGCGAAAAGCTATCACATCTTACAAAAATCTGGCAATCTCATCCAAACCAGGCACCAGTTTCTGGGGTTTCGACGTCTCATTCCGCTACTGCTACCACCAACTACGACGAAACGGAGTCTCTAGTCCCTCTACTCCGCCACGTCGTCGCCGCCCATCCATCTGCCAACGCCATCTGTTCTGGTGCCATCCTCTCAACCTACCAGCGCACACGCATCGAATCCGTAGCACAGCGTTTGCACCTCGTTCCATTGTCTTACCTCTGGCAGTATCCGTCCCTGCCAACGCCGATCCCGCGCAGAGCGGGGTTACTGGAAGATATGCGTGCCGTAGGTCTTGATGCACGTATTGTGAAAGTCGCTTCAGGGGGTTTGGATGAGGGGCTATTGTGGGGAAATGTGCTTGATCCGGAGGTCAAGGGGAGGGTGGAGAAGGCAGTAGGAAGGTTTGGGGGTAGTGTGCTAGGTGAGGGTGGAGAGTTTGAGACGTTGGTTTTGGATGGGCCGGTTGGGGTGTGGAAAGGGAGCATCCAGGTTAGGGAGGATGAGAGATGGGTGGGGACGGGGCAGGGAGGTGAGGCATGGGTGGGGTTGAGAGAGGGAGCGGGAATGGTGGTCGTCAAAAAGGGACAAGGCGATGGATGGAAGGAAAGGCTTAGGGGCGTGGATATGTGGGACAAGCAATTCAGGGACTTGTTAGCCTCTATGCCGGACGAAGGAACAGCTGCAAAGGGCACGGAATCAAAGGAAATCAACCCTCATGGGTCTATTGACCAGGCAAAAACCCTAACACAGCAAACGCATGATTGGCATATCGAACGCTCGCAGACCATTAGCAATTCTACATTGAAAATATCCAATATGGCGGCCGCCCACGCTGGGAATAGTGCAGAGCACCAAATGGTAATGATCAACGCAGAACTTCGCAAGATCCTGAGGAACCACGAGCGTCATCCCTCCGACATCGTCTTCACCACCCTCCTCCTCCGCTCCTTGGCCGATTTTTCCATCATCAATAGCATCTACGCTAATCTTTTCGCAGAACCAAATCCTCCCACGCGAGTGACAGCGGCCTGTGGGGATAGCATGCCTAAGGGAGTAGAAGTCTTGGCGTCCTTCGTCGTCGATCTAGGTCCCTGTCAGGTACGGGATGGTCTACATGTCCAGTCGAGGTCATATTGGGCTCCTGCGAATATCGGGCCCTATTCGCAGGCGATTGCTGTACCCTTTGAATTGGAAAAAGAATCATCTCTTGTATACGTTGCAGGACAGATCCCGCTGGTGCCGGCTAGTATGGAAGTGCTGCGAGAAGAGAACGATGTTGAACAAAGTGCTGGAGATGATCTTCCGTTGTTGCAAAAACAAACCTGCCTCTCGCTGCAGCATCTATGGCGAATCGGCAAAGCCATGCGGGTACGATGGTGGACAGGAGCCATAGCCTTCATCACTGGGGACACGGATGTGAGGAGAAAGGCCATACTCGCATGGCTGACTTGGATGAAGATACACGATGTCAATGAGCGGCGGGAAGACCAGGAAGTCAGCGAAGACGGCCTTGATGCCTGGGATAAGAAGTATGGCGGTCTGGGAAACCATGCAGTGGAAGAGGAAAAACATCGCCTACCGGATTTTCAAACGGTGAATTGGGATCATGGTCAAGATCCTCAGCATATCCACGTACCAGGCTTTTTTGCAATACAAGTCGCCGAACTCCCACGCGGCTGCTCCATCGAATGGCAGAGTCTCGGCCTTGTTTCTCTGGATTACCTCTCCCAAGCGAGCTTGGATTTATCGACAAAGGACGGCAATCCCACACATACATGTAATATCGGGAGGAAGAGAATCTCCATGATCAGCATCCCCCTCACGACTTTGGACTTCCGCACTGCACTGGAAAAAGTTGTTGATCCTACAGAAATTCGTAAGGAAACGGAATACGCGTTCCATGCAACGATTTATACAAGAAAAGCCTGGCTGGTTGCGGATTTGAAGGCGCAGGTTGTTCCTTGCGAAGGCGTTTGGGGCGCAGAAGGAAAGGAGTTGGCTGCGGCTGTGGTGGTGGTTTATGAAGAATTTGATCACCTCCTCACTCGAACCTCCCCTTAAAGAAGATTCAGAGTTATGATGGTTGCTGTCGCTTAGGTGCCACAAATCTGTCCCTTTCTATCCGGCAAACGTCTCTAAACCCTACTACCAAATTCAGTTGAAATAACCTTTGGCGCGCATTTGTAAGAGAAAAAAAGATGCGGGGGACAGAGAAGAGCGGAAAGGAAAACGGGAAAAGTAGAACGGAACGGCACGAGGGAGAGGGAAGAGATATAAGGCAGAGAAAGACTGACGCGAGGGAGACACCGAAGAGAGAGAAACGAAGCCAGAAGAACGGCGAGAAAGACCCCACAGAACAGTACTCATGAAAATGGCTCCGAGGAGGGGAAATGGAGAGGAAAACACAATACAGAAAAAACCCTTGAGACTACAAGCGAATAGACAATCACATATAAAACGAAGCGGCCACCCGCATGATGCAAGAGACAACTGGAAGAAACACAAAGACGGGCCAAAGCGCGCCAGATTGACTCTTTCGAAGCTCGGGAGGGGACTGGTCTCGGGAAATGCGAAAGATGGTATGTGAAGCGATGAGGTATCCTGGAATGAGATAGCCGGAAAAGGCGTAGTTGGAAACAGGGTCGTCAGGCGCGGGGAGACTTTCGATGCCCCAACTCCAGAGGAAAGGCCACTTACAGTATAATGAATGAACACGGAAGAGGGGCAGGCAATGAGAATAAGGGTCGTAGAAAAAGAAGAAGAGCAGGAACAGTCGGTTTCAGCAAATGGGCGTGGCTGCTGAAAAGAAGAAGGAAGAAGGATATGATGTAATGCTCGAAAAACCCCCCCCTTTTCCCCCAAATTTATTATTATTATTTTATATATTTCTCACAGTTACTCAAAAACCTTCCTTCCTTCCTTCCTTACACTACTACTTACTACTTGCTACTTACCACATAGTAAATAGTAAATGAATCAAAAAGAAAAAAATTGGGTGAGAGAAGAGAAGGTGGCACGCTTCTTCTTATTAGATTTTTGGTTTCTCGAAAGGAAAGGAAAGGAAATTGTTTTCGGGAAATAGGGCTGATATATGTATGTAGGTATGTAGGTAGGTAACCTTATATATGTACAGTATACTCACTCACCTCCGCACTGCTCCTTTCTTTTACGCATCTCACTTCGCACGAACTCTAAGCAAAGTCAGGTAAGGTAGGTTATGCGGTGGAACTTGAGTCTAAGATACCATTTACCTTACTAGTGCGGCTGTGGCTACCCGTACTGATCATCTTTTACCGTTACCCCCCCCCACACCCAAACCTCTTGTGATATGTAAAACCAAGGTCACAGACGACATGGCTGAATAGTTCTTGCATTACTTGGTATGAACACAATATAACCCTCCTTTCCTGGTATCTAAATACATCCGTTCCCAAACCGCGTAGAACTACACCTACGCCCCTAGCGCGCCACAAGTACTCCTGCCGCAAGAAATTCCACCGTGCTCTGCTCCTACCCATTGCTTCTGATGGCCCCGCGGGTGGTGGTTCCGTCCTCTGTGCTCCGCATGCATGTCTCTCCAAGAAGCCCTCGCACCAAGTCTCCAAAATCCCAGAGACGAATAATGTTGTTCGTAATGCGTGAAATGATACCTCGCTAATTTATGCTGTAGAAAAATTATAGCCACCTGCGCCGCGGATATTGTGGATCGGTCCTATGAAGCACGTAGAAAATTGCCTCGTGTTTCGAGGCATAGCTGGGAGGTCAATGAGCTCCTGTGCTCCATGTACGCCACAGTCGTTCTGGAAAAAGGGAAAGAGCTTGTTGTCAAGGTTCTGGACCTTATGCTGTTTGGTAGCGAAAGCCCTCAATAGTCAAGAGTACAAGCACTGTGAGAAGGATATTCTATTTTTATACAGTAGGTATTTGGTCCCATTGGAGTGGGAACTACCGGGGTGGTGTTCCTGCAGCAGCTGGATTTGACGCGACGGCAGAAGGCGCAGCAGGTGCTTGAGCGGCACTGGTCCGTTTAGAGATGATTTGCATTTTCTTACGCAGAGCAGCTAGACGTGTGCGGATACTGTGGACCACTTGTTGCCTCGTTAGCAAGGACTGCTGACAGACTTTTAGAAACGGAGCTACCCACATTTCAAGACCACCTTCCTATCCTCTGCCTCGACCCCGTTGATTGCATTTCCATCTGGTTCTTTATCCGCTTGTAGGGGCTTCTTTGGTAGTGGGTCTTCGTCATCCTCGAGAACCGCTTCTAGCATCCGTATCGCAGTAATATAAGCAATCTCGCACCCCGGGAGATCGTCTCCAACCAATTCGTTGACCGCCGCTGACCTACTCATCTCTAAAGCACGGTCATACATGAGCTTCTCAGCGGTCACACCAGATGTGACTATTACATTGTCCACTGATGTGCCCATCCCCCCAGTAGAGCTTGAACTTGACTGATGATGACTTGGATGGCTTGGATGATCTATAGGAAGCTGTTTCTGTGCTTCGATAAGCTTAAGGCGAACAAATTCGGCCTTCTCTAGAACCTCGTTGAATCGACTGCGAACCCATTGAACGACGTTATTGACTCGATTGCCAACAGGACCGGTAACACCGCTCGGTGTGCTCATCTGTGTCCGCGGGGAGCTTGACTCCTCGATAATTTCCCTTCGGTTCTTTCTAGCCCACCACGCTCCAGCGATGTCCATAGACCGAGCCAGCAGTGATAGGGCTTTGACATAGAGTACCAATGCCTCTTCTGATAGCGTAACTATGGCGTCCACCGTAAGCCCGTCATCGTCGGTCGCACTATTATCGCCTTCAGCCCCTTCAGGAATACCTGCTTGACGCAGGCCGAGACCATGCTCCATCGATGGTGCCAACGGAATCAGCTGCTTGTACTTGACTTCTGCAAATCCATACACGACGTCACTTCTTGTGGCTGACTCTTCGATCACGTGAAGAGCTTTCGCATCTTCGTCAAGAGGTGCTGTCCCTTTGATACCATCGCTAATCATTAGACTGGCATTTGTAGGGTATGCGGGAAATGGACTATATGAGGGCGGAGACACGCCACCTCGACCAAGGCCCAGAGGCGGAGAGAACCCCATGTTGAAAAGTCTACCACTGGCCATATTGATCGCTTTGGAAATGGCAGAAGTTGCTGAGGTAGGATCGCGGATTCTCCGCTCATATGAGGCCTGCCGATGATGATTTTGGTCAGGCCGTTTGCCAGAAGCGAGTTGAATTGCTCGCGAAGGCGTGACATGAGCACCTGTGGTAGAGTTCGGGGCTCCTTGTGTAGTTGCCCGTCGAACCATTGCCCCTCGATGTGCATCTTGTTGAGCTTGAGCTGCTCCATGTATCCCAGGGCTTGCAGCGAGCTCGTCGGCAAAGGCGTTTACTTCTACGGCTCGCTTCTCTACTACCACATAGTCCCTTTCAAATGCTACATCTTGCGCCGCTCGCTCTCGTGCCTCCCTTGCTTCTTTCGTAAGCTTGTCTTCTCTCCGTTGCGGAGCACGTTCTCGAGATTGCACTTTCTCTGTAGGAGTCGTATTTTTTGGCGATAGAGAATTCCGACTTGATTGTCTTTGCATGCCTGTCGCAGCCGCATTCCTTATATCTGCGGTAAGGAGTTCCTGCCGTGCGGGTGCTGTAACATGACTGACAAGGCTGGGCCGGCGAGGCTGGATCCCACTCTCGCGGGAACCTTGATTTGATGCAGGCCGATCATGGATGCCCCGGGGTGGTGTGCCGGAGGATCGACGATGAATTGTAGATTCGGTTTTGGTGATGGTAGCTTGTGGGCCCTGGACAAGTGTTCTCCGAGGCGATTGAGATAATGTCTTCTCTGGGTCGGAGATGTTTGGTCTATCTACTCCCAGAGCGCGACCATTGCCAGAGGGTCTATCTTGAGGGGATGAAGCTTCCGGTGGCGGCGTTTCTGATTGTTGTTTGGGGAGCTCCGCCACTCTATCTTCTTCGACCAAGCCCGGTATGTCACCCTTGATGACAATATTGCTAAAGAAATCAGCGAAGCTCATCCTCTCAACAGGGTTTCGCTTCAAAAGTCCTCGTATAATTTTCTTCATTGCATCGCTTAAGCAAACGTCCTCGGGGAATTTAATTTTATCCTCGCCTCGCTCAATACGTCGCAGTAGCTCTACATGATTCGATGCCCTGAATGGTGGTCTGCCAACCATCATCTCATGAAGAACAGTGCCAACAGACCAAAGATCGGCCTTCGCATCATACTTCTCGTACCGCAATATCTCGGGAGCCATGTATAGAGGAGAACCACACAGTGTTTCCGCAAGGGATGTCGATGGTAGAGATCGTGCAAACCCAAAGTCGGCAATTTTGAGTGTTGGCAGGGATTCAATACCAGCGAGAGGAATCAGAGACTGCTCATGAGCGGCGTAAGGGATTGTCTCCGGCTTCGCTTTGGCGTAGTAAAGAGGCGAGGGATCGAGAAGAAGGTTCTGAGGCTTGATATCACGATGAATGAAATTTCTGTCCCTCAAGAACTCCAAGGCACTAGCTAGTTGCTTCAAGAAATGTCTGACTATAACTTCGTTCAAGCCACCAGCAGGAGGGTTAGGGTATTTCCTAATCATATCTGCAGTCGTATTGTGCCGGGAGAGGGTATCTCGCTTCTTGATGAAATAGGAAAGATCCCCCAGCTCGCAGAACTCCATCACCAGGTGTATATGGGCGGAGGTCTCTTGACAATCGATCAGGGCGACGATGTGAGGGTGATGGAGGCCTTTGAGTATATGGATCTCGGAGTAGAGGTTCTCTTTGAGCTTCTTGTTCAGCTTGTGCAGGTCGACCGACTTGATAGCCACGTAGCCAGGCTTCTTCTATGAGACCCCGTAGATGTTAGCGGAGCTTCCTTGGACCGAAGTGGAGTTGTTTCAGTCATGCGTCGCAGTACGAATACGATAAGCAACAATGTGCGGAGACAGTTTGCCAAGACATGGCGACAGGTTGGAGAACTACATACAGAATATGAAGCCTTGTAAACCGTTGCAAAGCTCCCTCGGCCAATCTCTTCCAACCTCCTGAAGCTGCCCACGGCCATCTCGCCTTGACCTGGCTCCCGAGTCCGCCGCACTGTCGAGGAAGTAGCTGCTGGAGTCGCCATCGTTGGTATTGGCGGGCTTAAACCTATCCGCGGGGTTTGCGTGTGTGTGTACCAGGATAGTAAACCAGCCGTATCACCACGACAGATGAGGATAGAGAGTTGCAGTTAAAGAATTACACATGAGGTGCAGATGGTGTTGGAGATCGAAGTGGATGAGCTGTTTGGCCGATGCAGGTTGCCGCAGTTGGCCAGGGGAAGGCTGTCAGTTTTCGAGCACTGATAGGGTCGAGGTTGTGAGGCGTGATGCAGGGTTGGTTGGCTAAAGGTAGCAGGCGAGCGCGGGGGTATGATGCGAGCCCGTCGGTTGAAAGGCGTGATCAAGGCTGTTTCGGTCAGGCGTGAGGGAGCGTGACTCGATTGGACTTTTGTAAATAGGCGGTAATATATGATGGGTTGGGGGGGGGGGTAATTTAAAACAAAGCTCAGCAAAAGCGGTGCGGCCGGACGACGGTTGAAAATAACAAAACAACAAAGATCAGGAAGGATAAGAATGATAATGATAGTGGAATGGTGATGATGATGTCCAAATGAAGCAGGTGTAAGCAGACTGTCCTGTGCCCTGGAGATGCGTGGAAGTGAAGAGCAGGCAGGAGTCATACATGATACAAGTATCACCATACGGTACCTAATGAACGTCTACGGGTGTTAGCGTGCTTTTGTACTCTGTCACGCCTACGATAGTTCTATTCTAGCGATGGGCGATAACTATAGCGATAAAGTGTCCGATAGCTGCTTCACCCCATCGTGATCCATCATCATTCAACCCATTTTGAACGGAACATAAGCTCAGTCACGGCAGTCAGTGGCGAATACCTAGGTAAGGTACGATTGATTGCGGGAGCGGATTTGTTTCTGGTGCGACACAACATCCCGTCCCAACCCCCCTCAGGTCTTCGGAAGCATCCTGTTGATACCTGTTCTCCCCCGCACATGGAGAGAGAGAGAGCAAGCCAGCTTTAACCGCACTTAGCATCTGCAGCAGCAACCGGGCGTCACTGGTTGATGCACCAGGCCTGTAGCAGCCGAGACCTTCTGTTGCCTGATTTTGATGGAGAGATTTGCCTTGCCGTTGATTGGGGCTCTCGGTGTCTGATTTTGGTTTTAATATTTCATACGACGATGAAGCCCTGTCTCTGTTCGTTTCCAGAAAAAACGAAGCCCATTAACTAGTCCTTCACCAAAGGATTACTGATCCATCCCCCAGATACCCCTTAGAAATTTCATGTCTCAGGCATGTAGCAAACTTGGATTCCACCAAACCCTACACTCCCCCACATGCTGCCAGCCTCCCTCCCCTTCGCCGTTCTCCGCAAGACCGGTCGTGAACTGCAATACCCTCGGCACCGTAACCGGACCTTTCCCCTTTATCCAGAATGTCCTCAGCTCATCCACAAACAGCATGTACCGTTTCCCTTCCTCCAGTTCCACAACGGTAACCTGGACCAGTTCACCACTCATTTTCTCAAAACCTCCAAACAACGAGCCACCCATCCATTTCCATATCGCTGGACCATCGGCGTAGACGGTCTTGTCTTGGTTAAAGAAGGAGGCTTTTTCAGAGTACCAGCGGGTGGAGGGACCGGAGTAGTCGCAGGAGTCGACCATGGCAACGTAATTTTCCAGAAAGGCGAGGACAGGGTGCGTGCGTGAGGTTTTGTTGAAGGGGCCTCGGTGAATGAATGCTTTGAGGGGTGCCGATGTGCTCGACATGGTGAAGATGGTTTTGGTGGTTTTGGTTGGTTCGCTAGGAGTGAGTTTTGTGGTGGGCCAGTATCAGCGAGTTGTTGTTGAGGATGTAATGACAAGTGGTGCGGCGAAGGCTATTCATAAATAATGTTTCGAAGTGCTTTCCTGGCAATTGCTTCACTCTGTGTAGTGGTCAGCTTACAATTCATCACTAATCAACAGCCTTTGCCGTATCACTCAAAACGTCACCACACCTCGGGACACCAGAGACAATTGCTTAACACCTGGCATCAGATGAGTAAACAGCCATTTTTGAGTGTCTTAAGCGATTTGAAGAAAGCGTATTGCAGCTTATTGTATGTTTTACAAGAGATGTCACCTTGTTACATCAACAAAGCGGCGAGAGAGATAAGAAGAATATGATTAGTAGGAATATGCCAATTCGGCTGTCGCATTGTATATAGACTCCAGAAGCTGCATTGCCTGTTGCATCCGCAATTCCATATGTTGTCCCGGACGCCTCGCTAAATCGAGCAAAAAGTCAATCACATCCTCAAGCCCTTAACAAGCAGCCAAAGGACGACAGGAACAATAACGTTGTCGTTACCACCAGTCAGTACTGCCTCCGTAAGGCTCGCACCAGCCGCAGCAACTGCTGCCTTGCCCAGTGTCAAAGCCCAAGCGTCGCCTGTATCGCCGTCCCAACCTCCAATCAAGAGCCATAGTCTCCCCATACCTAATCCCAGAATCACGGCAGCAGCAAATGCAAGGCTGCCTTCAAAGCTCTTCCCTCCGCTCCAGCACCATCTTCGGCGCCCATATCGTCGTCCAACTAGCGAAGCCGCTGCGTCTCCCATGCCAACACAGACCACCCCACTAATCATACTCAAGTCGCGACTCATGACATCCCAACCTTCCCAAGGAGGTTCTCCTATATGTTCAGTGGCTGCAAGGGATAACCATAGCGGGACAGCACATCCTATCAACAAGAAAATGTGAGATACTATGACAGGACCACGATGATCTCTTCCATCGACGTAGGGAGCCAGAAAATATGTCAAAGGCTTCGAGACCGGAGGCAGCTGGGACGCTCGGAAAAGATCCAATAGTAGAAAGATTGCAAGGACCAGTATCAGCGCAAGGGCCGCAAATGTAGGATCAACGAAAATGGTTGGGAATAACATCGCCACCATCATACCATGGAATACCTTTCGTCGTGTGTCAACTTCAACTGAACCACTAAGCCGGAACACAATCGCTAAACCGACTGCGGTTGCTCCAAGGTCGTAGGCACAGATCAGCAATCGAATGTTTGCAGCACCCAGATAGACCTCTAGGAGCGGATCTGCCATGCCATACTCTTTCCATATTTGACGATTGTCGAACCGTTGTGGCAGACAAATCCAGTTTTCGAGGCCGAAGCTGATAGTGTAGGACCTGAACAACGGCAGATCACCAAGTAAATAGCCAAGAGCCCAGCCTACGGGTTCTCGTCCGTTTAAAGCCCATCGACTGACATATGTCCTCATACTCGTGACAATAATAATGAAGACAACGGTATAGACATATAAGGCGTTGAACCACTTAACAACCGTCGCCTGTGCCTCAGTCAGCGACAAGAATGATCGGGGTTTGGTAGACAAAGATTTTGATTTTCGAAGCTCTTTCCCATTCCCCGGAGGAACTCCAACATAGGATGGTAGGGTGTGTCTCCGCTGCGATTTCAACTGCGCTTGAAAAGTGCCTAGGGTTCCATTGATATTAGAAAACGTGAAAGATCCGTCATCATCGATCGCTGAGAAGGGAAGTAGTGTTGAAGGCAAGCAAGAGTTGACGGCTTCTTCTCTCCCAGTGTCGATGTTAAGCTTATCATGTCTCTTGTTTCGCCCGAGGTACATTGCAGACTTCCTAGGCTCGTCACTATCCGAGGCTTCTTGTAGGCCTGATACTAGACCCCACTCGTGCAGGCGTCCTTTGAAGTAGTCATCGAGAGCAGAGAAGACAACGTAGCCTCGACGTGACCGGCGACGAGGATGACGGAACCGCCAGCTTGGTACACGGGCTAACGCGACCTCCCATTTGAGTACTGTGCCACAGAATATGAAGATAGATAGGCCTCCGATCCACAAAAGCGCCTTCAGGATAACAGCCTGAGGCGAGGTAGCTAAAAAGAACAGGTTGATCATAGAGACGGACAAGAGCTGCAATTCAGCCGGTAATAGACTTGTTGTTGTCAGATATCCTATAGAATGCATCAACGATTGGTGCAAAGGATATAGTAGCATAAGGTTCTCATGATCATGTGTTGTTCGAATGGGCAACGATTGCTTTTTCTGAGATACTGCGAGCGGAAGTAAAGAGAGTAGCCATTGTACTGAGCTGTAACCGGGAGGACCCTCTGAGAGTGGTATGATTTGATGTGGCATTGAAGATATGCTCAGAACAACGTTGGGGAGTATTACCATCGGATTGGCAGCCGCCAGCGTAAATGCTACGAGGACTGGTATCAGGACAGGATAAAGCAGAGGGGCAGGGTCAAAAGCTGCTGGAATTCGGATACCGTGCCAAACTTTGTTTTCATAGCTGCCGCGAGCTCTGTTGTAGTAGAAAAGTCGGAACGGGTACAAGAGATATATACTTGATATGACAGAGCCATGAGCAAGCAGTTCTGCCAATCGGCGTTTTAGCTTGGTTCCTCTATTTGATAAATTGACATGACTACCTTTGGCCCACGTACGCAGTAGCAATTTAGGCACACTTCCACAAGCGATACATCCAACAGAACCTAGCAGAAGTATCTCGGTGACCCTTCGTAACAGCTCAGCCCGCCGCCTTTTAGCAAACCTTTCTCTTGTTTTTAGCCTCTCTTCATCAGTAACGCTCGGACTTTGCAAGCTCTTCCGGCGCCGCAATTGACGTTCCTGCGCCGGCCGCTGAGTCTCATCGTCAAGATAGGACGGTGTAAGGAGTGGGCTGGATATAGCGCTGAGTGCCTTAAGACCCTTCCGCTGCTTGATAGGCGGCGCCGGTAACCCTCTCAAGATGCCGCCCCTCTCATCGTCGGCTTCCGTACCGCTGTCGCTAGGGGATGTGACGGACTTTCTCCTTGTTCGAGAATCGACATCGAAATAGCTGATTCCATTGGGTCTAGAAGCATCCTCTTTTCCGGTTGAGGTCCCAATTATTGGGGTGAGACTCGACAGGAATCTCTTGTCTCTATGGTATGGATGTGGTGAACGCGAAAGTCTTGGGCTTTGGTTGGGCAGCTCATTCTCTTTACCAAGTGCGTTGGGGGATGTTGGAATAGAATTGGCCGCATTCGTGGGCATATCGAGTCTACCAACCCTCAATCTCAAGCTTTATATAGGTCTTGGATGTCTTTGCATCGTTCTTGCATCGCTGTCGAACCCCAAACGTGAACGATATGATCTAGCAAGCTCAGACACAAAAATGTTGAGAGCATGTGAAGCTCCGAAACGTCAGCTTTCAGTAGCCCTACAGTAAGGCTGCATTAACCGGCTAAGGCTACCATCTGTGGTAGGTAGAGTATTCCGTAAGGCATCCATGATTACCTTACGTACTTACCCACATCAGTAGGACGCCTTGTCGCCATTAATATTATAATGCTCCATGGATGACTCGAAGCGTAGGTAGGAAGTTTAGAATCTAGAATCTGGGGCAAGCCTGCATTACCTGGGACTGATGTTGCAGTGGTCTAATTCCAGTGCCTCCTAAAAATCCTCACATACAATTCTCTTGGGGCTCTTCACTTGGACTGGCGATGGCTACTCTATACCAACCATGCATTCGATCGAAGACGTTGTAACATAGAGCGAGCTGCATAGTTTGAGCGACAGAGGCGGCTCCTATCATCAACATACCGCAGACCACCCGCCCAACTTCAAAATGTCCGTTTTGTTCAGCAGTGGATTGCGAGGCTCCGCAGCAGAAAACACATGTCTCCATACGAATCGGTCCGCAACTTGTCTCTCGACAACAGAGTACGGTAACAGATCCGTGCCGTAAATTGCTATGGATGAAACTAGTAATTATCCCACCTTTCCTTCGTCGGTTCGTCCAAGGAATGGTCTCACACTTGTAGGTGATCGCCTCTGAGCAGTCGGATCTTTCTTTCATCATTGAATACACAGTTAAAGAAAGTAGACTTTTCTTAAGAGATCAAGCGTCAGCTGCGCTTAAGTCGGCTATCCGCAGCCAAGGGAATTAGCCTGCAAAATACGTTGGTAGTTAATTCAGCCTTCTATCTTTTGCATTATGCCCCAGAGAACCTGCCTTACAACTTCCCGGCAGCACCCTTCCCCAAATATCCATGCGTCTCTAACCACCCCTCTACATCTCCTCTATCCCTGGCTAGCCAGCTCGCCTTTGCCCTGATGGAATCCGAGCTCTGCTCCAAAGCTCGATCAAAACCCTTTGTACTCCTTCCGTCGTAGAATTCCTTCACCTCTTTCAGCTGCTCCTCTGTCGTGAATCCAGAGGTACAAATCTGCACAATACTGCCCAGCATCGACAGTCCTGGCGGGCACTTCTTCTGCAGCTCATCCCAATTCGCTGTCATCCAGCTCCATAGCGCGCGGATGCCTTCGGCATCGCTTCGCATGCCAGCGATGGGGAGGTAAACATCCTGACCCTTGACCTCTTCGCTCAATGGGAGAGACAGCGTGCGGTTAACTAGCTTCTCACCCTTGGCACGTCCAAGACTGCGCAGTGCGGTGTTTCGCTCATCAGCGTCTTTAGCTGTACGATATTCATTCAAAATAATCTCGTATTCTTTGTCGCCGCCATTCTGAAGAACGATGGAATATACGCTGCCGCGGATATTGGGATGTATAGCCTGTCTGTTGCCGGCGGCGAAATCGCGGAACATTGATTGAGCAGCTTGAATGATTTTGGGATCGCCGGCTTGGCCGGCGCTGCTGAAAAGAAGAGCCTTGAACTGCGCGAGGATGTGGTCTTCGTTGTCGCTGAAAGACCAGCCTTTTTCATGAGCTTGTGGACTGACTAGGGCGCGCTGAAAAGATTTGAGAGCATCGCGGGTCTAGGCAGTAGAGTTAGCCGTGATTGTCAAAGACGATATAATCCGGGTGAAAACCAGATGTAGACTCAAAAGTGGCTTACCTTTTCATCCTCGAACACCCATGCAGCACGGATGGAAGATATCCGACTCAGCAGTTCGCTCCAAACCACGAATTCTGTTTCTCCATCGAAATTCTTCAGCAGTGATAGGATGCCAGATGTCTTCTGATATCCTGACGAAGCCAGTGCACCTGCATCAGCAATCATACCCGCGCGATCTTCGACGGTCAAAAGGCCATCCTTCGCTGCTTGACCGAGCTTCGCCAGTCGTGCTGGGGTGTATGACGTACGATATATACCAGAGTGATCCGCATTAAGCTTGAAGAAATCAAGATCTGGGACTTTATAGTCATGCTCTCGTTCAGAGAGGGTGAGATCTTCATCGACTCCATTTTTGGTTCTTAGACCCAAGAAAACTGGGAAGAGCGTCTTGTCTTCTTCAGGCTTCACGTCACCCGTTCGGAGGAAACGATTTTGTTTCACACTAATACTGTTTGATTGCTCATCTTCTGTAACCGAAACAACTGGATATCCCACATTTTTGGTCCAAATATCCATGACTTTCTCGACCGGCTTACCGCTAGCGTCACTCAATGCAGCCCATAGATCTCCTGTCTGTGTGTTGCCATAAGCATGTTTTTTGAGATATCGTCGAATGCCTTCCATGAAGGTTTGTTCACCAAGATACTTAGATATCATCCTCAGTACGCAAGATCCTTTGGAGTATGATATGGCATCAAAGATTTGATTGATTTCATCGGCCCTCTTTACGGGGACTTCGATTGGATGACTACTCCGTAGCGAGTCAAGCGAAAGTGCACCTTGCAAGGTATCGGTTACGTAGCTTTGCCAGACATGCCACTCCGGGTAAAATTTGTTACAAGAGTACCATGACATCCAGGTTGCAAAGCCTTCGTTAAGCCACAGCCCGTCCCAGAAGTCCATCGTCACAAGATTCCCAAACCACTGATGGGCCAGTTCATGCTGGACAACCTCTGCTACTCTCTGTTTCGTTGACGCACCGCTTGTCTTTTCATCGTACAGCACATCTACTACCCGGTAAGTGATAAGGCCCCAGTTCTCCATAGCTCCAGCACTGAAGTCAGGTATAGCAACCATATCCATCTTTGGAAGTGGGAATGGGCTATCAAAGGTTTTCTCGTAGAATTCGAGGGTTTTTGCTGCAAGATCTAGGGAAAACCGACCATGCTCAATGTCCTTGTCTGGCGTCGCGAACACTCTGACGGGGACACGAAAATTCTTCGTTTCTATACAATTCAGCTCGCCAATGATGAACGCTAGCAAATATGTAGACATTAATGGAGTCTTGTTGAATTTCACTGCTTTTCTCTTGCGTCCAGTAATTTTAGAGTCAACCTCCTTCTCTGATGCTGGATCCATATTGCTAAGACAAGTATGATGCTTATCGGTCACAAGTGTTATAGTGTATTGAGCTTTTAATGCTGGCTCGTCAAAACATGGGAATGCTCGGCGGGCATCTGTTGGCTCCATCTGGGTCGTTGCAAGGTATTTGGTGCTTCCATCGCGATCTTTGTATGATGATCTGTAGAATCCGGCCATTTTGTCGTTGAGATAGCCAGTAAAAGTTTGAGTAAGCTGTATTTTCGCTCCCGGAGATATGGACTTGTCGAAAGAGACTGTAGTGATCTGGGTGCCTTCATCATAAGTAATCTTCGGTGACGATGTGACCTCGTTACCGTCAGCAGAGACCGTTGTTGAATGAATATCGATTTCAAGGGTGTTCAGAGATATTGAATCTGTCTCTTCTTGGACTTCAAGACTATGAATATCAACCAGTTAGCGATGACTATTGCGAATAAGACGTATCACAGACGATCTTCCAGGTCCAAAGTGCCATTAACAACACGTACTCGATGATGACTTTTCCTTCGTAGCTGAACTTCTCAAAGTTCGGCTCCAGGGTCAAGTCGTAGTGTACGGGTTTCACATTGGTTGGAAGGACCTCCCGGCCTTTTCCCACATCCATGCTTCCGCCTGTGAGATCAACATTTGCTTTGCACATAGTCCGTCGATGTGAGCAGTGTCTTTTGCTTTGCTGAAGAACAGCAGTGTGTGCTCGATATGGCTTCTTGAGCTTAGGTGAATCGAATTGCGAGTTGGAACAGAAGTAATTCGAGGCTCTTAAACAAGACGTAGAAGAAGCAGCCCTATAGGAGTTAAGTTGGATGGCCGCCGGCTTGACTATACTAGCTGCAAGTCTGCTTGTCCGTAAGGTTATACGAATCATTGACTACGATCCCCGGGTTACTACGTGCAGACAGTTGCGAAGAAAAACGAACAAGGCATCTACACCAAAGACAGGAAGGTTGTTCATCAAAAAGACGCGCTTACCCTAGACACCTAGCTCACATGCTCGAGGCTCCTGCTCTTGGCGCGAACTTGGTGGAAAGAGGTAAGCGTGGTAAGGTACTCCGTACGAGGTACAGATTCCGCCAAATCTTGAAATCGTTTTTTCCTTCAAGCAAGTCAGTCCTCCCAGCATCATGTTATC
>JAABUW010002583.1_pt1 | contig 27265 bp, 48 predicted proteins | sample 5560081 | NCBI WGS metagenome assembly JAABUW01 (sample SAMN10711882, study PRJNA513363) | rock metagenome | isolation source: Antarctica rocks | place: Antarctica: Victoria Land, Knobhead sud | reverse complement strand
TGCCACTCGATTTTCCTCACGTGCTGCTGCCACCATCGTCTGACGGCACCACCCAGCCTGCCACCGCATCCGCCACCGCCGCCCCCTCAGCTGTCGCTGTCGCGACTGCCGCCTCCTCCGCCTCCCTCCCACCGCTTCCTCACCGCCTCCGCCACCGCCGCCGCCTCAGCTCACGCTGTCGCGACTGCCGCCTCCTCCAACCTCCCTCGCCACCGCACACCCGCACCGGCCTCATCGGCAAAGCCGTCCTGCAGTGGTCCAAGCACAACGTCTCCTTCATTGGCCGCGCCTACGTCGGCAAGCAGAACCTGCAGTCGCAGCTAGTTCACCTGCTCAGCTTCGACTCCCTCCCGGCCCAACTCACGACGCTCAACACCCTCATCTACGGCTACATCAGCCTTCGAGCCGCGTGGGCTGGGCTCTGCCGCCCCCGCCGCCGTTTCCCCGCATTCTGTCGGGCCATTAGACAGCTCAGCCTCACCGGGACTATTGCCTTTCGCTGGTCTCATAGGACCTATTCCCCTGTGGTTTCAGTGTTCTCCACCAACATTTATTTCGAACCGTGATCTTCTCGTGTTTCACCTCGCCGCGCTCACGTTCCCACGGGAGTTGCCGCATTGTGCCGCAAGGTCTTGTCGTCAGATTTGGCCTTGGTCTGGACGCCCTTTGTAAAATCAAATCAAATCAAAAAAATCCGGGCTGGTCTGCCATGCGGTTATATATGCAGACTAGTCTTCGGGGAAGCTTGCGCGACCTGCATTGCTGGGGCACTCGTCCGCAGCTTTGAGGTTCGAATCGCCATGTGCTCGGGCCGCCACTCCCGCACAAACTCTGCAAAGGCAGAATCCTGGCGCATGTCGGCACCGTCTGAGAGCAGGGTACACAGCTGCAATCCAGCCGACGTGTTCCTTTCGATACAGATAATTTTCAAGTGGACCCTGGCACCGACGATTCATCATGTTGGAGCCCAGATGCATGACAACACAGCAGCCCCCTCTGATGCCTTGCCAGACCACGATGTGAAGCCTCACCCTCGAGGAGGCCGAGGAAGGCAAATCTCTCAATTTACTGATACTTGTCAGGGTGCATGGCGACCACGACGTCCCGCTGCATCTGCCGCAGGCTTTGATCTGACCAGTCTATGGCCCGCATCCCGCTCTGGTCGCCCTTCTTTTCAGAGCGGTGTTTCTGGACGAGACATGCCAATTGGTGCTCTGCCCGCAGCTCGATCAGCGAGAGTCCTACACCACATCATTGCGAGAACCTCGCCACACACCAACGTCGACAAGGACTAGCAGCCGAGCACATGGGCGCAAGGAGTTCGGCGCTGAAAGCGAAAAGCAACCCCGCACTTGCTGATGAGCCTCGCAAGTGCGGCGTGCAGTCCTGCTAAGTCGGGTTCCACATCCAGCCCTTTCCGCAGTGTCCCCTCCCCCAAGTCTATAATGGACACCGAGAGGTCGTGAGTTCGATCCTCGGTGGTGGAGTTGAAGGGTTATAGTCGTTCGATACGACTGCCCGCGCTCTTGATTGCCTCGGCAATCTTTCCATCATTGTTGTGGATTATAAGTCGAATTAATTCGATTTCCACAACGGCCTTCATGTCAAAGGTTCACTTTTCCATCGCTTTCATCAACTCCCTTACCACCCTCCCCCAAGTCTGCATGCCCCGGCCTGGTAACACCCAACACCCAACATGCACGCATGAAAAGGGCTGGGGCGGTTGGAAACGAGAGCAATCGAGTATGGGCAGCAAATTTAGGAGCGAAACATGCTTGTGTCAGTGGCTCTCCGTATGCAAACATAGCAGCGCACCTGTGCAGGGCTGTCAGCGCCGTCGCTCGCGGAGCGGCTGTAGCCCTTCAGAAAGGTCGGCTGCCGCACTATGCAGCGTTGAACGTCCGCCAGCGCCTGCCGCAGCATTTGAATTGGGTTACTTGGTCGAGTTATACACAGGTGCATACATCCCTATCATAGAACAGCAACTCTGCTACGTGTCGTCGTCTGCAGGAGAAAAAAGTGGACAGTTGGGTGTGGCTCCCAAACTCAGGCATGTGGTCACATCAATCAAAACAAACTCGGCAGATCAATCATCAGCCATCGACGTTCACCAAAAATCATGTTCAATCAGCTCGGTTCAAGGTGTAGCTCCATGCTTCTGTGGCGGCGGCAGCGCCGCGCCACCACCACCCCCCACCAAATCAAAAGCTACAGGAGGTATGCAAACCGGCACTGCTATGGGCTAGGTACTAGAGCACCCACCCACGGCCGGCGCACCAACAAACGAGCTGCAATGTACCAATGTTCATGCAAGGACAAAGGCATCACTAAACCCTCCTCAACTAGGCACAGGGCTGGTTAGCACACGCTGCGCTGATGCTAACCCCCGGTATGGTTGTCATGCAGGTGTCGCTTGCGGCAGTGCTGGGATGCAGAGGCCGTGAAAAGGGCACGCACCTCTGCCCAGCGTCCTAATCCGGCATAGGCAGCAGATCGGTTCGACGGCAGCAAGCGATTTCCTAGTTCCACTTCCAGTCCTCTGCATCGGCATCGACAACCGGAACTTGAGGCACTGCATTGAGTTATCAAACCGCGATGGTGCTGATTCGCAACAAGTGGCTCGTTTTGAGCGTGATATGCATCGAAGTCTGGCCAGCGCAACATCTTAAAAATCTTAAGCTTATTGTCCTCTAGAGGTCACGGCATGTGCGTCAGGACTGCAGCATAGCGCGCACAGCACCCACCGAGTGTACAGGTCCAGGGCGACAGCACAATCGCGCTCTGCAAACGCCTGATTTGCCGCGAGAGGCGAGTCTGTGGCCTCCATGGAATCACATGGGCGTGCACACCCGGCGCTCATATGCGATCAACTTGATGCAGCAGTGTTTGACAGCTGCATGCGCGATAGCCTCTTGCTAAGCAGGCGCAAACAAATCGACGAGCGCAACAACAGACACACCAGGTTGAGTATTGTTATGAATGTTCAATGCAGGTGTGCAGCAAGTCCAGCAAGCCACAACAAAAGGCCGGTCCAACAGCTGGACCTCACGTGACCAGGCAGGATCCCGCCAGTTCATATTCTGGCGCCTGTAGGTTTCGGATCGCTACTTCATGCCGCGTCATCTTCTCAGCCAACAGAGCAAACACTCGAGGTTCTGCCGTCAACGTTGCGGACTCCAATGAAATACCATAATGAAGAATGATATGTCTGGCCGCACTCCTGCAGGCCATAAGCTCCAGCGGCCAGACCCTCGTGTCGTATGACGAGGAGGCTGAGAACTGGCTGACTGCCTGTACAGATGCACACTAGATATGTTCATTCTGGACGTCTATATGAGAGAGAGCGGGTGCTCCATTCCCTCGGCCTTTCTCTGCCCCGTGGTAAGAGTGGCCATCGTCCGCAGTCCCAGCAGGTCCGGGTCCTCAGCATTTGGGTCCACCAATTTCCCGTTGGCCGCGCCCCCACCGTGGCCGGCGCCGCCGCCCCCCGAGCCGCTCGGTCCCTTCTGCTCATGATCAGGTGCCAAGGTTGGGCGTATCTGATATTTTCGGATCATTCGCATGATGGCGCTGCACCAGCGCATAACTCCCTCGAGGACACACGATGTGAAGCACAGGCCGCACTTGTGAACTCGAAACACATATGCACGGCATGACGACCGCACCTGTTCCTGCGGCGGCGGCGGCTGCTCCGTGGTGCCGTGCTGCAACGCCGCGGGGTGCGCATCGTCGCGCAGCCGCTCCAGCTGCGCCATCGTCTGCATGTTGACCAGCTCTGGCGGAATGGCCTCTGCCGCGTCTGGCTGTGCGGCGGGCGAGGCGCGACCGCCAGCAGCCACACCTGTGCCGCCACCGGCCGGCGTGGGCTGCTTGCCGTCCTCATCGTCGCTCTCCGCCTGCAGACACGAATTTCTCCATCACAAAGAGGCTGAGCGAGCAAGCACATGCACGGCCGAATGTGATGTGTGGCAACGTCGTGCGCTGTCTTGAGCTCAAGATATATAGCGCTAAAAGATCTCCCTGACATCCACTTTCAGAGTTAGTCAATGCAACTCATGTGGGTTTTAAATCTCCTCACAGCCAGCGCCGGGGTGGCCTGGTACAGTGGCTCCGCCAACGGCAGGTAGGTGGGCAGCCGCAGGAACAGCTCAACAGCATATGAAACAGTATTCTCACGTCCAGCGCCGGGGTAGCGGTGTACAGCGGCTCCGCCGATGGCAGGTAGGTGGCCAGCCGCAGCCCCAAAAACAGCTCCACGATGTGCTGCCGCTGCGCGTCCGACAGCACGTTGGACCAGCGCCGCTGCAGCGTGATGCTCAGGTTCTGCAGCTTGCTCAGGCCGCCCATGGCATTGCTCGCTAGGCCCTCCACCTGTGCAGGGGAGCTGGGATATCAGATGCTATACGGGTTCCGGGCTGACAGGGACGACAGCCCATCATCGTAGCAGATTTGCTTGCAATGTGCTGTCTGAGTAAGGACTGCAAACGTTGACGTGCGGCACACATCTGCAAACATCAAGAGCAGAACGCGCTTCGAAAGCAGACGCACCGGCGGCAGCAGCAGGTTCAGAATCTCCGAGTGCATGGCACGCGAGGAGGTGTACAGATACGCGTTCATGTCGCCATTGACCTGCCATTCAACAGCCAGAAGAGTGAATTGAGTGTGTTACATACTTCAGCCAGTTGCTCGGATGGCAACAGAGCAGTTGACCGCCAACAGACCGACAGGATGTGACAGATAAGCAGTGGAGGAGACTTCGTGCTGCATTGCCTGCTGGCTACCAGATTTGTGCCAGGGTCGCAGGCGGTGACATCGTCCGAGCTGCATCCCTTTTACTGAAGCTGCGCTGAAAAATTCCAGCCACCTTGAAGAAGCCGGCGTGCTCGGCGATGACGTCCGGCTGCACCCGCTGCCGCACCTGCTCCACCGTGCAGCCAAAGAGGCCGTAGCCCACTGGCCTGCTGCCAGCATGGTGCTGCTGCTGCGCCCCCGCACTGCGCACATGGCCACGAGGCTGATTGATGAATTCAGCCTGCAACTGCGATGCAGCTCAACGATGTGACAGATCAGCATGCAATGTCGTTCACAGTACGCATGCAGCAGATATGCAAGCTTTGGCATAGAGGCAAGTAGAGGATGCGCCCCAGTCAAAATCTCATTCGCCTGGGCAGGTCGGGCGCGCTGGCTGACGGGTGCATGTGTGTCCTGCCGGGCGAGCGCGGGGCGCTATGCGTGGGCGGCACCCTGTCTGCCTCGGCAGCTGCCGCCGCAAAGCGCGCCGCCAGCACCCGCTCTCGCAGCTCTGCTGGCAGGTCCTCCTGCGAGGCACATGCAATGCGGCTGTCATACTTGTCCCAGGACAGACAGCACGGCAACAAGGCTGTGACTAGAGACATGCGCAGTGCTTCCCAGAGGTGTGCAGCAGCAGATTCTCAGCAGCATGTTGCTGTCCTGCAGCTTAGCAACGCCATGCTAGTGGGATTCCCCAAGGTCAGGCCTGCTCCTATATGCCTCAAGATCTACTCTGACGCAAGTGATAGGCAATTAAACTTGACTAATCGCCCATCAACAAACTCCGGGCTGCTGAGTGTCAGGTATGTCAATAGGGCAGTGTGCGCACCTCCCAGAAGGTCTGCCGCGAGTTGTGGTCGATGTAGAAGAAGCTGTCGGTGTTGGGGTCGCGCCGCTGCTCCCACCCCTGTTTCAGCGACAGGCTCGAGGTTGAAACCTGGCTCTCCCAAGGGAATCGGGTTCTGCATTGTACATCATGCACAACTCCTGTTGCATTCGTTCTGCTGTCTCCTTTCGAAATTCTGCGCAATTCAGTTGGTACAGAGGTACACACACACAGACCTTTGCAAGCTCCAGCGGCGCGCTGGCGGACGCCGGCCGCAGCTCGCTGTCGTCCCGGGCGTGCTGCTGCGCTGCCTGCTGGCCGCCGGCGCTCTCCACCCGGAGGCCCAGCTGCCGACACTGCTCTACAAGCGCCTGCACGTTTGAAACAGATGCCAATGTGTCTCGTTCATACATGAGCAGTGATCGAGGTTGCCAGAGTGCTCTCCACCTGGATGTCCAGCTGTCGACATTGCTCCACAAGCACCTGCACACCATGGTGACATATGTGATGAGAGGGCTGCGCATGGTGACAGATGTGACAGGCTGACGAGTAAAGGTCTGCACGAGCACTGATCAAGGTTGTCGGAACACGCGTCTGAGCATGCAAACGACAGCTGCGCTGCAGAGGCCGCGCCGCTACAACCATTCAGACCGTGTTCAAACCCCAAAGTATTCAACTGTTTTGTAATCCATCACCGAAAATAAATTTAAATGGTTTTGCTAATTTACAACATTTGAACCCAATTACGGCGACGCCTGAACTTCAGTTGTCTGCCGCCTTAGTCGTTTCCGAACGCTCGGAGAAAGATAGCACACGGCATACAACCGAAAGAACGCATGAGCATTTTTCCTGCTTTCTGTCGTGCTCGAAACTTATCTCTTTGTTCTTTCCGTTGGGTGCCTTGTCGTTGTTCCTGTGAGCAGTAGCCCCGTCCTTGGGGCGCCGTGTGCAGCAGAAAAACCAAAGGCGGCAGACAACGGAAAGAATGAGGCGGAAGATGTTCTCTCTGTTGTTTGAATTTAGTCTTTCGACGGGAGGAAACAACCAGGGCGGCAGACAACGGAAAGAAACACACTCCCGTAGCCCCGTCCTTGGGGCGCCGTGTTCAACAGAAAAAAAACGGAGGCGGCAGACAATGGCGCGCGCCTGGACAGCGACGAAGTATGAGGCGGCGTTTGTGCGGTCCAGCGAGTCTGCACAGTTGAAGCGCAGCATGCCCTGCTGCTGCTGCCGCCAGTGCACCCGCGCTCCGCCCGAGTAGGCCCCATCGTCTTGCCCTAAGGACTTTGCGCTGTCGCAGGTGGAGGGCTGGCCTGCAATCGCGCCAACTCAAAGTCAGGTGCCACTGTACCAGCAGTGGTCATCGATACAACTGCCGCCAATAGTGACACAAGACCTGCTGCGCCGAGCAGAAATGTGCCAGCCTGCAGCTAGCTACGACGGCAGGCGCACAATGCTTTCGGAGCCTGTGTGGAGCCCATAGCAGCAGCTTCAAGGATGCGGCACAGAAGTTGTCACCCTGGCGGCCGCCTCCACCGGCTGGCGGGCTGATGGAGCCGAGCGCCATGCCGCAGCCAGGCACAAAGGGCTGCAGGCTCTGCCACAGGGCCTCCACGGTGCCCGCCTCCCGGAAGTCCTTCAGCGACGCGTGCCAGTCGAAGTTGCGGACCTGCACCGGCGGCCCGTCGCCACCCTTGCGCAGCAGCCGCACGCTCTGCGCACGCCGCATGAACAAGGCTCAAGACGGGTGGGACGACGTTGAGATGCAGCAGCCACACCCTCTGCGCGCGCAACGCATTGAGCAACGGAACCGAAACCCTACTCGAGCAGGTTGCGTGTGAATCGGCAACGCAGCCTGCACAGCATCCCTACTATACCCTGCCTGCCGCTGGCACTTGCCGGTGTGCTCGAGCTGCGCTGGGCTTCCGTTGTCGGCATACCTTTCATTCATTCCTCCAGTGCACGCTGCATTACAAGATACTAAGATATTAGACTGAGCCTGCTCGCAGGCGCACCTCTGCAAAGTGCTCCGACAGGGTGAGCTCGTTCCGCTTCTGCATGTTGCACCGCAGCAGGTTGACGCAGGTGACCGGATACTGCCGGCCGCCGTCTTGCTGCTGCAGCTGCTGCAGCTGCTGCTGCTGCTGCTGCTGCTGCTGCTGCTGCTGCTGCTGCTGCTGCTGCTGCTGCTGCTGCTGCTGCTGCTGCTGCTGCTGCTGCTGCTGCTGCTGCTGTGATGCGCCTGCACGCGGCGAGCCGCCGGCTGCGCCACTCCGCGGCGCATACCGCTTCTGCACGCGCCGGAAGTACCTGCACCAATGAGGGAGCGACCATGTATGTCCGCATACGAAAGATTGCAGTACGTTGAAGCCAAACATAATGCACAGGCAGATGAGCTGTCGACAACTCACAATTGCTGTGCCCTTAATTGGGACTCGCATCAATATTAGTCAAAATTCAGCAGCACTGCACGCAGGAGGGCGATGAAGCGGCACCGTTTGGTGCCCCTGTAGGGGTTATCGGCCGCAATCAGTACGTCGACGTCCCCAAAGCCGCCGCTCTTCATCTCCACGCCCCACCAGATGGGCACCGTGCCCCGCCGCCAAGTGAAGTTGCACCACTGCACTGTGCCCCCGTCACCTGCAGTGGCCGCGGGGGGTCAATGAGACGCGGCACAACTCGACAGGCGCATCGCCTGCTAGCAAACTTGCAGATTATGGAAAGGCTTGTGACAATATGGCTGCAGCCTGACGAGGAATGGTTCAGAAGCCACGGCATGCCGCTGCCTGTGGTATACCCTGCCTGTACAATGAGCGACGCTCGTGAGGATGTTCCGTGCTGTGTGTGACGCCTTCCTGACCCTTGTGTCAGCCCCCAAGAGTGAAGCTCACCGGCAGGCAGCGTCCACACGAGCTGCTCGCACTCCGACTCATTGCCGGGGGAGGCCAGCGCGTTCAGGCCGCGCGCGATGTAGCGCATGCCCGGGTGCAGGCAGCTGCGCCGAGAGATGAGCGCCAGGCTGAAGCGCCGCCCCGCGCAGTCCGTGAACTCCCTGCTGGCCGCCATGCCCTGCAGCCACACATGACAGATCTCTTGCATTGCCTCTACTGGCTCTGTTGTCTTCATTGGGCACTCAACCGGCAGTGGTGTCATGTGAGACGCGTTCATGGAGCGCGCCAATGGGCATCCATGACGCGATAATTGCTGCCGGCGACTGGCGCGTCATCTGCGGCACCTGGGGACCTGGTTTCCACCACGGCTACCGAGCGTGATCACGGGAAGGATGCCCTAAACAGAGCCTTCATAGCGTAGCCCCACCTGCAGCAGCGGGGGGCACATGCCGCCGAGGCCCTCTGACCGCAGCGCCGCGCCCAGCCAGTTGTTCCAGACAAACTCCCAGCTGGGGGACGACACCGGGGCGCCGCTGGGGAAGGGCCGCGTGATGTCCGCGGTCTCGCAGTAGAAGTGTGCATTGTCCAGCGTGTACTCCGAAAGCAGCGCCAGTCGCTCCAGCTCCGCGCGCGTCAGCGGCGCGCCCCGCACATCATCGCCCTGCCGAGTCAGACGGGAACATCTGAGCAGGACTTTGACCGTCTTGGCGTAGGGATCAGCACTGCTGAGCGCTGGCTTTGCCTCACAACTTGTCAATGCTGTCAGCAACAGCCAGCGTCAGCTCCGCTGATTTGAAAACATGTGCGTGGGCAGAACCGCTGACCTCGAGTGGGATGGTGGCCCACTTGCTGCCAGTTACGAGCTTGACCTCGTGGCCGCCCGGCAGCGTGACCACCGTCTTCGCCCGTGTGGCTAGCAGCACCAGGCCGCGGTTACCAACAGGCGCGTAGCCCAGGAGCGCCACTCCACGTGTGATCTGCAAAGTCAGTGTGTGGCGTGTTAAGTGACAACATGGGACTGCATGGCAGTTACGGCGCAACTATACAGCCCAGGCCATGCGATATATTGTAGTCAGAGCATGGCCAGAGCATGTGAGACATATTAGGAAGCTCACGCTGACTTCGTCGTCCCCCTGCAGATGCTCCAGGGCTTGGGCCTGCACAGGACGATGGCACCCGTCTGCCGCGGAGCGGACAAAAGCAAGGACGCTTGCTCAGCATGGCACGACAGGCGCACCTCTGTGTCGAACAGGTCATCCCCCGCCGTCGCTGAATGATACGGCCGGCCATCAAAGCCCTGCAGGTGGATGACCTGGGTGTCCTTCCTGCGTGGCGCCACTAACAGTGTGTCAAAAGTTGACTAGCACCGAATGTATGATGCGCTGATCAGTGTGTAGCTCTCCAACCACACATCAACTCATTCGTTGTGAGCGGACCTCGTTCCCAGCGACACCGCGATGTGGTTCGACTCCGAAGCCGGGCCTTTTCGATGCACCAGAACGACTGACGTGCCCCGTACATCGCGCCGGGATTGCTCCAGCAGCCCCGATGCAACCATCTTGACGTTTTGTTGATGCCGTTTGAATGAGATAGTGCGAGGGAGAGCTCCAAGAGCATCGCTGAGTTGATCACGTGATGAGGGGGCCGAGAAAATGTCGCAAAGTCGGCATGCCCGAAAATGCACACTGGGCGATTCATGACTGCTGTGGTACATCAGTTTTGCATTGTTACTTGAGAGCGATCCTCTGAGCAAGCAACCTCGATTGTGGTGCTGCGCGCGATGCCAACAACCTGACCAGTGGACCGTTATCGAGATACCTGAAGCCGGACAGACGGCCGCTTGTTTGGAGACGTTGCGCAGCTGCTGCGATACAGCTCAAGATCCGAATCCTAGACGGACGGGTCGCGATAACGCGGTTGGAGTAATTAATAATTTGCTCTGCAATTCGACACCCCGCCTCGCATGGCGAGAATGGCCTGCAGAACGCGCTTGTGAACACATCTTCATGGCGACCGAAGCGCACGCCGATGGTGCGTGTCACACTATATAATCAATCCTGGTCAGATGGTGCCGCAGCGGTCGCGCTATATACATGATTTCCTCATTTGAACTGCTCATGCGCTCAGTTGCAGGAGGCGCCTCAGCGCTGGCAGTCATCGAGCAGTGGGCGGTGAGGCTTGTCGGGTGCGTGCCTCCTTCCTGTCCGCGCGCCTGGCATATATCATGACGCCTGAGGGTTGTCCTGCACGAAGTGGCGCAAGTGTGTCGCAATGTCGCGAGGCCACATTTTGAATCCGTCTGGTGCACTGCAGGTGCGCCGCGCTGCTGTACATCCTGCGATGTGCGCCGGTCCTGCTGGCGCCATTTGGCGTGCTGAGTGCCCTGCTGTACCTGCTGCTGGGCATCGCCCTGGCGGTCGTGGCGGCGGGAGCAGCCGTGGTGAGTCTTTGGCGTCTGCTTTTGGCAATACATATAGTGTAGTGCGCAAGCATACGGTTGGGCCTTCGACAGGACAGGATGTAGTAGTAGCATCGGTGACGGCATGGCCGATGACATGGCTGCGTATGACCATCATAAATCTACGGCGCATGGGATGATGTATTCATGTGGCCACAGGTGGCGGCATGGTACATGCTGTCGGAGCCGGTGCCCGCCGCCGCAAAGGCGCCCCGCGCCGCCGCCGCTGAGCCGCCCCCGACGGCGGGCGCCGAGGCCGCCGCGGCCGACGGGAAGCCGGCGGAGCGCACCACATATGCGCAGCTGGTGGAGGACATGATTCCCATGGCCGGCGGCCGGGACGGCCCGCCGCCGGCGCTCAGCCGCCACGGCGAGTTCAGCGACTGGGTGTACACAATGCCCACCGCCCGATACGACCGCAGTGAGGTGAGACATTGTCATCGTGGTGTGGCGGCTGCAGTTGGCGCCTGGGTCAGATTTCACAGCTCGGACGCAGCCTTGGCGCACAGACGAGCTGGGGCTGCCTCGCTGCTGCACGGCGCGATGTCAGAGTCACTTAGACAGTGTGCAAGCTGTGTGACCAATGGCAAGCTGGTCGTGGCCCTGGCACTCTTGAACAGCAAATTGTCATCTGTTTGCAGGCGCTGGCAAACTGGCCACCTGAGACGGAGGGGGAAAAGGCCATCGCCACAAAGTGGTTCGCGTTGGCCAAGGGCGGCGAGCTGTTCTTGGCGCAGAAGCCGGCGACGAGCAACAACAACTTTGTGCCCATGGTGACTGTGCCGCTGGCGGGCTGCCACATCCACGTCCCCACGGAGGGCCTGCGCGGCAAGAGCAAGTGAGTCTTGCTCATGAAGCGGCTCCGGTGCTAAGCCTCTCTGCTGCCTGCTGCCTGAAGTGGGGACAAATCATTGTGCATGTTCTGCCTCCTCGAAATGCACAATCATCACGCTCAACAGTGCCGGAAGATGACGTCACTGCAGCCTGCATTGATTACAGCTGCCTTCGAGATGACATCACGCCGATCGGCAGCTGACGGTGGCTGTGCACCTGGTAACAGATGGTGGAAGAAGTGCCCGCTGGAGATCAGTCACCAGCACCTGGCGCTGCTGTCGCAGCAGAAGAGCTTCTTCCTGTTCGCATCCGACGGCTTTGCCAAGACGCAGTGGTGAACACTCTCTCTGCTGCATTCCCATCTGCCGCCCAGCGACACTTTTCTTGTTACTCGTGCACAGCTTTGTCTGTCAGTATATCCCCAACTGCATTCTGTCCGTCTTGCCGGCAGGTATGGAGTGCTGCTGTGGGGGGCGCAAGGCGGCGGCGTGCCGCGCACAGTGGAGGGCATGTTTGACGCATTCTCCACCAGCGTGCGCCAGGCGTCGACCGTCCCCCACCTGCTGCCGCAGGTCTGTCAGCACCTCGCATCTCTGTGTGTGTGTGGCTTCAGGGTTCTAAGTTTGTGAGCAGCTGTGACACACAGCACATGCGATGCGCTCCTCCCGGCTACACGCAAACGTTTTCTCAGGCCTGTTCTGCACATGATCAGCTTTGTTCCGAGTGTGATGTCTCTTGTGCCACAGACACCGTCAGGGGACGCGGGGTCAGGCAAGGAGGCCAAGCGGCGCGGGCGGTGGGGCATGATCAAGGCCAGCTTCCGGCGCGGCGGCCGCTCCGCCAGCCACAAGGAGAAGCCCGATCGGCCCACGCCCACAGGCAAAATTCTGCAGAGCAAGTTCCTGCAAATTCGTACACTCTCTTGCATGACACGAGGCCATAAACATCATTGCAAGCTATACATACTAATGTCGGTGCTGGTGATGCCAGTCCAGCAACCCCTCTGTTTTACCTATTGTTTTGTTGTCAATCCCTCAAAAGCTCCTCGGACTGCCCCACATCTAAAGTCACCTGCTCACAACCCTTGTCTGTCCCCCCGACAGTGAACCCAGACGACCTGGATGCGCTGTGGTGCCAGCCCAAGCCGCCCGGCGGCCTGCCGCACGCGGCGGCCGCTGTCGCCGGCCGCAACCACAGCGACCCGGGGCCGCCGGCCGGCGCCGGCGCCGCGTCCCACCCGCTGTCCGGCGGAGGCGACTCCGACGCCGAGGACAGCGCCGCGGAGCGCACAGCATCGGGATCCAGCGCCGGACTGGACTTCCACTCGGAGGACGAGCAGCACCTCGCGGCCGGCGCGCCCGCCGGCGCGCGCAGCCCCGTCGCCGGCCAGCCTGGGGGGCTTACTCGGCACGGCGGCGCCAGCGGCGGCCAGGGACGGTCGGGCTCCCCGGTCGGCAGCCCGCAGCAGGCGCGGCCGCACGCGGCGAGCCCGCTGTCGGGCGCGCAGCGCCAGCCGCCGCGCTTGCCGGCGGCCGGCGCCGTCGGCGGCCAGGGGCCCCTCCTACCAGGCGGCCCGGCGCCACGGGGGCCCCCGCTGGGGAGCCGCAGCATGCCGCCGCGGGTGAGCACCGAGGGCGAGGCCCCGGGTGCATTGGCGCCGCAGAAGCCGCAGCCAGGTTCGCCTGTGCACCACGCCAAGGCGGATGCAAAGTCAGCAGACCATGCACATGGGGTGAGTATCTCTCTGCTGTGCTTGGTTGTTGCTTTACCGAGTGCTGCATCACCTGTGCGATACGATTGCACCTTAAAGCCGCTGCAGCCTGAATGCATGACATGGGTCATTGCCTGGAGGACAGGGAGAGGGCCACAGGTCAAGAAGATCTCCATCTGTGCAGGCGCCGGAGGAGAGCTGGGCAGGGGAGCGGGAGCCGGTGGAGGCTGCTGCAAACATGCTGATCACGCGCGTCGCGTTCGACCTGCTGCGGGCGCCCACCTTCCGGGATGCCGCGGCGGCGTACATCCAGCGCAAGCTGGACCAGCTGCGCTACCCCGCCTACATCGGGCCGCTGAAGGTCGGGAGGCACTCTGTCCTGTGGGGTGTGGAGCTACTTGGTTTCTTGTGGTCGCTGCCAGAATGGTGGCCCCAACAAGCCTGTATTTGCACAGCAGGGCTCGTCAAATCCGTGCCCAGTTGCGGCTGTGACAGCGGTGCAAGTGACATGCGACTGGTGGCCAGCCCCCTCCGCTGGATCTCAGCTCGCTAAGCCTCTACATCCTGTGCAGGTGCTGGACATATGCATGGGGCGGTCGCCGGAGGCGGACATGCTCTTGCATGTGGATGCTGTCGAGATGCTCTGTCGTCCGCGGCCAGCTCTGATCTCACCTTTTACCTGGGCAGGTGGTGGACATCTGTGTGGGGCGGTCGGTGCCGGAGGTGGACAATTTCCGGGCGCTGCCCACGCCCAGCGGCGCCATCTGGCCCCAGATGCTGCTGGACATCTCCTACCGCGGTGCGCGCCGCAATGTACTGCCAGATTTACATCCTGTTGCCTTTTGGTGCTCACTGCGCCCAGTCGCGCCATGGATGAGTATCTGCCTGCCTTACGGCCTGCTGCGGCTGTGCTGTGGCACATGATGGTCTGCACATGCCGCATGATATGCACATTGAGCATCTTGGAAGCATGGTAAGCAAGCACCAGAAGCATCCAGCAAACGCAACAAGAAGCAGGGCTATAGGCCAGTCACGTAAATCCCACGCGGCCCTGCTCACCGCAGGTGATGCCTGGGTGATGGTGGAGACGAAGGTAGACCTGCGCTCCTCGGCGGCCTGGTCACAATTTGACGAGGCCATCGGCCACTTTGGCGGCGAATCGGCGGCGGCGCAGGCCGAGCCGGCGGTCACCGATGACGACGAGTCGGACGCTGGTGAGTCCTCCAATGCTGCCCAGACTCACCACAAACTGCCCCGCTCTAACAATTAATCTCTAGACACACAAATCTAGGAAGCCTTCGTGCCCCTTGTAACATTCTCAGGCTGCTGCATCGTTCAGGAGGGCATGCCCTTTGTGTCCGCCAAAGCACTTTCGAGCTGTTCGACCTCAACCGATCGAGAATTCTCATTCGCACATTTCTAAAATTGTGCAGAGGATGTGCCGCCGATCATGGACGCTCCGGCACTTGCGCGGAGCAAGACCGCGCGGCGCAAGCTGCTGGGCATGGGCGGCCTGCGCAAGGCGGCCGCCTCGCAGATCCGGCGCATTGCTGACTCGGCGGCCAAGTCCATCTCCCAGTGCGTCCTGACATAAGCTGTTGCAATTTTCATGCCAAGCATGCCCCTGCTCCGGCACCCCTGCTCCTGTTGTGTGATCTGCTTGTTGGTGCAACTGGTGATGCAAAGCTTGGCTGTAGAAAGGCTGTATATCATTTCAAAGCAGCAGAGGGCATTGGATCTGTGCAGAAGCATGCGGCAATCATCGAATCTCCCAGTTTCGTTGGCACGGCACACTACTAAGTGACCCTGGTGACTGCGCAGGATCCCGCTGCGCCTCAAGGTGCGCATCAGCGAAATCGACGGCACGATGCTGGCGTGGCTGCCGCCGCCCCCCGGGGACCGGCTGTGGACGGCCTTCACCTCGCTTCGCGAGCTCAACCTGACCGCCAAGCCTGTGGTGAGAGAAACGCAAAGAAACGCCAACAAGATGCTCGCAGTCTCCCCTTGGTCCAGTCTTGAATGAGCCGCCATCTTGCATCACAAGTGAGGGATCCGCCTGCAGCTGGATGTGCAGCGGCACACAGTCAGCAGGTTTCTGAGAGGATGTTGCAAACGCTGCCTTGCTGAGCCCCTCCACCTGCTCTTGTCTAATCGTAGGTGGGTCCTGGCTTTGCACTTCATTTGAGACATGAAGCTCTTTTGTCAGCACCGCCGCTTCTGGCGACCAACCCACTCAACTTCTTGACACCATGCTGACTGCAGGTGGGCAGCAGGATGCTCAAGTCGACGGCGCAGGCGGCGCGGGCGTCGCAGTGGATCGAGAATAAGCTCAAGCGCAGCATCACCAAGAACATGATGTACCCCGCCTGCTCCGACATGCGGCTGCCCGGCCTCATCCCCTTCGACAGCCCCCACGTGGACCGCCCCCTGTCCAAGGGCGTGCCCGACGCCGGTGCGCCGCCGCTGCGGCCTTCCTTGCTGCTTTGTGCGCCCACAGAGCAGAGAGCGAATGGCCGCATAACTAGGGTTTTCCCGCAATCATTCTCATGATCACATCCATCAGGCACGCATGCGCATGCAGGCAACGGGGGCTGGGCCAGCAATGCAGGGCAAATGTCAACGTCAATACAGCAAGCCAACTTGCTGTTGCGTATGCGTCTTGCAAAGCATTGCTTGGCCTGTGCAGGCGACAAGGACGAGTCGCGCCCGCTCGAGAATGGCAGCGGCAATATCTTTGCAGCACTGAGCGGGGACCGCGCCTCCAGGCAGCCCCCCACCAACCTTGCCGCCCTGACAGCGACGGCACAGGTACTGCTGTGCCCCCATTCCCTGCCTAGCTCATTTGGGTGCCCTTCAGCATACCTGCGTTTTGTCGTCACAGCCTGAATGTGTGAAAAACGCGCTTGAAGGCCAGACTGCCAGTGGCCAACGAGTGGGCTTGGTGTAGTGCTGGTTCAACTGCCGATTGTGTGCGCCCTGCAGGTGCTGGCGTCGCAGGGCTTGGCGGAAGGTGGTGCGCAGGGCGCCTCGCCACCTGCCTCCGGCCAGACTGACCAGCAGCAGGTGTGCTTTGCGATGTTTCACCAAGGTTTCCAAGATGTATACAGCACCTAGGATAATGGGCTGCCTGACCAAGGAGTCTGACAGAAGTATCACGATGGTTCGCTTCCAGCCCCCGAAGGATGTGATGCGACTGCAGGCCAAAGATGGCGAGTCTTTCGCCCAGGTGGTGCGGGCGGCGCAGAAGCGGGCATCAGAGCCGGGCGCAGAGGTGCGGCAACCTGCCCCAGCGCAGCAGGGTGCACGGGTGGACGCTCCGCCAGCCTCCGGAGCGAAGACTGGCGGCAACGTTGCCGCCGCTCCGCGGCCGGCAGGTGACACCGCTGCGCCGTCTAGCGGCGGGGGCAGCAGCAGTCAGCCCACAGCCACAGTGGCGGTGGCGCCCGCCGGCGATGCAGTCGAGCAGGCCGGGGGGCGGCAGCCGGCTGCGCAGCAGGCACAGCAGGCGCAGCCCTCGTCTTCAGCCAACGCCCAGCAGCCCAGCAGCGAGTGCTCGATGTCGCTGGAGCCGCCGGCACGCACCGGCGCCGCCGGCGACGGACTCAGCCCGGCGGCGGACGCGCCAGACTTGGCGGCCGGCCTGCAGCGGGCCAACAGCCAGCCGCCCTACGGCCGCCGCCGCTCTGCATCCCTGCCGCTGATTCCCGGCTCGGATACAGGAGCTGGTGGCGGCGACGCCACTGCGAGCGGCGCCGACAGCGTGCCGGAAGCTCCCAGGCCGCCAAAGCTGCGTGTGTCAGTGTCAGCCGCAGGCGACAGCAGCGACGGCGCGCCGCGTGGCTCGAGCCCCTTTGGCGCAAGCCCGTCTTCGTCGGCCAGGGAGATGGGGCACATCGTCGCGCCCGCTCGCTCGCCGGACGAGCAGCTCCAGCGCGCACCGTCGGGCGGCACACTGAGCGGCGGCGGCTTTGGCGGCGGCGGCGGCGGCCCTTCCAGTGCCAGGTGTGTTGCCTGTCACTTTGTGGAGAGGAGGCCGTGAGGCTGGCTCCCACTCTGCAGCTCAGCTGACTGAAACCCTCTGCATGTGGCTGTCTACGAGCTGCTTGCGAGCTGACACTCCTTGGGGTCTGCTGCGCAGGGCCGGCCAGCAGCAGCAGGGGCAGCACCGCTGGTTCGCTACCAAGATCATGACGGACCGGCTGGAGGGCTTCGTGAACAAGCACCAGGGCAAGCTGCAGGAGCAGGTGGAGAAGCTGAGCAAGAATTTCGGCGGCAAGGGGCAGCAGGGGCCGGGCGGCGGCCGCGATGGCGGCGTTGACCCCCAGCAGCCTCGCGGCGGCGGCGGCAGCAATGCAGCACCTGGGCAATTTAGCGCCTGATGGGCCTCGGTCTCCGAAGCCGATCGCGGTCGCTGAGAAATATTCCCGGCAACTTTGCTTGGCAAGCACACAGGCAGTCTGTGCCACTGCCTGGACTCCTTTGTCTGGTATGTGAGACATGATGTTCTAGCCGGTCTTGTGCGCAAAGGCTGAGTGAAAGTTTTGAATGAGGAATGCACCTGCAAATGTTATAGCACTTATATCAGTAGTTCCACTGTTCTCGGGTGAATGTGTTTGGCTGCACTGAGAGTGTTCATCGCGCACGCCGCCGCACACACAGCATGCAAAGCACGCCCAGAGGGCAGAACTAGCGACGAGGGGTGAGCACGTGGATCTGGCATGGACTTTCCTTGTTTCAGCGCCCTCGCACGCCAAAATATGCTGTGTTGCAGGCAAACTCGTTGACGTTTGCCGAAAATATCCCGGTCCCTCAGCTGTGGTTGTTGGTTCTACACGCACGGCCTTGCACACGGTGTTTCCGTCTTTTGCAGCCACCTCTCTGCTCCCAACAAAACCGGCAGCCGCTCCTCCCATGAAAGTGCAAGCCATCGCCCGCAAATCGCCTCACGCTCGCGCCGTATCTGCTGACACAGGCTACACGGCGCTGGGCAGTGCCTTGAGCACCGGGAGTGGACGCGTCCGGCCGCAGCTGGCTCTGGGAGAGCTGCTGCTGAAGCGGGGAGCTGCCGCAGACGCACGCAGCCGCTTTGGCACCACAGCGCTGCACAGTGCGGTTATCTTCCGAGACGAGCTCAGCGTCCACCTGCTGCTCCGGTGTGGAAAGCATGAAAAGCATTGATCACGATGACATGCGTTGAAGAGTGCAAACGGCACCACATTCATCTGGTCCTTACCTGTGCCTGCACTCTCCCGCACAGCAGGCATGATCGAATTGAATGCCGCCTGGCCTGTGAAGAAACATCGCTGTGCTGAAAGCATGTTTGGGGCGGATCCGCATGCCGAGGACAACGATGGCGGCAGCCCGATGCGATGCGCCGTCATGTTCCCAGGCGGGCAGCGAAGATCCGCATGACAGCGTGAAATTTTGACAGCATGAAAGGATCAGCGCTCTTTGTGCTGCTAAGTGTTGACACCCCTGCCGAGATGCTGAAAGCGCTGTCACGCTGGTCGCGCACAGCCATCAAGGCTGCCCTGGATGAGGCGCTGGCGTCACGGCTGCAGGACAAGCAGAAGCAGATAGGCAAGGGTGCAGGGGCCAGCAGACCGCCAGAGGTGCAGAGAGGCCAGCCAGGAATGCGGCTGCTGCGTGTGCTGGTAACGGAGCCTCTGGGCAAGTATTATGCCATCGCCAGCAGGCAAAAGTGCTGGGCCGTGGCGCAGTGGCACCATTTTCTCACACACCGCCACTGGTCACTATCAGCCTACAAATGTCGCACATGCACTGTGTCAACACAGTCGCTTAATGCATCTGCGCACTGCCAAACTTGCCCAAGGGTTCCAAGCCTGAAACACGCACACACATGATTACACCTTGTGTCGCACACAGGAGGGACATCGCGCAGCGAGTCGCAGCGTCAGAGCAGGGTGGTGCGTGGGGCGCCTTAAGGTGCAGAAGGGCAATCGCACTAACATTGGCAGTGCCTCCATGATCGTCAAGGTCCAGGTGATTTGTCGTTGAACAGCATGCTGCCGCAGCGCTCAAGCATCATGAGGCCAACAAGCATTTCGTGCGATTCTGCAAGCCGATGCCTTACAGGCAACTGTGACGGTGCGCACGTCGATCGGCAGGTACCGATTGCTGACGCGTACGCGACGTGGACGACCTACAATCCGACCGGGCCAATGCTGTGCTACAACGAGAGCCGGAGCTTCCAGGTCTGCCTCAGCATCAACCAGGCATGTGTGTCCACGCTGTTGGCAGCGATCCACAGAAACTCCTGTCGTTCTGGTTGTGTGCCGCTGTTTCACGGTTGCCTCTGGATGCGCTTCTAAAATAGCGGCCGTGTGCATGCACAGGGGGACACCGTCATCCTTCGGAATCTCGTGAAGAACAACAGCGAGCTGGGTGGCATGAAGGTTACAAGCTACTCCCGCCGCTTCTCCTTCCAACTGAAGTGTCCATACGCGTGGCTTGCTGCAGCATCGGTTTAGTTGTGACCATTGCGGCATCAGTTTATAGGAATGTTGCGCACTTGGGTACTGACATCGTGATTCGTATGGGCAGGCGTACTTTTGGGCAGAGTACCACACCGCCGCTGACAGGATGAACGTGCACGCTGGGAGGTGATTGGCGCCGACGCAGTCTACCAGTGGTGGTAGACTGGGCAACCTGACTGGGTGTGTTCAGATGAGTATGCAGCTGGGTAGTAGTACCTTTGGGTGCAAAGGAGAGGTGTAGGTGTCACATGTTCTGCAACCGTTCAGCACGACTAGGTTCGTCTCAGGGTTCGTCTGCTTGATGTTACCGAATTTCATTCTCAAGTGCACACACTGAAAACAACATCTGAAAACGATGAAAACATAGAGTTCCTCACTGCGCTGGCAGACCTGCGCGCCGGCACACCGTTGTACAATGAACCACCTCAGTCGTCCCTGCGCCGTCGCTTGGGGGCCCTGCCGTTGCCCTGCCCTGCCTTTGCGCCGCGGCCGGGCTTCTGCCCGATGACGCCAACCAGCCCCTTCTTTGCCTCGGCGGTCTTGCCGGCGCGGCGATTGAGCATCTTGCGGTCCAGCGGCCAGTAGGCGTACGGCTCCACCTTGCTGCTGCCCTTCACATCGCCACCCCCCTTCTTGGCCTTGAACCTGCACAGGCATGAAGCGCCAGATCACAAGGGCCCTTGGGACGCACAGCATTCGATCTTCGCATGTGGCACTTCACAACAATGCTCGACAGTCCACGTTTGCGAGCCACCAGACGCCATTCCAGGATACGCAGGTGCTTTCACTGTTTCGCAGACGGTGGGACAGGGCAGAGCCCGGCAGAGCACAAGCAGCGCGGAGGTCACCTGGTGCCGCTGTGCTCGAAGCCGCGTTTGGTGGACGCTTTGGACGCAAAGCTCGCCGCCGAGCCGCGGCTGGCCTGGCTGCGCCCGGCGGTGGACTTGCCGGCAGCGGTACGCATGCTGCGGCCGCCCAGCGAGCCGGCCGTCGAGCGCGCAAAGCGCACGGCCTTGGCGCCGGCGCCGTCGGAATCGTCGTCGTCGCCGAATTCCTCTGCAGTCAGCGTGCCCTTGCGTTTGCGGGTGCCCTTGCCCACCGGGCCGGCATCCTCGTCCTGTGTGCCAGAACGGAAAGTGCGGTCAGACAGCTTCGTTGACACATGCCAGGTCAAGTGCATGTCAGCGCTCGATTTGGCTGCAGGCAGGTGTATCGTTGACATAAACGGACAGACCTCAGAGATTTGGCTGAAAAGGCCCGGAATGGATGTCCGTGTGCATGGAGACTGCATTGAGAAGAACTGGCGGCGCACCCGGATGATCATGCGGCCACCCATGTCGCGCGCAAAATCGTCCATGTCCTGCTCCCGCTCCTGGCCCGCCGCTGACCGCATCATCTGCCGCGCCGTGCCTGCGGCACCAGCAAGACGTGAGCGTCAGCTGCAGGTCGTTTAGGGAGACAAGGGCAATTGTGCGTGGGTGCATAGGGATGTGCATCGCGCACCAGGTGCTGCGCCAAGTGCAGGCCAGGCAATTGCGAAAATGCCGTGCTTCACATCCGTGACGAGCCTAGCCAAGAAAATGGGCAGCAATACGTCCAATGACAGCAAGGTGTTCGTGAAGCTGCAGATGCAGGCTCCAGGGCACACCAGCGTCCAGCAGGTCGGCGACGTCCTGCCCCTTCTCGCCCATCGGCAGGCGCGAGCCGCCGGGCCGCCCGGCAGACTTGCCGCTCGCTGCCACCGACATGGCCTTGCGGCCCGCGCTGGTGGCCGCCGTGCGTCGGCTCGGCGCGTTCTGCAAATTGGAAAAGAAAAGACGTTTGCGGAAAGGTGTACAGGGTTCAGCAGCTATGGCAGAGTGCCGTGCAGCAACCAGCACATTTACGACTGGCGGCAGCACCTCTCACTGAGGTTATTCAGTCACATGTTGCCTTATAAGCGAAGGAAGTGCGACCTCTGTACCAGATGCAGACGCACAGCAGGGATGCTGCAGGCGCAGCAGATTAACTGAGCCAAACGCTCACCGTGGCTGGGCGGCCCTCGCCAGAGTCGTCTGAGAAGACGTCAGTGGCCGCCCACGCCTGGCGGCGGGCGGTGCGGCCGCCTGCCGTCTTCTGCGAGCGCCCACCGTCGGCGATTTCAAAGTCCCCGGCCTGAAGCAACGAGCGCCGAGTAAGAGTCGGGTATCATGTGTCAAGGAGCTTCCAAGGGAAGGTTCATGTCCCATGGCACACGTCCAGCAGCAACGATTCTTGCAGCACGGGTGACACACAGCAGCTTTCCCAGCTTGGCTCAGCGAATTGTAGTCTATTGTTTGATCGTCATCAATATCGGACTCATTTGAAAATAAATCATCATAGCCAGCTAGGGGTGGGGTGGGATGATCTCGTGAATGCAGTTGCTGCTGCTGTCGAGGAGGTGCCGCGAGTGCAGGTGTACACAGAATGACGCGCAGACACATCACTGTGTCTGTTGCACAAGTGTTGCACAGCTCAAACTGTCTGTGCCGCACACCTCGGTGGCGCCGGCGCCGGCCTTGCGGGCCTCCTTGCGGGTGCGCTCCTTGCGAATGTGCATGAGGAGCTTGGTGTCGCCCTCCGGCATCGCCGCCTCCACCTCCTCAAAGCCGCACCGCTTAGCCAGCTTCTCCACGATCAGCCGCACCTGCAGCGGTAAGGGGTTTGTGCATCTGAGAACGGGGTCAATGAGCATGGCCATGTTGCACGGGTGGGTTCCAGTTGCAGACGACAGCAGCCACTGAAGCGCTGTGTGGAGCAGCATCGCTGCCGTGCCTTGGTAGAAGCAACTCGACATACACAGTCCGCGCAACAGGGTTACATATCACAGCAGCGCAGCCCTAAAGATTCGAAAGCAGTCGACAGTAGCGCTGACAGCGTGCTAATGGCCGCCGCACCTTGAGCTTGAACTTGTTCTTGGAGTCGGCGGCCCAGAGGAGTACGCCCTCCAGGATGGGGCCTAGCTGCGGCTGCAACGCCTCCACCGGCAGCCGCATCGCCACCACCTGGGGGCACGGCAGCCGGCACCGTCAGCGCGCGGCTTTTTCCACTGCTTCCAAGCGCAACAACCTGGTCTTCGCCAGTTGGGAAGACCAGATTGCTAATGCGACTGGCAAACTGAACCGCGTGGAGGGCTCGCTGTGCATTGATAGGCAGTCTGAGTGCAGTGATACAAGATAAGCATGTGAGCGCGCAGTGCGCGCCGCGTCCTCCTTCGAGCAACGCAGCGTGCAATTGTCCGGCGGCCACTGGGTGTGAGCCACGTGGCCAGGAAAATGCGCGCGCTACATCCATGTGCGCATCACCTTGCCGAGCTGCCGTGTGGTGCTAGGCAGCCTGGTGGTTGAGAGGCGCATGACAGCGAGTTTGATTCGCAGACGCGCTACAAGACCACTCAGCTGATTCGAGCAGCCTCACATCATGTTCATGGACCCAGCATTCGGGCCCCACTCCCCGACCCCTTGGCAAACCTCTTTCGGCAGAGTGTGCCAGACGTGCGTGGGACCGCGTGAAGCGTCTCCGACTTGAGAGATGGGACTGCTAAAACCAAACCCAACCTTTCCGCACCTTGAGGAATCCGAGGACGGCCTTGACGACCTCACGCGCGCGCGAGCGCAGCAGCGACAGCGCCGCCGGCAGCAGCTCGGGCACCAGGCCCGACAGCGCACCGCCGAACTCGTACAGCAGGCGCGCCAGGGCCATGACGGACGCCGCCACCATGTGCGGCGACTCACCCACCATGCCGCCGATGACCATGGTGAACAGTGTGCGCAGGCCGCCCTGCGGCGCGGCTACGAGGAGCGAAGATGCATCGAGGTCAGGCAGTGCTAGTACTTGCACGATAGCATGTGAATTACGACAGTCGTGATAGTGGGATGGCATCACTCTACTGCACTGGTGTTAGATGCGTTGGTGTTCGATGCGCGAGAACGACAGAAGGACGCAAGGGCACGGCACCCTTATCACTTGCTTTCGCTTCACATCCGACATCCGACAACCAGCTGCACATCTGCCCTTGAGATGTGTAGCACCCAAGTACACGAGCAAGCTGCAGAGGTGGTGGCTATTGCGTTGTTTGACTAGGAACATGTAATGGCTGGTGGCTGATCACTCAAGTCTGGGCGGTGACGCCTTGTGCGTGGCATGTGCAACGTCAACCAGGAACCACCGCAAACTATACCGGAAAATGTCTGCAAAAGTGAAGGCGCGCACTTGGGTCGAGGCTGGGCGGCGAGGCGTCGTGCATGGAGTGCGCGACGTCCACCAGGATGTCGTTTGCGGCTGCGCGCGTCTTCTGGTTCACCTCCTTGCACGACAGCACGATCTCGCCCACCAGGCTCGCCACCAGCTGCGCAGCGTGTAAATACCAGGGTCAGGACATCAGGCTACTGCATGCAAATGCAATTACAAAGCAGTCGTGTATGCAGTCCAAAGGCAGCAAGGCAACGCTGCGCGGCTTCAGCACGACAGGACACTCTGAACCAGGCAGCAGGGGTTATCGAAATATGCAGCAGCTGAGCTGAGAGATGCGCAATTCAAAGTTACCTGCTGCCGCTTCTCCTCGGGGCCCAGCATGGCGTCGGCGTCAGGATCGGTGCCGGCCGCGTCAAAGTCGAGCGCCGGCTGATCCGCCAGCAGCAGCACGACGGCCTTGAGGCAGCGCAGCCGAAAGCGGCGGGCCGCCGAGGAGACGCCCTTGGCGCCCGCGTTTAGCGCCTCCAGCACCGCCTGCATTCACAGGTTTTTCAGTTGAAGTTTCCGCAAGAGTTTCAGCAGTTCAGAGATTTTGTCTGCATTCAAGGATGTTGTTCCAAGTCAGATGTGGCGCAGAAGAACCTGACAATGACCGCATGACAAGAACTGTGTCAGGATGTGTCGAGGGCGGGAGAGCTGCTACTGACCACTGCCAATCAGACACGCTGTGTACGGACTGGATATAGAATTTCTTGACAGTGTCTATCCCTGCCGGCTCATCACACAAGTGCTCAGAGATTGGAGTAAGTGGGATGGTTCTTCTCATCGACCACCAAGATGGTGGAGCGGATCGATTAGGGACAGTCCTTGATTCTTCACAGCACTTCAAGAGTCCGCTGGCTCGTAATGCGAATGCAGGCTGGAAATAAGTCGCAGTAGACAGCAGACAATAAGCTGTGCACAGGCAAAGCATGCATGGACCGGAGCGTCAGAATACGAATACGATCGTTCAGCGCCAAAGGCTCACGAAGGGGAATCCAATATCTCATCAGCCGCCCGGTCCAGGCTCAACAGGGCACAGGAGGCATGGATTCGCGCATTCGACTGACAGAAATAAGCCAAACACAGGACCGCACCTGCAGGTGGGCCTTGACAAACTCGGGGCGGGACTCGCACAGGTAGGCGACCACCTTGTACGACTTCTTCTGCACGCCGTTGTCCTTGTCCTGCAGGGTCAAGACAGCGCAGATTTGAGAAAGCATGGATTCTCTTGGTTCTTGTTCCCTGTGCCTCCATGTTGCAAAGGTGCATGTGCCATGTGGTGACGCAATGCCTCCATGTTGCACAAATGCAACGATCTTGATGTTCCTTAAACAAAAGCCGCCAAGTCAGCAGTTGTGCAATCCGCCCGGCAAGCGTTGGCACAACGATGGGGTGCAGATTTGCACTGCAATGCGGCAAAAATCACACCGGCAGGCCGAGAGCGGCGGTCTTGAACAGCGTGGAGAGGCCGGCGTCCTGCAGGCCGCCCGCGAGGCACAGCGCCAGGTCCAAAAACGTGCCGCGCCGCGCCCCCGGCACATCACCTCCCTCCCTCACTGCGTCTGCCGGCGCTTCATCCGCAGCCGCGTCATTCACCACCTGCAGTTCATGAGTGGAGATGCAGTTTCGAAAGTAAACAGATTCATTCAGCGGCCTTGCATCAGACTCAGGACTAACTGCTGTCAGAGTAGTCAGCAACACCTTGTCAGCAGGCTGCTGTTGCTTGTGCTACCCACCAAGGTCGCTAGCTTCGGGCGACACCGATGCTGGCCACCATGGTACCAGCATTTGCAGCAGCAGCTGCCTGCCTGTGGACCACATTACAACAACGAGCATCCCCACATATCACCAAGGTTCAGATCCTGATGTGAAGCTTGACTTAAGGATGCTCACACCTTGATGAGCTTCTGCATGGCGGTGCGGAAGAAGCCGGCGACAACGTCGGGCGACACGACGCAGGCGTAGGCGGCGATGGCGCCGGCCAGTGGGCCGCGTGCCTCCGGCGCCGCCGACACGAAGGACGCGCACAGCACCGGCAGCCAGCTCATGGCTGAGCCGCGCAGCGCCTCCACGTTCCTGCGTGGTCCAGCGCATTGGCCACATCAGGCACAGTACAAGGTACACTCACCTGGAGAGGGGCCCGGTTGAGATCGTGCCGACACAGATGTGGTCGATGTGTGGAAGTAGAAAACAGCAGCTTTGAGGCCCACAGATATCAGCATATCCATCACACATCAACGCGATTGCATCCAGCGAGGGAAGCAGCTGGGCACTCGAGCATTCAGTGCCGCACCTTGTGGCGACGGCTGCGGTGTACTCTGCAGGCATGCTGGAAACGGCAGGTGTGTCGGCGTCAGCGTCCTCTGCATCGTCTGCATGGGAGGGCTGGCCTGGCGGCTCGCCTGGCCCGAGCAGGTCTGTGGATCCAGCCGCCTGCACGCCGAGGGAACGACTTAAGTTGCGATAGGCTGGGTTGGAAAGAATGTCTGGCAGCAGCATTGCATGCACAAGGATGTCAGATGCTGTTTGGCACGGCTCCTGCACTCGTTCCTGTGAATGTGCAGCAGTGCTATGTGAGCATTGCACCTGGAGGGCTGCGCGGTTCTGCAGGCACAGCGTCTGCAGTGCATGGCAAATCGCCGGCCGCAGGTCTGCGCGGTTCTGGAATGCCAAGCCCAGCTGCGGTACATGCTCCCTGCAAACAAGCGAATCCTCGTCAGCGAGCCAGCAAACTTGAATTGAGAGACTCAGACAAGAGCGAGGGACGTCTCAGTGGTAGTGACAATGTGGTTTGATCTTCACATGGCCGTAAGGCCTATCTCAGATCTCAACAACATTTCTTTCTTCATTGACGTTCTTCTCAATTGCATGGTTGTACCAGACAAACAGGACGACGGTGGTGGCTCAGATACATAGGTTTCATCCTTAAATATCTGTTGGTTAATCCTGCATGTTGTGAGAATCATCATCGCCGCACCACCGCCTTCAGCAATGCAATGCAAG